>Ga0206996_1184_pt1 | contig 11905 bp, 11 predicted proteins | sample Alteio_BWMinCont_2_FD_153467 | JGI IMG/M metagenome (GOLD analysis project Ga0206996, IMG submission 153467) | Enriched cells from forest soil in Barre Woods Harvard Forest LTER site, Petersham, Massachusetts, United States -... | ecosystem: Environmental > Terrestrial > Soil > Temperate forest >...
CGAGGAGTGGGCGTAGGTATAGCGGTAGAGCGCGTCCCAATTCTGCAGGCTTGCGTACGCACCGGTAATGGGGCCGCTTTCGGCCCGGTGTTGGTTCGGATAGACGAAATTGAATTCGGTGACGGTGTAGGGCTTGCCAAAAACACGTCCCGGCATGATGCCGGAGAATATTACCGGCAAATCGGAAATGGCGCTGTTATTGACCAGCTTCGACGGGAGGGAGAATTTCTCCGGGTGATCATGGTAAAAGTGATCGTCCACATATTCGCATGGCTGCCGGAGCAGCGCCATCGGAAGGATGCTCCAGTGGTTCTGACCGGTGAGGAGTGTCTGGCATCCGAGAGAACGGACGAAGTCGAACATCCTGGCCAACGACGCGCGGCAAGTCTCAACGAGGAAGAGGTTGAGCAGGGCGGTTCGCCGCTCGCCGGCGGGCCCCTTGATTTCCTTTTGCTTCAGCCAGTCTTCGAAACGGGCGTCGTAGATTCTTTTGATATCAGGCGTCCCGTCCCTGTAACAGTGGAAAATGGCGTCTTCGTTCACCATGTTGAGGAATACCATCGCGGGGTCGTCCTTCCAGGTGATGCCCGTGTAGGGGTTTACATGATCGAGGAAATTGCGCGCGAAGTCCTCCCAGTTTTTTCTCGCGTCGTCGAGCAGATGGATCAGGAACTTGTATTCTTCGGATCCTTTGGCGGGGCGTCCCAACTCCGGAAAAATCTCCTCAGGCATTCTCGATACATAGAGATCGGTCGTCAGGTAAAGGCCGCGCTCTTTGCAGCAGTGGAAAAGATAGTCGAGTTTGTCCATTTCCACGGGGTCGAGATCGACGCACCGGCCTCCCATTTTTCTGGTCAGCAGACCGTCGTGGTGGTGGAACCGAACCGAATTGTAGCCGCAGGCGGCCAGACGATCAGTCAATCGCCGGCAGGCTTCCTTTTCGAGAAAATTTGAGGTGAACGAGAGGTTGACGCCGTAGAAGCGGACCGGGCAATCGGGATTTTTTTCGAAGAAAAACTTGTCGTTCCTGACAAGCAAACGTCCATGTTTGCCCGCGGGACCGTCGAGATGGGCCGAAAAATCGAGGGCCGATCCCTTTTCGATCTCACCGCGCCAAGTGAAGGGTTTCCAATCTTGGGAGGAAGAAGTGTTCATGGTGAAGTGATGAATCAATAAGAGGCAGGCTCGGTTCGCATTTGTGAGAGGCCTTGCCTTTAGGTAAGAGAAGGCGGTTTGCCTCGGGTGTCGAGATATTCGATACGCCAAGGTCGGGTTTGTCTCTGCCTAGAGCCTCGCAATTTGCGGTCAATGCTAAGGACTAGTGGGAGTAAGGATCGAAAAGGGGACAGGTACAAACAAGGCGCCGGAGGCAGGGAATGGGGTAACCCAAGCAGTCGTGTACAGGTTGAGACGGTGAAGGCGTGTCTGATCCTTGTATCTCTCCAACTGGACGGGAAGAGATGACGGAGGTTTTAATTCGCGCGTCGTTTAGCCGAGGAGAGTGCGGGCCTGGGCGATGTCGGCGGCGATTTGGGCCTTGAGGGCGTCGGCGTTGGGGAAGGATTGCTCGTCGCGGATCCAGGTGAAGTCGGAGACCCAGAGGCGCTGGTCGTAGAGGTCGGCGTTGAAATCGAGGAGGTGGACTTCGAGGGAGTCGGTGCCGTTGGAGGTGAAGGTGGGGCGTTGGCCGAGGTTCATGACGGCGCGGTATTTGGTGAGGTTTCCGGCGACGCGGGCCTTGACGGCGTAGACGCCGCGCGGGGGGAGCAATTGTTCGACGCCGGTGAGATTGGCGGTGGGGAAGCCGAGGGTGCGGCCGCGTTCGTCGCCGTGGGAGACGAGGCCGGTGACGGCGTGGGAGCGTCCGAGGAGGCGGGTGGCGTCGGCGAAGCGGCGCTGGAGGATGGCTTCGCGGATGCGGGTGCTGCTGACGGGCGCGCCTTCGAGCAGGACGGGGGCGATGGCTCTTACGGTGAAGCCGTGGGACTTGGCCAGTTCGGCGAGGCGGGCGGCGTTGCCTTCGCGGTTGCGGCCGAAGGACCAGTTTTCGCCGATGGCGACTTGTTTTAAATCGGGGAAGACGCGGGCGATTTCATCGACGAAGGCGGCGGGGGAAAGTTTGCGCAGGTCCTCGTCGAATTTGACGGCGATGACGGCGACGGTGCCCTGCGCGCGGAGGTAGGCGACTTTTTGCTCGAGGGTGGTGAGGCGCGGCGGGACGCGGTCGGGGGCGATGATGGCGAGGGGATGAGGCTCGAAAGTGAGGGCGGCGACTTTGCCCTCGAGGCTTTTGACGACGGCTTGGTGGCCGAGGTGGACGCCGTCGAAGACGCCGATGGCGAGGCCGGTAACGTTCGGATGTGGAGCGAGTTGGGTGAGAGGGACGGGGCCGATGAGCACGGGTAAACCCTAGGGCGTGTTTTCAAAATCAGAAACAACGAAAAAAGGAAGAAGCAGGGAAGGTCTGAAGAAGTAACCAGATTGCTTTTGGGAACCGCCTCTGCAGTCGGAAGGGAGCATGGAAATTAATCAGCGATTTCTTAGCTGAAGCCTAAAATTGCAAGATTACTGACGATATCGCCTCGTAATATGCCTGATTTTCTTAAAGACAATTGCGGTCTTTAGCGATGCAGCTTATTCATTGTTAATATCTTACAGAGTTCTGAGATGGTTGGCATGTTGTTTGCCATGGTGATTTCTTTCCTAATGGAATCGAACAACCCCAATCAAATTCTTGTGGTGGAAGACGATCGAGACGATGTCGTTCTGCTGACCCACCAACTGACAAAGGCAAAGATCAAGGACCACGTCGTCTTCATTGACGATGGCAAGGAGGCCCTCGACTTTCTGCGGCAAGCGCCCTTTCCCCCCATCGCCATATTTCTCGATTTGCATCTGCCCGGTCTCAGTGGCGTCGAACTGCTCGAAAAAGTGAGACAAGAGCCTCGACTTAAAGCTGTGCCGGTTATCGTCATGACCGGATATAACGACCCGCATGACGTAAAAAAGTGCAATGAATTAGGAATCACTGCCTTTTTGAGGAAACCGATCAACCTCACCACCTTTATCAAGGCCGTCGCCGATTTATTTCAGGAAAAAGTTGTTTGCGAATAGTCGGTGCCCTGGCGCGATATTATCGTCTGCGCAGGCGCGAGACTTCGGGGAGGGTGAGGAGGGAGGGGAGCAGTTCGCGGGCGTCGGTGGTTTGTTTTAATTTCTCCCAACTTAGCGCGCGTTCGAGGGAGAAGTTGCCGGACTTGAGGCGGCTGAGCTGCACGAGATGCGCGCCGCAGCCGAGGTCGTTGCCGATGTCGTGGCAATAGGTGCGGACGTAAAAGCCTTTGCTGCATTGGATGCGGAACTTGATGAGGGGCAGCGCGACGTCGTCGATGACGTAGCTGCCGATGTGGACGAGGCGCGGTTCGCGTTCGACGGTCTTTCCGGCGCGGGCGAGTTTGTAGAGCGGGACGCCGCCCTGCTTGAGCGCGGAGACCATGGGCGGGATCTGGTAGAAATCGCCGGTGTATTTTTTGAAGGCGGTCTCGAGTTGTTCGCGGGTGAGTTCCGGCACGGGCTTTTCCTCGAGGATTTTTCCGTCGCCGTCTTGAGAGTCGGTCGTCGCGCCGAGCTTCATGGTGCCGGCGTATTCCTTGTCCTCGGCCATGAGGAGGTCCTGGATTTTGGTGGCCTTGCCGATGACGAGCATGAGGAGGCCGGTGGCGAGGGGATCGAGGGTTCCGCAGTGGCCCACTTTTTTGAAGTGAAAGCGGCTGCGCACGTAATCCACGACGTCGTGCGAGGTGCACCCGGTGGGTTTGTCGATGAGGAGGACTCCGTCTGCTTCGATCATAATTTTAATTTGTTACGGGGAGGGAATACATTAGCCGCAAAAGAACGCGGGGGGAAGAATTAGCCACAAAGAACGCAAAGAGCACAAAGAAATTGAGGGGGAAGGGGAATGACCAAATTTCCAAATTAGCCAAATTACTAAATTGGGGAGGGGGAATTTTGACGGAATTACGGGAGGCAGATGGAATTAACGGGATATTGAAGACGGGGAAGGCTGGGGAAGGTTTTGGATGGGATTAATATGATTAAGAGGATTGGGGAACGGAAGGCTGAACTGATTCTTCGACAAGCTCAGGATGACGGACTTTGGAAGAATATCTCCAGCAAGACCGGTCATTGATCCATCCCCCTTTGTGTTCTTGCGTTCTTTGTGGCTAAATTTTTGGGCCTCTTACTCAGGCAATTGTTTGGCGATGGATTCGAGGATTTTTTTTTCCAGTTCGGCGGGGGCGAGTTTGGTGCGCAGGCCGGCGGCGAGGCGATGTCCGCCACCGCCGAATTCCTGGCAAATTTTTTGCACGTCGACGAGGCCGCGCGAGCGCATGCTGCCACGGGTCAGGCCACCGGGTAACTCTTCGAGCATAAAGGCGACTTCGACGGTACGCACCATTTGCAGGTATTCGATCAAGCCTTCCGTTTCGTCGGGGATGGCGCCGCTGCGGGCGTACATTTCCGGCGTGAGGTAGAAGGAGGCGACCCGCTCGCGGTTGGCGAACTTGATGCCGCTGAAGACTTCCTTCATCAAGAGGAGGCGCTCGGGGCGAAAACTTTGGTAGCAGGCCTGAGCCAGGTCGGTCGGATCGGCGCCGACTTCCACCAGGCGACCGGCGACTTCGAAGGTGCGCGCGGTGGTTTGGCGGTAACGGAAGTTGCCGGTGTCGGTCATCAAGCCGACGTAAAGATTGGCGGCGACGTCGGCGTTGAGGGGCCACTTCAAGGCGGTGATGATGTCGTAGAGGACCTGGGCGGTCGCGGGGGAATCGGCATCGACGAGATTGATTTGGGCGTAACCGGGATTGCTGATGTGATGATCGATGTTCACATCGGGCAGGCGTTTCCATTGGTCGAACGCGGGGCCGAGTCGCTTTTGGTCCGCGCAGTCGACGGCGATGATGATGCGATCGGATTCGGGCGGAGTGGGCGTGGTCGCGGTGAGATTTTTGCTGCCGGGAAGAAATTCAAACATGGGCGAGAGGCCGTCCGCGTTGGTGACTTGCACGTCCTTGCCCGCGGCTTGCAGGCTGAGCGCGAGGCCGAGGGTGGAACCGTAGGCATCGCCGTCCGGGCGCATGTGGGAAATGACCAGAAAGCGCTCGTGTTTGGAGCAAAGTTTTTGGAGGGAATCGATCTGGTCGGATTTGAGCATAAGGGGAAAACGTCAAGCTTACGGAGGGAGGGGGAGGGGAGTCTATCCTAAAACGAGCGGTCATTTTTGTCGTAACGATGCAGATGGAATAGTGCAATCGCCTGATAGGTACCCACGACTACAGGCAATTCCTCTCGAACACGCCGTAGGCGTGTCAGCACCGTAGCCGGTGGTTGAGCAGCAGCGACACCACCGGAAAAAAGGCAAAAAAAGATCCTACCCCACAAGGGGGTAGCAGCCTCATGGGATAAAGGAGTCGCTCTGGGCTGGACTCGTTCCGCTCTGTGATCCCTGCGGGATCATCGCGATGGTGGATATTTACCGGTGGTGTCGCTGCTGCTCAACCACCGGCTACGGTGCTACCAAGCCTTCGGCTTGGCCTGAGGTTCATCTACTCGGATCTGCGTCGTAAGTGCATCGTCACGGCTCAGGATGACCGCCTTGGGGGTGCGAAAACGAAATTTAGTGGCGGAGATAATAGATGCAGGCGATGGCGGCGAGGACGAGGCCGACCACGGCGATGATGATGAGCCATTTGTTGCTTTTTTCCTCGGGCTCGGGCTTGGCGAGGTCGCTGTAATTGATCGCGGACACGCCCTTCACATAAGAACTGTCATTCTTGGCCGCAGGCGCTTTTCTTGCCCCGGGAAGTTTGACGGTCGTGTGCTCGAGAGCGGTGTTGGCCGTGGTGACCTCCTTGAGGGGTTCCGCAGTCCTTTGGGGTGAAATGAGTTCGCCACTCGAGGCGCGCAGCTTGGGACGCTTCATGCCCGCCTCAAATTTGATCTCGACGACACCGGCGCGGACGATGTCGCCCGGGAGCAGGACGGCCTCATTGATGGGTTCGTCATTGACGAGGGTGCCGTTGGACGAATTAAGGTCCCGCACCACGATATCCGGGCCGCTGATGATGAACATGCAATGACGGCTGGAAATGGAGGGATAGGGCAGGGAGATTTCATTGCCCGCGGTCCGGCCGAGATGCGTGTACTGCTGCACCAGGTCGTAGGTGAGGGGCGGGAGATCGGGACGGGTCACGATCAGCTTCGGCTGGCTTTCGTGGGCGCGGGTGCTGATCACCGGTTCGGCGGTGACGACCGGGGCGCTGGCGGGCGTGTTCAGGCCTTCGTCCGCGCGGCGGGCGCCCTCGAAGAGCAACTGTTCCCAGGTCAACGTCACCGTTTTTTTATGGGGCAAAATGTCCTCGTTCAAATTGAAGCCGCCACCGGGCCAGGTGAGCATGGTATAGATGGCTTCCTCGCCCTCGATGGGGCCGCACAAGGCGTGAAGGACGTTGCCTTGCTGGACGAAGATGAAGCCGTGGGATTCCCCTGACCGGAATGTGATTTGGCCGCTACGGCGGCTCAGGCAGCACATCTGGAGAACCTCCGCCAGGCCCATCTCCGATTTGGCGCTAAAGCCGGGGGAAACGGGTGTGTTTGAATCAGGAAATGAGGAGCTGTTCGGGTAACTCATCGGGACGATATTTGCTGTTGCAAGTGAAAGATAATAGTGCACCATCAAACAGCCTTTACAAGCTTTCCACGAAAATACCCGGCATATGGCATTCTCTTTCTTCGGTAAAAAAGATAAAAACACCCCCGAAGCCGCTGCCCCTGTGGCAAAAGCGCCACCGGCCCCACCGAAGATTCAGACCCCCCCTGGCGTAGCTTCCATCCCTACGGTCAAGCCTCCGCAACCGTCCGGTTTGATCCCTACTTCCGGCATGCCTGCCGGGGCTGCAACCACGCAGCCCATGGTCATGCCGCGGACCGCCGGGAGCGGCCTCAAACCAACCCGTCCCGGCGTCGTCCAATCGACACGTTCGACCCAACGGATTGTCCTGCCTGGGAGCGCTCCCGGCAAACCGACCGGCACAAAATCCCTTTCGATGGCCGCCGCGCCTCCAGCCAGTGGACGGATCAACCTGCCCATGGGCATGATCCTGCGCTGCCTGCCGACGGAAGTCCTGGCGGGCGACCTTGCTGAGTTTGAAGCGTCCGGAGCCGCTGCCACGGAAATCGGTCTTCCGATGAACATGATTTTGAGCCAGCTTCCCTCCGGCAAAGTGGAGATGTCGCTGGCGGACCTGGTGCCTCATTTTCCTCCGGGCTTTCTCCAGCCGACCGCATCGATTGCCAGCTACCTGCCGACGTTGGTCAATCTGCCGCTCATGGATGTCGTCATGCGCATCCCGCCGGATCTCCTGGCGTTGCGTCCCGATCAAAAAGGAGTGGATGCCTCCGTCATCAATATGGCGGATCCCTTCACCGAGGAAATTTTGCGCGAGCAGGCGGAAGCCGCACGACGACAGCAGGCAGTAACGGCCCAAGCGGCCCAAGCCAATATCATCGAGGAAAGCCAAGTCAGCCCCACTGAGGAATTTGTTCCCAATCCCCCATCCAACACGGCCAAGACGATCGCGCCTCCCCCGCGTCCCAGCATGGCGACGATGTCTCCCTCCGTCACCGCACCGCAAGGCGGCCATGTGCCTCCGACGCCGATGCCCTCCGCTCGCCTGCCGGGCTCGGTCGTTCCCACGTCTCCGAGCCTGAGCGCGCGTACGATTTCCCCCTCGGGCCAACTGATGACGCCGACGCGGGCGACTGCGGCCATTCCCGCGCGGCCGCAGGCTTCGATCACCTCGCAGTTGCAGGCACAGACACCGCTGCCTCCGCAGTCGACGACTCCCATCCCCACCGTGCCGCCCGTGCCGCGTCCGATGGCAGCGATGCCGCCCGCGCCAGTCCCGCCGGTGCCTCGTCAAACGACTTCCCTGCCGATGCCGTTGCCTCCCGTCCAGCCATCGGTTCCTCCTCCCGCCGCTTTCGCTCCCCCCACCCCGCCTCCAGTAGTGGCCGCGCCACAACCGCCCCTGGTACAAGCTCCAGTTGAGGTGGCTCCAGTCGAGGTGCCCGCGCCGGGTGTGCCTGATTCTGGCGCGGATGATCTTCAGCGTTTGGCCGCTTTGGCCATGGCGCAAATGAGTGAGGAAGACGAACCAGCCGGCGAGACCGCCGATTTATCGGGAAGTGACCAGACCGTTCCTGTGCATACACCCGCAATTCCCGTGGGCGAAACTTATCCCGAGACGGTGCCGATTCCCGGGAACCATCCGGCACCGGTTGCCTTTACGCCGCCGCCCGCGCCGGGGACTGTTCCCTTACCAGTGGCGCAACCGGCTCCCGCGCCATTTGCATTCACGCCTCCAGTCGAGGCGACCGTGCCGATTCCTGCGGTCAACATAGCACCTCCCGCACCCGTCGCCAGGCCCGTGCCAGTGGCCGTACCTGCACCGGTCGCGTTTACGCCGCCGGCACCGGTACCAGTTGTCGCGCCTGCGCCTGAACCTGTCCCCGCGCCGGTTGCCTTTACCCCGCCCCCACCAGCACCGGTCGTTGCACGTCCGCCTGAACCTGTTCCCGCGCCGGTTGCCTTTACGCCACCGCCGCCTGCACCGGTTGCCGCACCTGCGCCGGTGATCACTCCTGCCGTGCAAGCGCCCACATCGATTGTCAATCCGGAGGCGGTGGTCGCGCCGCCCGCACCTGTCCCGGCCAAGCCGGAAGCCGCACCCGCAACGACCGAATCAGGGGACTTCAACTTGAATACATGCACGGTGGAGGACTTGCTTCACATTCCCGGCTGTTTCCGCGAACTCGCCGAATCGATCATCCGGCACCGCGCGGTCATCGGCTCGTACCAAAAGGTCGAGGATTTGCTGGATGTCCCGGGAATCACGAAGGCCGCTTACACCAGCCTGACCGGGGAAAATCCGCCGCCGAACCGGATTCCGCTCACGCTCAACGAACTTCTCGGCTTCCCGGCGGAACAGCACGCGACGCTCAAGGAAGTGACCGACCGGATTTGCTGCTGGCCCGACATCACCGGCTGTGTGCTGAGCCAGGGCAGCGGACTTTCCCTCACGGGAACCACACCCGCGGGACTGGACAAGGCGGCGCTGGTCGCGTTTGTTCCGAAGATGTTCGACGAGCTCAACAAGTCCTTCTCGGAAATCGCCGGCAAGCAGACCAATGATCTTGTCATTCCCACGGCAGGAACAAGTTTTCATATTTTGCGCGACAACGATCTTTATCTTATCATTCTTAGCCGGTTGCCCCAAATGCCGGAACGGCATCTCAAGGTCGCCCGCTTTGTGCTGTCGGCCCTGAGCATCCGGAGAGACTAGAACTGTCCCACGTATGGCTTTCATCAATTATTCGAGCCGCGAAATCCAGTTGAAAATCGTTTACTACGGAGCGGCGCTCTGTGGGAAAACGACGAACCTGGTCACGCTGCACAAACAGATCACTCACGCGCAAAAAGGTGAACTCGTCTCGCTGGCCACCGATGCGGACCGAACGCTCTTCTTCGACTTTTTGTCGCTGAACACGAAGACTCTGCCGGGCTTCACGACGCGGTTCCAGCTCTACACGGTTCCCGGGCAGGCGATCTACAACACCACGCGGCAACTGGTGCTCAAGGGCGTGGACGGCATCATTTTTTGCGTCGATTCGCACTGGGAAAAGATGGCGGACAATGTCGAGTCGTTTGCCAATCTCCAGGAAAACCTGATCGAGAACCACCTGAGCCTTGTCCAGATTCCCTACGTGCTGCAGTACAACAAGCGGGACATCCCCAACGCGGCGCCGGTCAATTATCTTGAGTTCACGTTCAACAACCGGGCCAATCGCACGCTGGCGTTTGAGGCGGTGGCCTCCACCGGGTTGGGCGTGCTGGAGACGTTGAATGCCGCGGCGCGCCTGCTTCTGGCCAAATATTCGAAGACTCCCAATGCCAATGTCACGGGCTTGGCCCAACCCAATGCTTCGGTCACTGTACCCCCGCCTGCGGAAGATTCCCAGGTTCAGCCGGGTAGTGCCGTCGCCTGAAAGATGAAACGCGTATGACTGGAATTGGAATGCTCACGGCCGAAGACCAGATGGCCATCGAACAGAAGCTGGCCGATTTCCTGGCGAAGTCGGAGGCGCAATGGTCCGCTCTCGTCGACAAGGGAGGCAATCTCTTTGCCCAGTGCGGCGAGACGGGGTCGCTGGATCTCAGCATCCTCTCGGCCCTGGCTGCGGGTTCGTTTGCCGCCACCCATGAATTGGCCAAACGGCTGGGTGAATCGGAGTTCAGCGCCCTCTATCATGAGGGACACGGCCAGCATATCCTGATGAGCGCGCTCCACCATGAATGTCTGTTGGTGACCATCTTTGGAGAGAAGACGAACATCGGCCTGGTGCGATTTTACTCTCAACAAGTGACGGTTGCGTTGAACGAACTTTTGAAGATTGCCCGGGAAAAGGAAGCTGCGGCGGGGCCTCTTCTGCTGGACGGCGATTTCTTGAACGATAAGGCAGCAATTACCTAAAAACCGGGGATGCCCCGGCAAAAAAGTCCCATACGTTCGTATTCAAGACAGATTTGTAGTTCATTTACACTTTTTTATTACCTCTCCGCTAATAATACCTTTATTTATTCTTTTTTAGTGATGCACTTAAGATGCTATCGATAAGTTATTTAAGATAGATTTTATCGTTGCGATGTTCGACCGTTAAAATGAGTTAGAGCGCAGTTTTCGATTGGCATGCGAAATGATCTCAGGTAGACCAATTGGGGTGTTGAAGCAGGTCAGGGCAATTAAAGATTTTTTGAAAAGATTTTTTATTGAGAGGAGGTGAAAAAACAATGATCAACAAAGTTATTATTAGCGCCAAAGCAGCGCTGCGCCGGATGAAGAGCAAGAAAGGCCAAACTCTCGTGGAGTACGCCTTGATTCTCGCCTTCATTTCCGTGGTCGCCATCTCGGTCCTGATTGCCTTGGGCAACCAGGTCAAGGGGGTGTTCACGACGATCAGCAGTCAGCTCTCATACGCCGGAAGCAGCCACTAATTCATACGTTGGCTCAGAGACTTGAGAAGTTCCATTCTCTCAAGTCCCTTCCCCTTTTCCCACTGGCAATTTTGCCTGTTTTGCTCTTTTCTTCCGTTGTGAAAATCGTCCAGCGGGTTTAGATTGGATATCGAATTTCCGTTACTTATTTTATCATGAACGCCCGCCTTCGCTCCCGCTTTGAACGGGGCCATGCCTCCAAGCCCTGGAAAAGGGGACAGACGCTGGTGGAATACGCGCTGATCATGGTCGTTCTCTCGATTGTGGCCGTGGCGGTTTACGGGTTGCTCGACACGCAGATCGCCAACATTTTTGTCAAGATCGATAATGTGATCGATACGGCCCAGAGCAGCCATTAGGGATCTTCAACACCATTTCTGAAATGGTACTTGCTCCCGGACGAAATTGAGCTACGGTTCCCAACTCCCATGAAACCTAATATCCACCCCGAATATGTGGAAAGCCAGATCGTCTGCGCCTGCGGCGCGGTCTATCATACACGCTCCACCAAGCAGAACCTTCGCCTCGGCATTTGCGCGGCGTGCCATCCCTTTTTCACCGGCCAACAGAAGTTTGTCGATACGGCAGGCCGCGTCGAGAAATTCACCCGCCGCTTCGGCACGAGCAAGATGACCGAAAAGCGCCTCGCTGGCACTACGCCTACGCCCGCGCCGGCCAAGAAGAAATAGCTCACTTTTAAAGGGCGCAGTCTGCCGTATTCCGGCAACTGCGCCCTTTTTGTTTTTACGCCCCGCCACCACCAACTGCCATGGATTTAATGCCCCACGTTGA
>Ga0206996_1185_pt1 | contig 11855 bp, 8 predicted proteins | sample Alteio_BWMinCont_2_FD_153467 | JGI IMG/M metagenome (GOLD analysis project Ga0206996, IMG submission 153467) | Enriched cells from forest soil in Barre Woods Harvard Forest LTER site, Petersham, Massachusetts, United States -... | ecosystem: Environmental > Terrestrial > Soil > Temperate forest >...
TGAGGGTCAACAGAAGATGAAAATAACCAGAGAGTTTTGAGGCCTGAATAGTTAAGGGATTTGGAGCTAAGAAAAAAGCATTCATCACGGTCGTCCAAGGACCATAGAGCACCGAGTACCGCTCGGGAGAATTAACGGCGGTGAAAATATCATGCCCCCTAAGCCAATAAGCCGAAATATTAACTAAGTTGACCTCGGTGTAATTGAAGTAGCTTGGGGAGGCCACATAGGCAAGGCCTTCTATGACCAACACAGCGATAGAAATAACTCCAACCCCGTTGAAAAAACCCTTCCAATTTATTTTTTTTTGAAGAGAAGGAAAGCCTCTAATAAGGAGGAAAACCACAAACGTATTTAGGCAAAAGGACGCGATGTGCACTCTTAATAAACTTCGTGGGGATAGACCCAGTCCGGAAGAACAAATGCGCTTGATCCCCGATCGGTAATCACACATCGATTAAGAGTGCGTATGTAGCAGTCAGCCTCGGATACCTTAAAATCGCCAACGACAAGGGGTAAATCTGGTGTAGGAATAATCACATAAGCCTTTTTTAAATCAATTTTGGCAATATCGTCGCCTGTTAAGGATCTTAGATCCAGCCCTGAATAAAGCTTGAACATCTGGAAGATAATCATATCGGTTTGATAGGTACCGTAAAAATAAATGTCCTTAGATTTAATTTGGGGATCTAGCTTAATTATATTAACAAGGTTTAAATCGGTTTTTCCCCGGCCTCCGGTTGTCTTTATAGGCAGAGCTACAAAAACACACAAAGCCGTAACGGACAATCTTCTTATAAGAACTGGAAAATCAAATTTGATTCGTTTTTGGGTACCTTTCAAACCATAGTACAGAGATGGCGCGGCAAAGAGGGCCATAAAAGGATAGACAGCCAAAAGATAATGAGGGAATTTAATTTTAAAGAACGAAAGGGGAATAACAATCCCCAATGCAATGAAAAGCGCCAGATAAAGAGCGGAGATAGCGCCTTTGCTAAACTCGGTTTGTTTTTTGGCTAATAGCCTAAAGCTATAGAAAAAAGGAATTAGGGTCAGGGTTGCGGTCTGCGGAATCAAACCAAAATAAGCAAAATAATGCCAGAAATCACTCTGGCTAGATTCAAGATAACTGTATTTTGCAATATAGAACTTTTGATAAATTGTAAGGCCGTCAAATCTTAGAAATGGGGCAAAAGGAATAAGTAATATTAAAATGGCAACAAGGGCCGCCTTATAAAATTCTCTCTTCTTGAGATAGAAAAAACTTTTTTGAAACAAAGACCACATCAGTACACCAAGGCCAAAACCAAAAATAATAGGACCTTTTGTAAAAACCCCAATGGCAAAGAAAAAACCCGTCCACAGCCAAAACCTCGGACTCTCCCACCCCTTTAAAAAGGTGTAGTAAGCAGCCAAAAAATAAGTGGTTAAAGGGACGTCCTGAGTTACGGCCCCATTCCATTTTGACGCTCCAAAAACCATCACGTAAGAGAGCAGGCAAACAAGACCAAACTCTTTGTCTTTAAGGTGCTTTCCGATTTTATAAACAAGAATATATGAGAAAAACGAACAAAACATGGGATAAGTGCGCGCCACTAAGTCGCTGACTCCAAAAACCTTCATCATCGCGCCAATTATCCAGTAAGTCAGGGGCATATGATCAAAAACAGGGTTGAGATAATACTTTGAAATAAACCAGTGGAAGTAGTCTCCGGTCTCGGCAATATTTCTTGCCAAGGCAGAATCCCAAATTGTGTCTAAATTGCCCCCTGGTTCCCATTTCTTGACGAAAACCATAACAAAAGAGAGAAAGAACACGGCAACGGCGTAAGGGTCACCACTTAGGTTTTTAAGTTTTTTAAGTAGATTTTTCATTCTCTGATTTAAGTAGTAGAATTCACATTTAATGTAAAGCTTGATTATTCTTTACTGTAAGCATTCTAGTTAGATACAGTGCCCCCATGCAAGATTCCAAGATCATTCGGAACGTTGATTTTTTTGTCGGAAAACTTGCTTGCCGAGCCCTTTCTTGGATCAGAAAACCGTCCGGTTTTAGGTCTAATCAATCTATAAAAATGACCCAGGGTCCACAAAAAGTCCTTATGATTGAGCTCTTTGAGATGGGATCAGCGGTGATGCTTGCTCCTTCGATAACCTACCTCAAAAAGCAGAATCCCCAGGTCGAAATTCATGCCCTGACCACCCAAAGCTGTGCTCCAATCTGGGAAGCCCTCGGAAGTCTCGATCCCAATAACGTACACGTTATTGAGTCGGGCACTCCTCTTAATTTTATATGGTCCGCTTTAAAAACTATATTTCGTCTTCGCAAAAATCGATTTGATCTGATTATCGATTACGAATTGTTTATGAGAGTTCCAGCGATTTTCTCAGGACTCCTTAAAGGAACTCGTCGTGGTGGGTTTTATAAATATGATTATGAAGGTCTTTATCGCGGGAGTTTTTATGAGGCGAAGTGCGCGTATAACCAAAATTCCCATATCTCTCGAAATTACCTGGCATTAACCAAAACCACTTATGAAAACCCAAACGCATCTCCTAATTATAAAGGTTTAATTTTAGACACCGAAATCTCAGTCACCCCCTCAATAAAAAAAACCCCCGTCAAAGAACTTACGGACCGACCTTATATCGCCATTTGCGCCGATGTGGGCCCAACTTTAAGCGTAAGAAATTACCCTAGGGAACACTTCGCAGAAGTGATTGAAGAACTCTTAGGACTGAATCCTGATTACCAGGTCGTTTTTATCGGAACAGAAGAGGACCGTTCTACCGCCGAAATTATTTTATCTAAAATTGGCCAAAAGGAGCGTTGTAAAAATTTTTGCGGCAAAACCAACTTTAGGGGCCTTCTTGACGTCATTTCTGGAGCGGATCTTCTCATCACCAATGACAACGGGCCTGGGCACTTTGCGACTTTAACGGGTACTAAAACCCTAGCTCTATTTAGCACCGACAGCCCCTACGTCTACGGCCCTCTTGGAAAAACGGTGATCGCTTACACCCACTATCAATGTAGCCCCTGTATTTCGGCCCTCAATCACAAACGAACTCCATGCACTGATAACCAGTGCCTAAAGACTTTAAACCCTTCAAGAGTGGTTCAGCTTTCTCAAGCCCTTTTAAAAGGGACAGCTCGATTCGGGACAATTAATAACGAGATTTCTTATCTGACCTAATCGAAATGTACCCTCCCACAATTCCGTTACTAATGGCCAAAATTAGAAATGTTTGAAAAATATCCATTTTCTTTTGACCCAAATAATAAATAAATGGTGCCGATAAAATTACAAATAAAATATTGGAGACGTTATTAGTCATGATCACACTTGTAGTGATTTCCGATGATTGTGAGAGCGTCTCGTAAAGAGGAATTACAAAGATTCCACTACTCACGGCAAGAGCGGCAAGGGCAAAGAGGATGCGCATCCCATCGCTATATCCTAAGAATTCTCTTATTCCTAACGGGATAAAAGAGTGCGAAAACGTAGGTCGGCCGACAAAAAAAAGGTAAATAAGAAAAAAACTCATGGCGAAAGAGCTTAAAGCACTTAAAACATTTGGATTGGCTTCTTTCAAAATGGCTCTATTAAAGAAATAACTGAAAACCAGCCCAAGGATAAATGTCCCTAAAAACAGCGTCACTACACTTTGCCTGACGTGAAGAAAAGTTTTACCGTAGGTGGCGTAAAGGGACAAAATACAAGCCCAGTAGAACCAAAACCACGAAATCCCAAAGATAAATCGAGTGCTTTTTAGCACCTGGGGTGCCCTACCCCTTTGGGTGCAAGACCGCACTTAAGCCATAGCTGGAGGACCGACGATCCCTGGTGCGGGGCTTTCTCGGACGACTCGGTTAAATTCCATGTTAAGAGCAATTTTTAATACCTCTTCTGCAGTTTCCACAAAGTCAAACCTCATTTGGGACTTAACTTCTTCTGGAACATCGCGAAGGTCGCGTTTATTTCGCTTAGCTAAAATAACTCTTTCTATTCCGGCACGATGGGCGCCGATAATTTTTTCTTTGATTCCTCCAACGGGCATCACCAGACCGCGTAAAGTGATCTCTCCCGTCATGGCCAGTTTTGGATTCACACTCCTCCCTGAGAATAATGAGGCGATAGCCGTCATTATTGCGATTCCCGCCGAAGGACCATCCTTAGGAATAGCTCCCGCGGGGACGTGAATGTGCAAATCTTTTTTCTCATAATCCAACTGAGCTGCGATGACCGGTAGCTTTGATCGTACCACGCTTAGAGCGATCTGGGCCGATTCTTTCATCACTTCACCAAGTTGACCGGTAAGGGTCAAACGTCCTGCTCCAGGCATAAGGCTCGTCTCGATAAATAAGATTTCTCCCCCTTGGGGCGTCCAAGCTAAGCCAGTCACTACGCCTGAGGGAGCAATGCGCTCTGCCACTTCGTAAGTAAAAGGCTCCTGACCTAGGATTTCATCGAGATCCGTCAGCGCAATCTGAACAGGCAGGGAGACGTCGGCTTTAACCACCTTTTCCGTCGCACTTCGGTACAAAGCCGCCAATTTTCGTTGTAAGTCGCGAACTCCTGACTCCCTTGTATAGTGAGTAATAATTCGCATTAGGGCTTCATCAGATATTCTAACTTGGTCGATATTTAAGCCATGCTCTTCCAATTGTTTTGGAATGAGGTGATCCTTTGCAATATGCAATTTTTCTGCGGTCGTATACCCCGTGAGTTCAATGATCTCCATTCGATCAAGAAGAGGTCCTGGAATGAACTCGACACTATTGGCCGTACCGATAAATAGAACCTTAGACAAATCAAAGGGAACATCCAAATAATGATCTAAAAATGTCGAATTTTGCTCAGGGTCCAAAACCTCAAGGAGAGCTGCAGACGGATCCCCTTGGTAACCTCGACCCAACTTATCTATTTCGTCGAGCATAAACACGGGATTATTAACCCCTGCTCTTTTCAACCCTTGGATTATTCTTCCGGGCATGGCTCCGATGTAAGTACGCCTGTGGCCCCTAATTTCGGAATCATCGCGCACACCACCAAGACTTCCGCGGACAAATTTCCTTCCCAAAGCCTTGGCTATACTTTGACCCAAGCTCGTCTTTCCAACACCCGGAGGACCAACAAATAGAAGGATCGAACCATGTTTGTTCTTTTTTAATTTCATAACAGCGAGATGCTGCAAAATTCTCTTTTTTATTTTAGGAAGACCGTAATGATCTTGGTCTAAGCTCACACGGGCCTTTTCGATATCGATTTCTTCCGACGAAGATTGGGCCCATGGCATAGCACAAAGAAGATCTAAATAGTTTCTTATAACATGAGTTTCTGGGGAAGACTGGCCCAGGGTCTCTAGACGTTTAAGCTCCTCTAAGGCCACCTTTTTTACATCCTCAGGCATTTGAGCTTTTTCTATTTTTTCTTTGTAGTCGTCTTTTCCTGATTCACTGTCGGTATCGCCAAGCTCTTCATGGATAGCCCTAAGTTGTTCACGCAAAATGGCATCGCGTTGAGACTTCCCGAGCTTGTGAGTCATTTTATTTCGAATTTCACCCTGAACTTGAAGATTATCTTTGTATTTTTCCATAATCTCAAGAAGCTTGAGAATTCTATCTTTTATCGAAACCATCTCTAAGAGATCTTGCTTTGCCGCCAACTCTATATCGATATTGGCTGCAGAGAGGTGCGAAAGAAACGAAATGTCTTCTATCCCCGAAATCAGCTTTGAGAAATCTTGGGTGTCGGCTGGTAACAATTCAAGAATGTCTTTAGAAAGCTTTTTCAAACTCTCTAACAGGGCATCTCTGGTTTTTTCGTCAACATCCAAAATGTCTTTTAACTCAAGGGCTTCGGCTTGAATAAATCCATCGGTCTCAGAAAACTCTAAAACTCGAACCCGCGAAACACCCCTAAGGATGATTTGAAATCCCTTTTGCGCGTCGCCCCGCGTTTTCTCGATCTTGCAGAGGGTCCCGATCTTATAGAGGTCCTCGGGTGCAAGTTTATCGTCCTTAGTTGTCTGAGATTTTTGCAAAATGGCTATAACGTGCCCGTCGCTCTGAAGGGCTCTCTTTACGGCCCCAATACTTTTTGCTCTTCCCACTCGAACGGGGGAAGCCACTCCGGGAAATAGAAGGAGATTTCTCATTGGTAGAACAGGTATCAAATTACTTACTTTATTCGTTTTCATAGAATAAAGATGGGTGCTGATTTAAGGTTGTCAAATCGATGGCAAAATAGCCCTGTTTAGAGGAGCTTAGACCACGAGGTGTTTTGAGTACAGTATCGCAAAACTTTCGAAATACAACCCTCCAGAAGATGGGTCGCATCCTTCATCTCACTTTCTTGGCAACCTACTTTCTCAAAGTTTTCTGCATCGCAAAAAACAACGGCGGGAGTTTTTGAAGCCTGTGATCTAATAGTCTCGTTGACCTCGTTCAAGAGCCCGACATAATTTATCTTGTGAGAAAGAAGCTCGGTCATAAGGGGGTGAAGGGGAGGCGCAATCATTAGAACTTCCGTTCCGCTTTGAGAAATATCATTTAGAAGAAGGTCAAATTTGACCTTAGCCTCCTGGTCAAAGTGCCACTCGTCAAAAGCGTTGGGATTTAAAAACGTATCCATAACTAAAGCACGAAGCTCACTGGGTGTTTTGGCCCGTCTTTCCGATAGCGGATAAAGTGTAGCGCCATCTTTAGCCACTCCGCGATCTTCCGGACCGAAATCTGTCCGATTAATAATAAGATTGATCATACGGTCGCGGCTAATTCCGTTCTTGATAAAAATTTTGACGGCTTGTTTAACCATGGGCCAGCTTACGATTTGAAAGGCCAGATCAAAACCTCGGCTCAACCTCTCGGGAGTTTTCATCGCAGAACGAGAGATTTTTAAAGTTCGCTCTTTGAGAGAAAGCTTAGTTCCCGATCCCTTAAAACCTCCTTTGGAATCTTCCTGACCTTTATACCCGTGATCAGAATAAAAGTTCTCAACATATTTCCCAATAAAATGCCAACCGGTGGCCTTGTTATTGGCCGTCGAGTTAAATAACCAAGGGTCCATAAAAATTATGACTTTTTTAGGATTCTTACCCAATTGTTTCATATCTTGCCAAATAGCGATGTAGTCTTCAAAGGAGGCAGAAGAAAGCCCCGCGTTGAATATTTTTAAATCCTTCTTGAAAAAAATAGAACTTACGGGAGCCATTCTAGAGCTTCCGAGCAAAAGCACATCCGGTTTTTCAATAAAGTTAATGTGAGATACTTTAATAGAGCGCTCGTCAAAATTTGTGGGGAATATTCTTATTTCATCTTCTTTTAGATCACGAAAGAAAGGTACCGGAGCATCATGCCACCGATATCCCGGATCCATAATAAAGACGAAGGTTGCCGTCCCTAATATGCCAATTAAAATCGTCGTCCAAAATATTTTCATCGGTCCTAAAATTGGTAGTACAAAAATTTTGAAGAGTAGTTCATGAAAATCAGAGCGGCGAGGGTCGCCACCCCCCAAGCAAACTGGCGACCATCCGAAACTTGGCTCCAATTCTCTGAACTCGCATTTTTAAAAAAGTTCACGATAATCAAACCCAAGATACAGAAGGCCCCCAAGGTTAAAGTTTCAGAATTTAAAAAATTAGCCCCCACACCATCTAGAAAGGTCAGTTTTTTAAACCAAATATAGGCGTCATTAAAAGTTGGAGATCGAAAAAAAACCCATCCAAAGCAAATGAGTAAAAATGTAACTCCTCTCTGGATGTACTTATGAAAGGAATCCCAAGTAGACTGCATTTGATGATATAAAATGAGAATCATCCCGTGAAAAAGACCCCACCCTATGAATGTCCAATTGGCCCCGTGCCAGAACCCTCCCAGAGCCATAGTAATAAGTAAATTCAAATTTTTTCTTAAAGGACCGCAGCGATTTCCTCCAAGTGAAATATAGAGGTAATCTTTAAGCCACCGACTTAAAGTGATATGCCAACGCCGCCAAAAATCACTGGGGTTTAGAGCCTTGTACGGGCTGTTGAAGTTTTGCGGCAATTCGATTCCGAAAAGACGACCCAACCCAATGGCCATATCTGAATATCCACTGAAATCAAAATAGATCTGCATAGAATATCCAATGAGGGCCAACCAACCCGTCAACGAAGTCAATTTGCTCATATCTAAAATTAGAGGGTCAACCAAGTTGCCTATTCTATCGGCAACGAGAACTTTTTTGGTTAGACCCACTGCAAATAAATACACCCCCGAAGACCACTGGGGACGAACCCCTTCCGCTTCGATGCGATCAAGTTGGGGGATGAGTTGATTGTGGCGAGTCAAAGGGCCCGCGATGAGATGGGGGAAAAAAGATACGAAGCACGCAAACTTCCAAAAACTCTTTTCTGCAACGCACTCCCCTCTAAAAACGTCGATCATATAAGACATGGTCTGAAAGGTATAAAAAGAAATTCCAGCGGGAAGGCCAAGGGCCACCAAACCTTTTAGAGAACCATGAAATAACAATTGAAAGGTTTCAGAAAAAAGTCCTGAGTACTTAAATAAGAAAAGTAAACCTAAGTTTCCGCAAAGGGAGAAAACCATTATGGTTTTTCTGCGTTTAGAATGAAGGTGTCCCACCCTCTCCATAAACTGAGCTAAATAAAAATCAAGGGTCGTAGTGAAGAGCATGGGAATAACGAACCAACGCTGCCCCGCATACGAGTAAAAAATAAGGCTCGCAAGGGTGATCCACCTTATTAAGGGGAGCCCCCGAAGTCTGATGCTAACGCCAAGCACAAGGGGGAAAAATATAAGAAGAAAACTAAACGAATTAAAAAGCATATTTAAAGAACAATTTCTATTACTTAAGCCCCATTTTCAAGGTTTAAGTCAATCTTAAGAAAACTTAAAGAATACATGAAGATTTTATACGTCCTTGACCTTTGTCGCAAGTCAATGGTCTGATTTTATCTGGGGATTTTAGATTTCAGATCATCAAAAACTGTAGCCATGGAGGGGAAGCAATGTTGTCTTTATCTAATTATCGAAGGGGTAAAGTCCTATTTCTGATCTTGCTCGCGGGGGGAATGAATTTAAAATCGAATCTAGCCCATGGATGGGGATCTCTCGGGCACCAGATTGTCGCTCATGTAGGTGCCGCTGGAGCGGGAGGGTTTTGGGACGCAAACAATAACGGGATTGTCCAACTTACGACGGCTCCCGATGTGGTTTACAAAAGATTACCCACTGCAGCTATCGAAAAACCGACCCATTTTTTTCAACCCGATTCCTATTTTGAAGACCCTCGCCAATTTAATTTGATTCCGCAAATTTATATGAATGCCGTTTCTCAGTTTGGAAGTGGATTTGTAAATCAAAATGGAACTGCGCCATGGAGAACTAGGCAGTTTTACGATCTTGGAGTCCAAGCCCTTCGAAATGGAGATTTCAAAACCGGATTAGAGTACGCAGGAATTATGTCTCACTATATTGGAGATATGTCTCAACCCCTTCATGATACCAAAAATTATGATGGCGCTGATACAGACCAAAAAGGGATCCACGCCTTTTTTGAAACAACCAATCTTAAATCAGTTGATGTCAATCAACTGACTAATGCCGTGGTTCAAGTCACAAAAGCTCTCCTTGTCGACCCAAAATTTCGAGCTGATTTTAAAGGCAGCATTAACAATGTCGTATTTAATGAAGTAAATCGAGGGTACGCATATAAAGATACACTCCTGAACATTGATAAGAACCAAGGCCGCACTGGAACAGGGGCAAAAAACCTATTGAAGCTTGCTGTAGCGAGAATGGGGGATGGAGCCGCTACTTTAGCCATGATTTTAGAACATATGTGGGCTGATGCGGGTAACCCATCTGGGGGAGAAACCATTCAAGTCGAAGTACCGGCTTGGCAACAGCCCAACTACGAATCGACTGTCGCTTCTACTTCGCAACTCCTGCAGGATGATTGTTTGGAATAAGAACTTTATATTTATCGCCCATGAAGTAAGAAATAGCCAACCAGAGGACGAACTGATGGAGGACTTTACTATCGCACACCGTGCATTGTGTAAGTCCTCCTAAGTTAAAAACGAGCTGTGCCCCAATAGCCGAAAGAATTATAACACGATCCCACATGGCCTCATCACCTTGAAGGTCTTTAATTCTAAAAAAAACTTTAAGGCTCGTAAAAAGGGGCAGCAAAATCAGGATCATATAAGAAATAAAACCTAGAGCGCCTCCAGTAGAGAGAAATTCAAAGTAATTACTGTGGGCATGACCAGCCATGCCACCAAGGATGTTCATTTTTTGATAATAAAGAGTACTTAGAGGTTCATTTTCCAAATAACCTACTCCAATAACTGGATGGTCTTTAAACATTTGAAAATTAACATCCCAAAGTTTTTTTCGAACCTCGTTAGACCCGTAATCCGACGAAACCACAGATTTTAGCCGCTCTTGAAAAGTCGGATTAATTTTGGACAACCCTAAGGCGGTGATGACAAGAGCTACTACAATGAAAAAAAACTTCTTCCGTGAGGTGATGAGAGTCATCACCGGAAGTGCAATGGCTAATGCAATCCAGGCCCCCCGTCCATAAGTGCAAATAATGCTCGCCGCAATAAGGCAAAAGGATAGACCCAGTGCAATTTTGCGAGGAAGAGCTTTAGATTTTTGAGCCAAAATCATGGCCCATGCAATGCAGATAATCATCCCGTAACTATAGGCGTAAGTAAGATGATGGTTAAAAAATCCAACGGTCGAGTAGACCGCAGCAGAACCCCAATTGACTTGCATAAGAGCTCGATGATCGTGGCGCCAAATATCTATACCGGTGTAATGCTGCCAAATCCCATAGATAGAGATAATTGATCCACAAATAAGAATAATGAAAAGGAGCCTTTTGACATCCCCAAATATTTTCAGACTATAGAAAAAAAAGAAGAATAAGAGAAAGTCTCTGAGAGCTCCTAGATCCTTTACCCAATTTGCGCTTGGAGCATTTATAAAAACCCCTAAGGACGCAATAAGGATAAACCCAGAAATAAAATATCCATAACCGGTCTTACTCATTTTCAATGCCGGGGTTGGGCTCCTCAGATCAATGACAAGATAGATGATGGTGAATAGGACGGTGGTCCACGATAAAAGTTCCATGGCAGCCATAGAACAAGTTAAAGCCACGGCATACAGCGAAAAGAAAAAAATGAGAAGGTTTTTTACCACACTTTTCAAAGAACCAAACTCTGTCGAAATTAAAAGGCGAAGGCGCTTAGAAGTTTCAGGGATAGGTTTATCCAAGCCATACTCGCGAGCTGCGTCCAAAGAACTGTCGGTTTTCACAAAGAAAAAAATAGTCTGTGCAAAAGGAGAAATCAACCACGAATTTGACTAGTTAACTCTGTCAGCGCCAACCTGTGCCATTGAGCCTGGAAGGACTTGAATAAAGCTCTCTTTAATGCCTGCGCTCTTTGTTAATTCCGTCTGCAACTCACGAGCCTTCTGAGCCAAAGGAAAATGGCCCACACAGACCCTGTACCTCGTAGTATTGGCCACAGTTCCCGTAAAAACAAAGGCCTTGAATCCCTTATCTTTAAGATCATCGACGGCTTTTTGGGCTTCTTCGCTACTAGTATAAGAGGCCACCTGGACCGCATACGAAACAGAGGAACTCGGACTTCTTTTTGACGCCTCCGGACCTTCTAAACCCTCTGAATGCCCTTGGGTTTCGCGAGCTTCTAACTCACCCCTGACCTCGGGCTCTGATTTGATTTTCGTTACAGCGGGGGGCTCAACTTTTTCCAAGGCCGCCATAGCCCTTTTGTGCCTTGAGTCTATATTGTCGCCAAAG
>Ga0206996_1154_pt1 | contig 11660 bp, 10 predicted proteins | sample Alteio_BWMinCont_2_FD_153467 | JGI IMG/M metagenome (GOLD analysis project Ga0206996, IMG submission 153467) | Enriched cells from forest soil in Barre Woods Harvard Forest LTER site, Petersham, Massachusetts, United States -... | ecosystem: Environmental > Terrestrial > Soil > Temperate forest >...
TGAACTCTGAACCTCTGGAGCCCTTACTTAACCAAATCCCGCAACATCTTGTGAGCCAAAACGAGGCTCATTCTCAAAACCTCGATGTCAGAACTCAAGTTTAAACCGTCCCTAATTTCGGTGACGATTTGGCGACTTTTTGGATCCATTCGAAGGGTACTTAAGATGTTTGGCGTTTCTGCTATAGGAGGTGGATTCACTCCATTACCTTGATGGTGATTTTGATACTGAGGGGTTGGCTCCTGAGGTTTGCCACCTTCTAGAGGAATCTCTTGAGGAGGTGGCGGCGGTGAATTGAAATCAAAGCGGTCTAATTCGGTTTTCAGATTCTTAAGAGTTTTCTGAAACTCTAAGCTGTTCTTTGATGGTTCTGCAATTGACGGAGGAGGAGGAGTGCTTGTGGCCAGTCGCAAATTATCTAAGTCCTCTTTGGTGGGGACGGGAATACCCAAACGTTTTGCCTTTAAGTACATGACCACGACTTGTTCCATGGACTTCATTTCATCGCGAATATTGGGTGGAAGAGTGTGTAACCACCTGTAGGCATCACTCATATCGCGGGTCGTAAAAGCCTGCGGAATCAAAGTCCAGTTACCTCTTAAAAGTTATGTTTAAGGGAAGCCTGTACTTTTACAACGAGTTGCGCCCTAAGAGCAAGAGCTACTATGGCTTTGGGTCGGAATATTCCCGAGCCACGATGCCATACTTTTCAATTTTTCTAAGCAAGGTTTTCTTAGGAATATTGGCATGGAGTGCAGTTTGATTGATGCGTCCTTTAAAAGCCTTAAGTGCTCTAATTATAAACTCTTTTTCAAACAGTTCTTTTTGACGATTAAAGTCCAAGAGCTCCTGTTCTGTGGGTTCAGCACTGTCTTCTTCAATGGAATGTCCAAGAAGTTGGGGAAGACTTGGTGACGGAACTCCGGTGATTTTTTCAGGTAATCCTACAAGGCTAAGAATATTTTCACTTTCGATAATGAACGCATGCTCAACCACGTTTTCTAGCTCGCGGATATTTCCGGGCCATTGATACTTTTTAAGGGCAGCCATGGCCTCCGCCGTAACTCCCGTAATTTCCTTTTCGTGGGCCTTGTTAAACTTAGCGATGAATAAAGAAACTAGGCGATCAATATCGTCCTTACGTTCTCGCAAAGGAGGCAAGATGACGGGGATAATATTTAAGCGGTAAAAGAGGTCCTCCCGAAAGGCCCCTGTTTTAATCATTTCATCTAAGTTTCGATTTGTTGCCGCTATAATTCTTACGTCTGATTCAATTTCTCGGTTTGAACCTACAGGAGTAAACTTCTTTTCTTGGAGGACGCGTAAGAGTTTCACCTGCATATTTGGAGAAAGATCGCCAACTTCGTCCAAAAATAGGGTTCCACCTTCAGCAAATTGGAAGCGTCCAATTTTCCTTTGGTCAGCGCCGGTGAAAGAACCTTTTTCATGGCCGAAGAGTTCACTTTCAAAAAGAGTCTCTGGTATTGCGGAGCAATTGATGGCTACAAATTTTTCATTTTTTCTGGAGCTATTAAAATGAATAGCGCGAGCCACTAATTCTTTACCTGTTCCCGATTCTCCGCGAACCAAAACCGGTGTTGTGACCTTAGAGAGTTTTTGAATAATATTAAAAACCTTCTGCATTTCTCGGCTTGAACCGACAAACTTTCGTCCTCCTTCGACCGTCAAAATAGGGGAGCTTGAGGCAACCTTTTCGATGAGGTCGTGGGCTTCAAAAGCCTTTTCAGCCATTTCAATAATAAGCTCATGTCTCACAGGTTTTGCGATGTAATTGTAAGCGCCGTCTTTAACGGCACGAACGGCATCTTCAATATTGCTATAAGCTGTAATAATGATAACGATGATTGCAGGATTGTGATCTTTGATAAACTTAAGGGCGTCGATTCCACCGAGTTCGGGCATATCGACATCAAGAATAACCAGGCTATATTGGCCTGCGCGTACCTTGGCCACAGCTTCAAGACCGTTAACGGCCTCATCTATTTTGTATTTTCCCGCGGAATCAAGGGCTGCCCTCACCGAGGTTCGTAACCCCTGGTCGTCATCAACGACAAGGACATTGCGCATTTCATTCTCCTTCATGGTGCTGCTCCTTCAATGGGTAACTGGACCTTAAACGTAGATCCTGATTGAGATTGAGACTCTACCGAAATATCCCCCCCGTGCAGTTCCACGAAGTATTTTGCGAGGTAAAGCCCAAGCCCTGACCCTTTGATAGGCGATGCCTTGGCAGCCTTACTTCTATAGAACTTAAGGAAGATATTGTCCACTTCATCTTTGTCAATTCCAGGGCCAGAATCAGTCACACTTACGCAGATTCGATTCTGTTCCTCCTTTGAAGAAATAATGACCGTGCTGGTCTCTGGGCTATATTTTATGGCGTTCTCAATAAGGTTTGTAAAAACTTGTCGTATGAGATCCACGTCCATTTTCACACTGAACAAAGGGTCTAACTGTGGAATGAGCTGGATTTCTTTTTCCGCGGCGATGAACTGATATTTGGTGATCACTTCTCGGAGAATGGCGTTCACATCGCGGCTGGTTTTTTGGAGCTTCATCTCTTTGCTTTCAATGCGACTGAGATCGAGGATGCTTCCAATAAACCGACCCAACTCTTCGCTGGAACCCATAATTGTAGATAGGGCTTCCCTTTGTGTCGAAGACAAGCTGCCTTTTTCCCTTAATGCGGTTTCGGCCATGCCTTGAATTCTTGCTATCGGAGTTTTTAAGTCGTGACTCATCATCGAAAGAAAGTTTGTTTTTAATTCTTCGACTTGAGTTAAAAGCCGGTTCTTTTGAGCGTATTCCCAGGTCTTCTTATTTTCTGAAATCAAACGGTAGGGAATAAAAAAATAATATGAGACGAAAATCGCAAGTAGAGGGTGGATCATTTTCACCCAGAGGCCAAAGGTTGCAAAAAGCAAATAAGCAATAAACGTGAAAGCCGCAGCTTGTGCCAATATAAGTAATATTCCATTTACGGGGCGAGCTCGCCACACAAGAAGAACTGTGAGGTAAGCCAGGAGAATAGTGAGGACGACATTGATACCCGTGGGTGCTCTGACGATGCCTGAGTTTTTTATCAACGTGTCCACAATGTTGGCTTGTGCCTCAACCCGGGACATGGCTAAGGGGTATCGGGAATAAGGTGTAAGGATGTAATCGTCTGAGTCAGCTTGGGTATCTCGCCCTATAATAAGAATTTTATTTTTAAAAAAACCTTTGGGGAATCGACCGTCACGAACATCAATAAAGCTTAAAGGCTTGTAGGTTCCCTGCGGCCTGAGCGCAATAAATGTAAATATGGAACCACTATTTTCGTAACTTCCTTTGTAAGAAAGGGGGTTGACGATGTGATTATGGATATTGGCCAATATTGACTGGAGCATAAGCTGGCCTTCAAATGAAATCAAAATCCGTCGGGTGACTTTGTCACCGGCAAAGGTAATATTATCCCGAGTGACAGGGGCTGAAGCTAAAGAAAGGGTATCAAAGGGTTTGGCCAGTTTCATGTGGGCGTAGCTACTTAAGGGAGCTACTTGTTCAGTGGTGAAGAAGAAGTTCTGCAGAGTGGCTGCGTTTTTTGAAAACTCCACTTTTTCATCTTCTGTTCCCGCCCACTGGGTAGGATCATCCATGTACATAACGGCCTCGGGGTTCTCGGCCTTGAGCTGGTTTAAGAGTTTAATATTGTCTCTCGCGTCAGGAGCGCCTTGGAGTGTTGATATGGTTTTTTGGTCCACGGCTATAGTGACAACGTCACCGGACACCGATTGAGTAGGGCTAAATCGAACCCGGGCGTCATACAGACTACCTTCTAAGAAATAGAAGGGAAATCGGAGTAAAATCGTGGCTATGGCTACAGCTCCCAAGAATCGGACCGTAGGATAAAAAAACTTCCAACGAACTACAAATGACATGCCTTCTACTTCCTTCACGTTTTTTTTACTTACCCCAAGGGGGTAGTTTAGCAAGAAAAGAGCCAGGGGTTTTTGACCTACTAATACTGTGGTTTCAGCCACTTAGCTAAAGTCAGATAGACGCCAATTGTCCCTCTTGGTCGCATTTTGACACCATATAGATTTTTTGTGTGGAACAAGTAGGGAAGGACTGTTCCCAGGTTTAAGGCTTCAGGTAAGCCGGGATCAGGTCAGGGGATCGGTTCTTTGAATCTGGGTTCAGGGTGAATCTATTACCCTGACTCCCCAAACCGATGGCCGTTGCCTGAAGCCTTTGCCTAAAAATCCACACAGCATCATAAAGAATCTTTTTATGGTTTTTTTATGGTATTGCGGCTAAGGATGGGAGGGGTTACGTTTTCTCCGGTGAACAAGGGAAAATTTCTCTTCATTTTGGCTTTTAGTTTTTTATTTGTTTAGCTGCATTCGTTACAGAGTTAACGGAACTATCCCGGGGTATTTTGGAATTTCAGATTCAGGAAATAATCGAGTCCTTATTTGGGAGTTAGCTCCAGGTTCATCAGCTCCAGCTGCGACCGTTGTTTTGGGTAAATAAGCCAGATGGATAGTAACCACGCTGGTGCCTTAATGGTTGGCATAGTGGAGGATTTTTCCCATAATCTCGTCTACTCTTTCGTTTTCTGAACTCCCATCGTAGCGAGGGGGGGCTGAACTTGGTTTCTGAATATGACGACGATGTTCCTCCGTATGAATTGCTAAAACGCATAATTTCTTAATATCCGTCTGGAAAAGGTTGACCAAAGAATCAATGTCCCTTGGATTGACGTTGTGAGAGATGGCGAATTTCAAAACTTCGCCATAATAGCTCCAGGATTCAGGCGAAGTAAGAACTGAAAAAGGATAGCTGCGAAGGTTTGTAAAGAGGGGAGTGAGTAACGTGGTCCTCTTGCGAAGTTGATAAAGTTCAATGAGATTGTAAATGCTCTGTGGGGTTAGATGTTCCGAATAATAGTTTAGGAGAAATTCAACAAAGGCGTTTGTGACCTCAGTTGATAGAATCATCGTTTGGAAAGTGTTACTGGAATTGGATTCACCCCACACGCGTCTTCTTAAGAGTTCGTTTGCATCCTGGTATTCATTGATGACGTCACGAATAAATTGAGAGGGGTTGGTAATGGTTTCTTGCTGATCTTTTAAAAACAAATAGAGCCTTCGATGCCCCTGTTGCAAAGCCTCTCTTAAGCCTTTAATTAAATCGGTTCCATCGAGCTCGATTCCAAAGGCGTCGTTATACTTATTTCTTAAGGAGAGATCTAAAAATTGTGTGGCCTCTACCAAATCAGAAAAGACTTTGACCTGATCTGCTAAAGGAGTTTCTCTGTCAATTGAATTGGAATCTTTAAGTGCAGTGGTGAGTTGTTCGATCGTAAAGTACTCAGGGTATTTGATAAAAATCCTCCACCTCTCCATTGGGGGCATGCTCTCTAGTTTTTTGAATTCGACATCGTCTAGAATAGGTGTTTTACCTTGGGCTACGTCCACAGGGTCTAATTTAGTGAAAGAACTTTTCTCCATTTTTTTTTTCAACCTGGTAGAGAAAAGTGGAATTCTGCAATCCAGAAGAATCAAGGCGAACCAGGTTTCGGACCACATTTATGCACAATCTGAAATTTTTAGAAGTGCCTGCAATAGCCTGAAGCGGGTAATTGAGACCCAAGAAGAATAAAAAAAGAACAAAGAAGCGCCCTGCACTCATGACTAGCTGGAAATTGCAATAGCAATGCCGCTACTTAAAGGTGAGCTGGACAATGTGCCGTGGGCTCAGAACCCTTGCGAAAAACGAGAGTCACTTTATTTGGACAAGACGGATTTGCGATCATCTTTGTGTCGCTGTCTATGGTTACTTGTATCGCTCCTTCAGGAATTTGAAAGTCTAAAGGGGGGAATGTCGACGCGTAGGTCTTCATGTAATCTAACCACAAGGGAAGGGCGCCCAGGGCTCCGGTGAGTCCCGTGGTTTGAGGTTGGTCAAAACCCACCCAAGCAACTGCAACCTGAAGAGGGGTAAACCCCGCAAACCAAGCGTCTTTTAAATCAGAAGTTGTTCCCGTTTTTCCTGCAGCAGGAAAAGTAAATCCTTTCTTGCGAACTTCTCTGCCTGTCCCCTCGTTAACGACGGCTTGCATTAAAGCAATGGTTTCGGCGGTCGAGACGGCGTCCACTCCTTGCACCTCTGAAGGGTGATATTCATAAAGTATGTTTTGTCCTGAAGTCGTGACTCTGTAGATAAAAGTCAGAGGCTTTAAGAGCCCTCGGTTGGCAATAGCGGTGTAAGATTGCAGAACTTCTAAAGGAGTGAGATCAGCAACTCCCAAGGCTAGACTCGGAAATGGAACAAGATGACTTTCAATTCCTAGGGCTTTGGCCGTTTCAATGACTTTGGGTATTCCCACTTGCAATTCGACTTTGTCTGTAGCGGCATTCAGACTTTCTTCAAACGCATGATAGAGCGGAACAATCCCTTCGTATCGGGGTTCGTAATTCTTGGGAGTCCAGCTCTGCTTGTCGTAGCTTATGGTGAATTGCTCATCGAGAATTTCCGTCAAGGGGGTGTAAGGCAGCCCTTTTTCGTCGACGCTCGTAAAGGCAGACAAATAAACAAAGGGTTTGAAAACACTGCCGACTTGTCTTCGGCTCTGGACCGCTCGGTTAAGTTGGCTGTCACCGTAAGATCTGCCCCCTACGACGGCCTGAACAAATCCGTTAGTCGGATCGGCAGCGATGAGGACTCCTTCAAGTTTTTGATTGAATTTTTTTTCTAACTTTAAAAGCCGGGGATATTTTGTTTCTACGAAATTTATTCCCGTGGTTACAGCTTCGGTAGCGGCCTTTTGAGCTCGAATATTGAGAGTGGTGAAGACTTGCAGTCCTTCTTGATCAGGCAAGTTCAGATTTTGTAGCTGCAGTTTAACGGAATCTATAAAAAATGGGGCTAGATCTTTGAGCAATTGAGGGTGCGGTTGAGAAAGAGGTTCTTGAAGGGCATTTAAATATTCTTGCTGATTGATGAGATTAAGATCAACCATGCGCTTAAGGACGCTATTTCGTCTGGCCAGGGTCCGGTCGGGGTGAGTTGACGGATTATAAATATTAGGCCCACGGATCATTCCACCGAGCAAAGCGCATTCGGCTAAGGTAAGATCCCCTGGGTGTTTATTAAAAAAGTGTTTAGAAGCCACTCCTATTCCGTGGATCTCGAAAGGACCCGCTTGGCCGAGGTATACTTCGTTAATATAGGTTTCTAAAATATCGTCTTTGCTAAATTTAGATTCTAGAATTAAAGCCATTAAAATCTCGGTGATCTTGCGTTTGAAAGTCCTTCGGCTATCCAAAAAATAATTTTTTATGAGTTGTTGAGTGATCGTGCTTCCGCCCTCAGCAACATGACCTTTAACTATGTTTCTGATGGCGGCCCTTATCATTCCCGTCCAACTTACCCCGTGGTGATTGAGGAACTGGCTATCTTCAATGGCAAGGATAGCGTTTAAAAGATAAGGAGGAACGTCACTCAGAGTTACAATGTGTCGCAGGACAGGTTGCCCTCCGTAAAATTGCGCAAAGAGCTCGGGTTCAAGCTCTGCTACAGATACTGCTTTTAGAGGCTCGCCTTCGAAAACGTCTTCAATAAAATCATCGGGGGTCACAGCCACCAAAATTAGGGGCGGTTCGGTGGAATTGGATAATCTATCAACCCGTGGATGGGGCTTTAGAATCCAGCATTGTGTGGCCGTTTTAAGTTCGCCGGAGACTTTAGTTTGGCACTGATCAAAGTTCAATTTCTGGTACTCGCCAGCTTTGAGAGGACGGTCCGTGAGTACGACATTATACTCAAGTCGTTCGAGGGTGCTCCCAAGAGTTTCGGCGGCGTGGTTTTGGCCTTTTAAAAATCGTTCAGGGCTTGAGTAAAGTTCGGTGGGGGCGGCCCATCTCTTTCCGGTAAGTCGTTCTTGGATCGTCTGTTCAAGGCGGATACTCCAAAAGTAAATTCCAGAAAAAATCATTAAGCCTGAAGCGAAAATGCAGAGAACGCCGATGGTGATGAGCTTTTTCTTTGGCATACGGCTTGACTTTGAAAAGAAGTAGGCATTTAGTCAACCCTTATGAAGCTTCAACCCACACAAATTGAACGATTAGTTCAAAATGTATTGGATCGACTAAAAGAAAAACAGCTCATCCAGTTTAAGACCTCTGAAAAAGAAGTTTTTGCCCGAGCCGTGGCTTTGGTTACCGCTGATTTCAAAAGGGAAGATGATCTTGTTCATGAGGTTCATAAAATGATGGACGATCTGGAAAAGCAAAACCCTGGCGGGTTTGACCGCCGAAAGATGTTTCCGCTACTCAAAACTAGGTTGGCTAAGCAAAAAGGAATCGTACTTTGATACTGAGTGAAGATCGGCAAACACACTTGGCCCATGTTATTGTCGACGGCATTTGGAAAGATGATATCGTTGAATACACCAACGAAGACGAAGTTATAAGAGAAGCGAAGCGAGTGTTGGTTGAATACGTCAAACACGAAACAGATGTGGATGAAACCGTTCGAAACAGAATTCTGAGTCAGAAAAAAGGTGTCCTAGAAGGTTCAAGGGAGTTCGATATTCTCTACAAGAAATACTACGAAGAAGAGCAATCAAAACGAAAGCGGTAGGGGTCACCTTACCATAGATGTATTGTATGGTAACGTAACTTATGGGAATGACTTTGTTTTTATGACTTTTATAGTTCTAAGTGCTTGCAATAACACACTTTTTTGAAAATTACTTTGACTTTTAACCATTAGGGAAATACTTGTGAATCACATGGGCAGAAATCTTATAACCACCTTAATCTTCATATTTGGCGCCCCTCTCGCTCATTCAGCGGACATTGAATGGTCCGGAAAATACCGGTTTGAAGGGGTTTTTATCAAAAACTACACCTTAGATAAGAGTGCAGGGGTAGAAGATAGCTATATCTTGAACCACTTGATATTGGAGCCGAAAATTATCGCCACCGATGGCATCAATATTAAATCCCGATTTGATATATTTAATAATGGTTTAAACAATAGTCAGCATGGTCAGGTTTTTGGAGATTATACTCAACCCACAAGTTCTACGTCCCCAGGACAAGGTCCTGCGGTCTTGAGCAAATCCGAGTCGTCGGAGACCATTGCGGTCACCGAGCTTTACGTCAATTTTATTCACGAATTTGGCGCCTTGGTCGTAGGACGTGTGCCTTTTCAATTCGGCCTAGGAATGCTCTACAATTCAGGGAACGGAAACTTTGACCACGCTCTCTCAACGAAAGATATGGTGGGTTACAAACTTGTCCTGGGCAATATCACGATTATGCCTGGTTACGGAAAAGTTCGAGAAGGCAATCTTCTCAATGAGGATGACATTAACGATTATCTTGTTATGGCAGAATATACGAATCCAGAGACCGATCTCTCCATGGGTTTTTTATTCGACCAACGTGTGGCTCCTTATGATTCTTCCGGTCAGGGAAATGATTTTCCTACAAATTACTTTTCAAACTCTAATACAACGTTTGGTAACGCCATCGTCAACTCCGGGTATAGTGCCTACAACATGAATTTTTACGTCAAAAAGAAGTGGGACAATTTTAATGTTGGTGTTGAACTGGGATTTCTTAACGGTAACTCCGGTATGAAAGTGAGTGAACCTGCCACGGGAAATTTGGACAGCGTTCTTCTTTCGGGTTTCGGGGGAGCTCTCGAACTTGGGTATCGCACTGGAAATATCAAACTTAATGTACGAACGGGGATGGCCAGTGGAGATGATCCAGATACGGCGACGATGGAGGGTTATGCCTTCAGTCCCAACTACCACGTCGCTATGCTTCTTTTTGCATACCCCATGGGCAACATTGACGTCTTGAGAAGTGGGGTCTGGGGAACTCACCCTGCTAATTATGCTAACGGAAATCAGGCTATCTCAAATCTGGGCGGTTTAGATACGGAGACCATTTCTAACGCTATCTATTTTTCACCTAATCTTACCTGGTCTCTGGGTGAACATTTCGACCTTCTTGGAACATTTTGTTATGCTAACCTTGTGAAACCGTCAGTTTCGACGACGTCGCCTCCGGCTGGACTCGCGGGATATGGATCGACGTCACTTGGTTTTGAGTCTGACTTCGGCTTTAGTTATCATCCGACGGATAAAATTACGTGGGAGACGACGTTGGGTCTTCTCTTCCCGGGCTCAGCTTGGGCAGGAGACGGCGCATACGCTACAAATCTTGCGTACGGTGCGACTACGAAAGCCGCCATAGGTTTCTGATCACGATTTAAAGTACTTCTAGAGAGTGCAGCTTGAATTGCAACTTTGAGTCTTCTAAAGGGTTAACATCGAGACGATCAGAAATGGCGGCGAGCAGGGCCCCTGGGGAAACCCAGGGGTTTTATTTTATGTTCCCGTCGCTCGTCCTGCGGCAAATCCATTTCCCCGGGAAGTGTTAGCCATAGGATTGTTGGTGAAGCTATTATTTGAGAAGCCACTATTAGTCGGGTTTAAGACCGAGTTATTTTGAAGTACCGCTGAAGTTACGGAGTTAAAATTTGTTCCTGAGTTTGCAGCCACAGAACCACTTCCAAGAAGTCTAAATGAAGGGATACCGTCGAGTCCCGTGCAATTCCCGGCGATGAAACATTGGGCGGTTGTGGGCTCTTTTTCAAAAATTTGAGGGTAGAGAGCGCCCATTGAAGTTGTAGCGCGCTCTGCAATTTTATTGGCTATCTTATAGTTCTGAGCCCAATTATCCACTGAGGAAGGCGAGGCCGGGTCTCCAGTTGCGGCAGCGGCTTGGGCTGCAGCCTGGGAGTAAATTCCACCGGTGCCCGATTTGTTGTTTTTAGGTAGTTTCGAAGCAAGGTCGGTTATGGTTTTACCCAAATCTCCGTTTTGAAAAACCGTGTTAAGAAACGAAGCTTGGGTTTGATAGTTCTTGTCGGTGCTTGAAAGATAGTCACCCACTATAGATGAATGATACATTAAGCTTTGTTGTGTAGAGCGAATTTTTCCAAGGAGGTCATAAGCGCCCGCAAAGTTTTTCTGGCTCAAGGCGACCTGCATGGCTTGGATTTGCACCAGGATATTATTATTGTCTGCCTGTGCAAGCTTATAGGCCCAGTCTTGAACTATTCCTCTTAAAGTATCGTTGGTGGCTATGTTATCGAGGTGAAATTGATGGAGACTCTGGAGTTCCTCAGCTTCTTTAGGAGTAAGGTTACCTTTACTTGAGAGAGTTGCAATTCGATCTTCAACTTTGGTTACAAGGTATTTTAAAGCTTTGACCTTTTCAGGGTCGTCAGAGTCATTGAATGCTTCTATATTATCTTCGCGGCATTGGGTAACAAGATCGACCTGAAGGCCTGAGTCTTCCATATTATCTTCTTCTATTGATTCTCTTGAAGGCTTTTTTTCCTCAGCAGGTTTAAGTGGAATGATATGGTCGATTTTACTATCTGAGGTGGCTTGACAAGTGTTTTGTAGAAACGTCAAGTGTTCATAAGCTTTCTTATCTGCAGCAATCTTTTTGGCGGCTTCTTCATTTTCCTTAAATGCCTCATCTAACAATGCTTTGAATTTTTCTTTGTCGGTTATCTTTAAGTCTCCAGGAATAGTTCAAGACTGGGCCTATAAGCTTGCACAG
>Ga0206996_1188_pt1 | contig 11636 bp, 9 predicted proteins | sample Alteio_BWMinCont_2_FD_153467 | JGI IMG/M metagenome (GOLD analysis project Ga0206996, IMG submission 153467) | Enriched cells from forest soil in Barre Woods Harvard Forest LTER site, Petersham, Massachusetts, United States -... | ecosystem: Environmental > Terrestrial > Soil > Temperate forest >...
CGGCGGTTTGGTCATCACTAGCCTCAGTCACTTTTGAAAAATCAAGGTCCGAGGGATGTTTTTTCGAGATCTAGAGTTCCAGAATAATTCTTTTTACCGGCAACGACCACCGTCGTAGCACAGATCCCAGAAACGTTAGCCAGAGTGATTAAAGGATCCAAAATTGGGGTCGTCGCCAGGATGACCACAACCGCGGTTTCTGGAGGGATTCCTAAAGGACTTAAAACGATATTCATTATTGCAAAAGTCCCAACAGCCGGAATTCCAGCTCCCGCCACCGAGACCAAAATCGAACCTAAGACAAGAATCGGATAGGACGTCGGCGGAATTGGAATCTTATAGAGTTGGGAGACCGACATAAAACTAAAGAAAAAAGCACTTCCCCAGGGGTTGAGACACATCCCGAGAGGTAAAATCAGATTTGTCGCGTGCTCTTCAATTCCAAGTTTTTCCTTGAGGCAACGAAGAGAAATCGGCATGGTGGCAAAGCTGCTGGATGTCCCCAGCGCCACTAGATATGCTTCCTTTAATGACTTCACCGTCTGCCATGGAGAGACTTTTGTGACCCAAGAAATCATTATTGAAGAAACAACCACAACGGCGATCATTCCCAGTGAGACCAGTAGAACAAAAAAACTTAAAGAAAGAATGACATCCAAACCAATTTTTGAAATTTGAACAGAAAGAAGGGCAAAGAGCCCGATGGGAAGAGCATACATGGTTGCATTTATAATTCTTAAGAAAGATTCAAAGAGCGTATCAAAGACCTGAATGACGAGTTTTCCACCACTATGAGTTACGAAGCCTAACGATATTCCAAACGCCATCGAAAAGATCAATATAGAGAGATTCCTATCTTGCGAAATCGCTAAGAAGATGTTCGTTGGAAAAAGATCTTGAAAAAATCCGGCATAACCTGCGCCCGGAAGGGTTGTACTGTGATGATTAGAATTTGCCAGGAGTTGTCCGAGCAGGTTTCGCGCGCGATCGTCGATCCTGTTCCCCACCCCGGTTACAAAAGCTATGAGGGCTCCAAGCAGGCTTGAAACCACAAGACCCACGGGCAACGTACTTAGAAAGCGTTTGAGATATTTAGACATTCCTTCATGATTGAGAAGCTTAGCCACGTTGGTCGTGATGGCACAGATTAAAACAGGGACAAGGCACATTTGAATCGCCGCTAGAAAAACACTTCCGAGGGGCTCTAGTTTAACGGAAAAATCCTTGAAGAAAATGCCGTTGACGATCCCGCCAATACTCGCGGTCAGAATAAGCCAGGGACTAAGCAAAAAGCCTAGTTTCTTTTCCATGGACCCTCCACGTAGTCTTGGATCCATTTATCAAGGGTGCCATCGTCGCGAATAGCATTTAAGTAAAGGTTGAGCCATTTTAAAAGAGGAGCAGACTTCCAGTTTGTAGCTATGGCGATTTGACCCACTCTGTTTTTTCGGTTGAGTTTTTGGACCTGAAGATTAAAGGACGGATGCTTCTCCTGCCAAATTCTAAATGTAGTTTCGTCTGTCAAAACGACCTGCACCTCTCCTTTTTCAACGGCCTCGAAAAGAGCCTCATCACCGTCAAAGGTTTGAACTATGGCATTAGGAAAATCAAAATGAGCAGAGCGAGCAAAATAAGATCCTGTTGTAGCCCCTAAAGTTATTTTTTCTTTTTTAAGTTCATCAGAATAATCTTTTTTATCACCTAGGCCGTAGTGAACCATGAGTTGACGATTAAGAAGGAGGACATGGGGAACCTTAAGATAAGGAGTAGAGAAATCTACAATCAAAGCCCGTTCTAGGGACGTAGTCAAATGGCAGAGAGCGATGTCGGCCTTGCCCTCGGAGACTTTTTGAATGGCGTCGTCATAACTTTTGGCACTTCGGTCGATAAACAGAGATACGCCTAGACGAGAAGCAATGTTTTGAGCGAGGGTCGCGTCCAAACCCACGATATCCCCGTCTGGCGTTTTTGCAAAAAAAGGCTTTGAATCCTGACTGGGCATCGCAACCACCAGTTTGTGCCTACCAAAAATCTCCTGGAGACCCGCCGGATAACTATTTTGAGAAAGGGGAAAACTCTTGGTGGAAAAAAGCCCGATCAAAAGGCAAGACATGAAAAATTTGAGGTGTCGCGACATGTTCTTTTAATCGGAAGAACAGGGCGCTGACTTCACAGCTCTCTTTAGAGGAAATGGGCCAAGACTTAGGGCTTGGGGCCAGTCAAGGGTTCGGGGGACCTACAATTTCAGCGCGAGAGTCCACGGTTTTCCAATAGGTAGGTGTGGGAAGCATTCCTAATGCATTATCTACATCCACCACTTCCACTCGATTGATATTAAAAACTTTCATACAAGTATAAATGTAGAGAATATTGGTGGCGGTAGAAGAAATAAAATCTTCATCAGCCTTATATTTATTTCTGATCGCATCATCTCCGGACCGAAGGAGATCATTAAGCAATGTCTTGAGATCCTCTTGGCTATAGCCCGTAGCATTTTGTAAACCACTCGCTTTCAAAATGGCGAGAGCTCCATTATGAGAGCCGCCAATGCCGCGAACCGTTACTCCCGTAGTGTTAGCCCTTTCGCCGATCCAGTTATTTCTAGATTTCACAATCTTTTTAATCTCTGGGTCACTACTGACGATATTTTCTGCTTTAAGCAGAAGATCTTCTAAATTATCTGTCGGACTCAAAATCGGGTTCGGGGATTTCTGGGGATCTTTACTAAGGGCCGTAAGAAATTTGTTCGTAAACGAATTGCTGGTCAATTCATTACCAAAGTCATGCCAACTCTTCTGGGTTGTAGACTTATCTGCAAAGTACCCTTCAATTTGCATACTCGTGCTGCCGATATCCCAGCTCATATTAAAATTGGGATCAGAGTTGAACTCAGGCTGTGCACCCAGTAGTCCGTAGACCCCTAAGTATCCGAGGTGACCCTCTTCAACTTGCGAAAGTACACGAATATTTAAACCTTTCGCTCGTTCAGCAGCTAAAAACTCAGGACGGTTCTTTGAGTCCCTAATTGTAGCAGTAGCACCCCCAACGTATTCATAAACTCCAGTAGCCAAAGGCTTATAGGGAGCTAAATCAGGATTTGTATTAAGGTCGTTTGTGATTTCTTCAGAATATTTATCGAGGGAATTACGCAGCGTAGCGACAGACTCTTGAATAAAAGTAGAATCGATAACTCCGTCTTTTACATTTTTACGCCATGAGATCGGAATCTTGTTGCCCTTAGGCTTTTTTCCAGGAGCCGTAACTTGCTTCAAGAGAACATGATGGCAGACATCCACTACTCCGGCTCTCATCTTCGTAGAATTAGAGCCAACGTCCATGGCGATCCGTATTCGAATGCAGCTCAAATCAGTATCGGCTCCCGCAATCGAGGCAAAAACCGTAAGTGCAACACCTAAACTTATGTATTTAAGAAGCATTCTTCCTCCCAGATCAGGACAAAAAAAACGGGTGCTCCCATGAGGAGCACCCAACCATCAACTATTATTACGGATTATCATTAAGCAGATCATTAGCCCGTTCGTCTTCCATCTGCGATTCCACGGTTGTACCAGACCCCGTTGCAGCGTCGATCTGAGCTTCAAGGATTGCGGCCTGAGAAACTCGCGTTCTCCAAATGTTCAGGGCATTCTTCAACTGCATAACTGCGCCTTTTATCGAATCGTCATCTTGCGACTGAATGTCTGAGGTCTTCGTAACCTGATTTCGTTGATTTAAGATGTAGCCAAGGAGACCTTGCTCGGTGACATACTTCTTAATTTCCTCTCTCTCAGCCTTGTTGTATCGCTTCTTGTAATAGATCTGCATTTTAGCAAGTCCACCAGGTGAGCGAACAAGTTTTTCTTCGTACATATCAGCAGCCATAAGTCTTAAGAGAAGGTATTGAGCCTTCCATTTGTCAGCTTGACCTTTAATAGCAGCAAGTCCACTGTTAGCAAAATCAAAGATGCCGGAGGTTTCTCCCTTTAATATCATGACTCCATCACTTTGAGTCTGATCCAAGCTAGTCTTAGTTTTGTCTGCACCCAAGAGGATTCTTGCCTTACTGCTCGCATAATTTAAAGCACTAGTATAGGCGGCAACCTGAACTTCTGCCACAGAGTCAAAACTCTTATCCACACCTGGCTTAAAATTTTGGATGATGTAGAGAGGATCCTTTCCAACTGTACCCAGAATATCAGTTAACCCAAAGAGGAAGTCCTTAGCGGAATATTTATCAGAGTATTCAATTGTAAAAGCACCTATCCCAAACCCCTTAACGGCTCTCAAAGCCGATTTGATCCAGAAATCTCTTAAGATGTCTTTGTAAGCATCTTCTTCAGAAAGGGCCCGGACATTTGATAAATTAGAAACCCCACCGCACATCCACGTTGGGCAAAGGGTATTAACAATTCTGTTACCAATTTGGCTTTGACCAAACACAGCGGCAAAACTCATAATATCTTGGCGCAAGTTTTGATGCAGGAGCCTGACCGCATCAAAAGCCTTTTGAGGTGGTCTTCTTAGGTCCTCCATCTGTTTCACAAGGGCTTCATGTTGATCGTTGAGGATTTTAATCCCAGCAGGGGCCAAGCGAATCCTAAGATTATCGCACCCTGCATCCGCACAGGAAATAGGATGGACGCCATTGGCATCTTCTTTTTTCGCTTTAGAGTCATTGTTGTTGTAATCATAGTGGGTTTCGTCTGTTCCATCTTCAGAAACTCGAATCTCACCGGTAGGAAAAATAATAAGATAGTTTTGAGCCGCCACAAGTTTGTTGTTGGCACGAATTCCCCCTTTAAAGCTCTTTATAAAAGCTGTGACATTGGCGTTTGAGGCCCCGCCGGGAAATGTCTGGGTCATTAGTTTTTGATCATCCACCGGGATCCCTTTAAAATCGGTATCAAAGAAAGAGGCTAAATTATCAATGGCCTCAGTGGCTATCCCTACATCCGATTGGTAACGGGAATAAGCCTGAAATAGGGCGTCAGAAGATATAAATTGTCGAGTGCCTTGAGAGAACATACTTAGAGAAACCAGTCCTCCTTGGGACCAGAGGTCACGGGTAATCTTTATTAAAGCTTGACGAGCTGTCGTTTGCATCTGGTCAAATTTTTCTTGAGTCCGTTGGGTAGCCTGTTTCATAGCCTGAGCAATAGGATAGTTAATCATATCAGGAGTTCTATATGAACAGTTCCCGTCACACTTAATAAAGGCCCCTGTCCCCGGAGAAAAACTATTCACCCAGAGCATGGGGTCCGAATTCATAACAGATTTCGGATTGGCCACAGAAGACGGCATTCCCGGCATGGTTTGCAAACTCTGGGGAAAAGCCATGTCGTCTTGTGGGCTGTTATCCTGGCCCAGAGCGATCATTGAAAAGCTGATCACGCCCACTAGACCCAAACTTTTAATAATTCTTAGTTTCATTTTTTTCCTCTCATCTCAAAAATATTCACTTAATTTTTGCCACAAACTTTATAAACCAAAGTGGTTTTTCCTGGAACCACACATGTCTTATCTTTACCACTCGCAATGGCGCTCTTGTTGGAACACATATCCGTAAAGGCCCAGCAAGGGTCCTTGATCATACACTTGTTACCGGGAGCCATCTCGTGGACGGTCGAAGCACAAGTAGCATCATTTTCATCCGAGGAGCCCACAGCTGAAGCAATAGCACTTCCCGAAGTAGAAGTGTCGTCGTGGTGAATGGCCGTTTTAACGTCGATGGCTCTGTGTTCACGAGCAGCTTTAACGGCTTCACTTTCTACAGTTGGACGCGCATACTGCATTTTGATATTGTATTCTTTAGTGAACAGCGCACCTAAAGTATTGTCCACCTTGCTAAACCAAATTTTTGTTATTCTTAAACCTTTCATGAACCCTAGAACTAGGGCCGCGTTGGGAATCAACTGTTGAGCATATTCTGGACTATCCATTTTAGAGAGCTCTGGAGAATCCACGCTCTTATTTTCTACCTTTTCAAGAAGATCGTTCACATCTTCGATGGTGAAAGAATCTGATTTAGTTTGTAAAATTCTCTCAATTGCAGATTTTAGGGCCTTATTAATAACTCCGCCGACGCCCACAATAATTGGCGAACCGTTCATGTCTCCAGCGATTCGAGCCTTAACCGTGTCGGGAGCATTCAAAGCTTCAGACTTGGCAAAGTCCACAATGGACTTGATATCATCGTGGCTCATTGGCAGAAGATTAAGAGGCTGCTCTGGATTCCATACGCCACCTCTTACGTTTTCAACGGCATATTTTACGATGTTGTCAGATGCCAAAGTTGAAGAGAAAGCTGCAAAACTACCATCAACACCCTTGGTGCCGGACTGGGCACTTCCATTTCCAATTCCTAAAGTAATAATAGAGTTGGCATCAATATTTTTGTATTTGGGATTAGCCTTAACATCCGTTGTAGCACTCATCCATTCAATAAGAGCTTCTTGAGGCCCAGTGGGAACGAGAAGCCGAATGCCTAATGTATTACCAAGATAACCTACAACATAATCAGAATTCTGGGATTCTCGGAAAGCCTCTGTCGCAACACCGACCTTGTCGTCAGGATGAAATCGGTTGGCAATTTGAACAAGGCGGCTTAGTTCGCTTTTCACGCTAACTGTGATTTTCTGACTGGGGTTACAAACATCCGTAACTTCTATTCCGTCTTCCAAAAGCTCCATGGGAAATCGAGGATAATTCTTCCAATTAACATTCTTTCCCGCTCTCTCTTTATCCTTAGCCTCGTCTATGCTTAAATCAAGGTATCGCTTAAAGGGTAGATTTGACCGGGATTCGCAGTCCTCTTGTTTATTATCTTTTGCAGGATAAATTTGTTTTGCCGTTTGGGCGCATGCATCGACCTCAAAAACCTTCATCTTAGTTTGACCTGAACCAATGTCAAAGGCCGCACGCGTCCTTAAACACTCGCTGGCGCTTGAAACGGTCTTTACGGGCCCACCCAGACTTGGGAAGCTGAACAATCCTAATAAAGACAACGCTATTAGTGGATTTGTAAGCGAACTTTTATACATAATTTCTCCTTAGTGAAAAAAACAAAAAACTAAACTCTAGGGACACACAGATGAAATTTCTGAGCTGTTCGGTGTATAATTTTCTGGACCATGAAACATGCAGCAAGGGATGTGCCACAGATTCTGAAGTGAAATATCGTTTCAAAGCAATATAAGGCCTAAAAAATAGCGATGACGTAAATTGTTAACCAGCATTGCCCTTTATTGCTGGTTAAAGACCAAGGTATTACAGGGCCCCCGCTGCACTTATTACACATGGGGAACGGAGAAAAATTTTTCAATTTTCAGGTCTTATTTGGGACCAGAAGGGGCTTGTTGGGCCAATCTTTGGTTGATACCATAGATGACCTCACGAACAAGTTCGTCAAAAAAGCCTGAATCCTTGAGGGCCTCATAGAGATCCTGGGCACGATCTTTATAATTGGCTATATGGCCCGGATGGAAGGATGCAAGTTTCTCAGCCTTTTGAAGGGCTTCTTTTTCGTTCTTAGCTTCACCGGATTTCAAGTAAAGCTCGGCAAACCATTCAATACGTTGGCCAGTCTCCTTGCACTTTCCTAATTCAGAAATAACATAGGTGAGATACTCATAAAGATTGCGATCAAGAAGGACTGACTCTCCCACTCCTCGGCGCGCCAGAGCCGCATATTTTTGCGTACTCGGGTCAAGAAGCCCTCCTGGGAAGGGTTTTTCAGGATGGGGAATATAAGAACTTAAACTCAGATCATCGTCATCCGGAGAAGTATTTTTTTGCACTTGCATATCAGAGTCATGGAGCTCAAACATATTTAAAGCTTGAATCATAACGGCCATCCAGCGAAGGTGGCGGCGGAGAGGATGAATTCCTTCTTCTAAATTATCCATGTCAAAATCTGTTTCTTGGGTCCCTTTAATATATTGAATCATGGAATCTCTAATAATTTGTAAATCAGTAGTAGGGCTAAGGGTGGCCACGATAGAAGCTGCGCCTTCTACAAGTTGAAGACTTCGAGGTTTCTTGCCAATCCAACCCTCATCATAAAGGAAATCTATATAATCTTTTTGTCCTTTAGTTGCTTTTCCTTGAGCTAATTTTTGAAATTTCTTTGAAAATCGAACGGGCCGACCCAATTTTTTCGCGTTCTGTTTAATGGCTTCAATATAAGCTACGACGTCCTGACTGTCTGTATATTCGCCCGTAACAAATCGTAACTTTGAGGCCTCTTTTTCTGCAGCCTTTAACACTTGGTACTTATTACCGTCAAAGGCTTCCATTGTGGCTCGAAGGCCCGCCTCTATTCGAAATGCTTGAATTCTGGCGTCAAGCTTTCTGACTTGTCCTATTATTGTTTTGGGATCGGCTTCGGGATCCCAGCTTCTAAAAACTGTGTTGAGGATGTTGAGAGGCTCAAAGGACCGAATCACCCGATTGTCCAATCCAGAGCGATCCTTCTCCGACATATAAAGAGCCATTCTATAGGGATTAGAAGTTTTTCGAAGAATCTTTTTGCACTTAACCCACGGGCCCTGCCCAGCGTTCGCAGAATGCATGTCAAACACCAACATCAACAATATAAAATAACGAAATATCTTGGCCATAGGGGAGGTAGCAATGCGAAATGGATGCCAAAGCCTACTACCCGATGGACCCTCTTTGGACAGACTTCAAACTGCCTACAAAATCGACCTGCAATGACAATTTTGGGCCTAATAACGATTCTGATTTTGTAAGAGCTATCTGAAGAACCTTCCTTTATTGACGTTTAACTTCATCCTACGCTATTTCAAGATGGCACTTCGGTTGCAAATTTTTAGTCCGGAGAACAGCAATGAAGATTTCTTTATCTTTATTTTTTATCACTTTAAGCTTTTCGATGGCCTTTGCACAACCTAAGTTTACGAACCTTATTGAGTGTTATGTCCCAACAGGAAATGCAATACGGGGCTCTTATGAATTAAATGAGAACCCTACAGTTATTGTCCGTGTCGATGAAAAGCAGAGCTACTCCATTTTGCGAAATGGAAAGTCCATGGGGTCGTTTCAGCTCTCTGAAACCAAGTTCAATAGAATATTTAACAGGGATACTTGGCCCCATTATTCTTTGGCTGAACTTATAATTTCTTCTGAAATAGGAGAAGGCCAAACTTTAAACGGTAAAGTCGTGGTGGGAAAATGGGCAAGCCTGACCTCGGAGAATAGAGTGAGCACAACAAACAACAGTCTCAATGATTTGCTCTGCACAAATCCCCCGAGTCACCTGTTGTGACCGGATCTTAACGGTTGTTGGAGCCGCCAAAGTCGTCGGAGTCGGGACCAACTGGGTCTTAAGGGTGGGCTTCCGAGAAGCTGGATCTTCACTCAGCAGTCGCCGGTGCATGTTGTGACGAGTCGGTCATTGCGAGGACCCAGTAAGCTCTTGCGTACAATCAAAACTACAGTCCGTCCAAAATACTTTCATAGTCGATCTTTAATCCTAGGGGCTCTCCATAACGTCCATCTCGGGTGGGAATTATGCCAAAAGCTTCAAGAGTATTTTTTGCGATATAATTTGAGGTGTTTTTAAACTGCCTCCCGAAGCTAAGAAGTTTGGAATAAGCCAGGGAATCCCAAAATCTTCCATAGGGATTCCCCTTTTTTGCCCCAGCAACCACTCGCGGGATTACTCCAGCAAAGGTTCGGAGGAAGTTTTGCAAATTAGTTTTGTCAGCAGACTTCAGTAAGATATGGAGATGATTTCCGGAATTAGCGAACCTAAAAATCCTTATAGCGAATCTATTTCCATAGCTGTAAAGGCGTCGTTCTATTTCTTTTCTGTTCTTCTCCCTCATAAAAGACCTCGTTCCCCGCGCCTTAGATGATCTCAGAGTGATGTGGAGGGCCTGATTCGAACGGAAAGGACGGTAAAGTTTTCTCTTACCCTTATTTAAATCTCCACCATGTTCGATTCTTTTTCTCTCATCCCGAAACGCTGGATATTGATCAAAGGACTGCTGCTTCATAGTCTCTTATATATTCGAAGTTTCTGGTAAAGTCAATGATTTTTTGTCGGGGCAGTGTTATATCTTAAATTATAAAAAATGACCTACCTGCGTCTTTAAATTTTTAGGCTCCAGAGGGAGTTCATTCTAAGCTCGAAAGGACCACATAACGCCGAAATAAGAGGGGGTGGAGCTGGCGTAATATTATTATCAATGGTTAACAGATACAATCCGTTCCGGGGCCAAACTCATGCGCCTGAATTGGTCCGGTCTGGTCTGGTCGTGTCGGAGGAAGTCACGGTCGGTGTGAAAGTATCGGCGAGTCAACTCTTCGCCCTGAACTTTTTCAGTGCGCCTTCTTGTGGGTCTTTGTGAGGTAGTATTCGTAACTTCCTTCGAAGGTTTGGAGCTCTCCATGATCAAGCTCAAGGACCCGAGTGGCTAAGGATTTAAGAAAGAAACGGTCGTGGCTTACGAGAATTACGGTACCGGCAAACTCCTTCAACGCTTTGAGCAGAACCTCTCTAGACTTAATATCCAAGTGGTTTGTCGGCTCGTCGAGAATTAAAAAATTCACTGGATTAGCAAGCAAAGTGGCTATGACGACACGGCTCTTCTCCCCACCAGATAGAACCGAAACCTTTTTGAAAACTTCGTCCCCTGAAAATAAAAACGCCCCGCAGAGGGAGCGGACATAACTCACACTGGCATTAGGTATCCTAGAATAGACTTCGTCGTAAATGGTTTGCTTTGGATTTAATATATCAAGGGAGTGCTGGCTGAAATAACCTATTTTAGCATTGGCTCCCAACGTGGCAACCCCGGAGGTCGCCTCAGTCTGACCGGCCATGATTTTTAATAAAGTGGACTTACCGGCACCGTTGACTCCGACTAGGGCCACCTTGTCGGTTCGTCTCACCATTCCGCTAATTCCTTTGAAAACCACTTTTTCTTTGCCATCCGGGAGTGGCCAAACCTTCGAGATATTTTCGAATTTCATAACCTCGTTTCCGCTCCGAGGGATTTCAGGAAAAGTAAATTCCATAACGGCTTCTTCGGCCGGAATTTCGATACGATCAATTTTATCTAATTTCTTTACCCGCGATTGAACTTGGGCTGCATGGGACGCTCTCGCGGTGAAGCGCGCAATAAATTCTTCTTCTTTGGCCAGCATTTCTGTTTGCTTGCGGTGAGAGGCTAAAAGTTGACCCATTCGAATGTCTTTTTCTTTAAGATAGAAGTCATAATCACCAGAAAAAGATGTAATAGATTTATTCGCCACTTCAATAATTCGAGAAGTCATTCGACTCATAAACTCTCGATCATGGCTTGTCATGACCAGGGCTCCTTTAAAATTTTTGAGCCACTCTTCAAGCCAAATTATAGATTCTAAATCGAGATGGTTGGTGGGTTCGTCCATAAGAAGCACATCTGGGTTAAGCACTAGAATTTTTGCCAGTGCGATTCGCATTTTCCAACCGCCGCTAAAGGTTTCCACGGGATTGTCGTAACGATCAGGACCGACCCCAAGACCGGTCAAGACTTCCTTAGCCCGAGAGTTAAGGTCGTAACCTCCCCGACTTTCAAATTCGTGTTGAATCTCTCCATATTCGTCTAGGAGTTTGGTCATAGCATCGT
>Ga0206996_1135_pt2 | contig 11593 bp, 12 predicted proteins | sample Alteio_BWMinCont_2_FD_153467 | JGI IMG/M metagenome (GOLD analysis project Ga0206996, IMG submission 153467) | Enriched cells from forest soil in Barre Woods Harvard Forest LTER site, Petersham, Massachusetts, United States -... | ecosystem: Environmental > Terrestrial > Soil > Temperate forest >...
TTTCAAAAAATTTTTTGTTTTAAGTGCCAGTCGCCTCCTACGGCATCTTAATCCCGTCTTCCTAAGCAAAGCCTCGTGCCAGGCTATGCCTGTCACTCCCATTTGCCCGCCTTTGGCGGAGTCAGCCGGGGATGCCTCCGTCGTCTCCTTTTCTTTTATTCCTCACCTCTTCGACTGGGCGAAAGGGGATTCGGAAAAAAGAACCCTCTAAAAACAAAAACTCTCTTGAAAGGAGAGCGAAAATGGAACTTCAAACATCAATAGAAATTATAGACACTCTTAGAATTTCAGATCTCATTTTAAAATCGGTCAATTATTTCAGCCCCTCACGAGACGGTTCTTATTCCTTCTTGGGTAATTTTGTAAATGGCTCCAGTTTCAATCTCTTTATCCATAATAAAGAAGAATGTAAATTACTGATCGAAGCACTCAAGCTCAAATTACATGCTCAATATTCTTTAACCAGCCAATTCAAGGACTTTCTGCAACTTAAGGTGGGAGAGAAGTACACACTCGCTATGATGGGAGATATGGGCTTCGTATTTTCTAGACAGTTCATTTTTCATTCTCTTGAATTTGGAAAATATGCTCAATATACGGATTCAGTGAAACTTATCTTCAAAGAGAAGAGAAAATGTAATTTAGCAGCCATTACCTTTTATGAAAGAAAATCATTCGCTATTTGGGCGGGATTTGTTGAACCTAATACTGATATATATGGTGGAGCCAAAGAAGAGGGTGGATTAATTATCCAAGAATCAAAATATCTTTCTTGTGATTCACAATATTTCACTGACGCCTTGAAAAGTGTAGATCAGAAACCGTTTATTTTATATTCAGGTTATTGAATAAATCTTAGACTCAAGATCTCGGAGACGGGATCTTGAGTTACGTTTTTTCTGTTACCGTGGCGGCCCTTCCAGGTTTCATCAGATAGCCTTGGACAGAGGAACAAATTTTATATTCTACTAAGTTTTATTAGCAGTGAAATTTTCTGCTTCTAAAAACAGCAAAAGTTACTTATTCAAGGTATCATAGCTTTGAGTATTAACTAGCGCAGTTGGACTGGGGCATTAGAGGGTAGCTACTTTAATTGGATTTAGAAAAATTTTCTTATCGAGAAAATGAATTACCCCTGGTCTGGGGACTACTTTAAGACGATCTCCAAATCCCTGTTCAGATAGGAGTTCCAAAAGACCACGAAGCAGTTCTTTGCACATTTTGGCGCGTTCGATAGTTTTGTCTTTGGGATCGGAAGTAAAAATCTCCACTGGTATAAGGCTTCCCTTTGTGATTGGAAAACCGAGGACAGCATAGGAGATAAATTCAGAATCGCCAAGATCCAATGTCTTAATTTTTCCCAGCTTTGCAGTATTCGGCCAACCTGGTCCCGAAGTGTCTTTACCTTGTTTTTTGGCTAAAAGTTGAAGCCTTTCATTTATTAATTGGATTAATTTTAAAACTGGTATGGGCATTCCCGTTTCCCATAGGTCTAAGATCCATATAAGGTGCTGCAAATAAATGTCCACTCGCTCCTGTCTTTTATGAATGAAGGACGTTATTGCGTTGAATGTTAAGTAGATTAAAAGAAATTCACGAAGTACTTTCCTATTTTTTTTCCACCGCGCATAAGCCGCCCGAAAGGTTCTTCTGGATACTTCAGAGCGATTACATTCACTAATTTTTCTGCGCAAATTTTTCATTGCATCATCAACTAAGCGGGGAAGTCTTCTGGTATAATAATGCTCGCATTTAAGTTTTGATTTATTAAACCAATCGGCGAGGTCGTCTCCCTCTGATATCTGGCTAAGTTGAGGAAGTTTCCTTGATGGAATTGCCCCGGTATATTCAAGAATAAGAGTTGGTGGGAATAGTACATTGGTGGCTAGTGAAATCTTGTTTTTACGACAGTAATCTAGCCAGGCAGCTCCACCTTCTCCTGTTTTAATTGATCGCAAAAAATTTGTGTCCAGTAATAAATAGTCTATTATTTTACCTCAATATCTTAACTTTATGATGTCGCTATTGAATTATTTTGGTTCCGCTCTAACGGATACGTTCTTTTATAGCCATATTGTAAATACCATTTTCAATGGGCCATTTTTCTTTTTCATATTTACTACGCAAAAATTTTAATGCAGCGTCAGCAACATCAATTAAAAACTCATTACGATTTGTTCCTTCGTGAATAGCCGAAGCGACATCAAGAAAAGTACCGTCTGCAAGAGGGTAGCAGGGGGTCACTAAGACTTTCATCATAAGGGAAGCGTTGAGAGATTGATCTTTCTTCAAGGTCTCAACCACGTACAGGAGTGCTAGCAGCCGTTTTCCAACCTTGCCACTGGCATCGTTAAAGGGTTTTTCAACCGATGTAGATAGAGCCGTCTGGGTGACACCAATCAATGAGCAAAGGGTCTTTTGAGAACAATCTAAATTCTCTAATATAGCGTCAACTAAGGTTCTAATCTTCAAAGGGTGAGTGACTAACGTAAGATCCATAAAAGGCACCTTTCTTTAATTTATTATCGACTTTTATATAAAAAAAGTCAATTTTTTAAACTAATGGGCCTTTAAGATTATATGTCAATATCTCTAACCTATTGATATTATAGATAAATGTATAAAACCATGTATTCGAAGATATTTTCAGAGAAATTACGAGTACTTACACTTGCAGTAAGGGCAGATATTGAAAAAGCCATAGCGCGTGTTCTAACTAATCCCACTCTCCAGCAATACCAGCGACCCTACCTAACTCCGTATTGCCAAGAGCATCCTAGTGATAAAACACTGACTCTGTTTTTTGAAATTCTAGGCCCTTTAAATAAGGTCTTCTTTGTATGGATCAACGATGAGCGACACCCCCATGATACTCATAAAAATCACGGTGATGACCCTTGTCTTAAAGAGTTCTCCAGATTGAGAGCCAGTGGAAGTTTGGAAACTTATTCGCAAAACTTTCATGAAGGTGTTTTTACAGTTAAGCCGAGAGCTAACAAACCAAACTTCATGGTCTTTGAAAAATATGGGGTCTCGGTTTTTTCTCCAGTTTATCATGACGGAGCCATTTTCTACATAATGGCGATCACCACTCGCGCAGAAAATGATGAAATTCACGATCATTATTCAGTTTTCATTGAAAAGCTTCATCAGCATTTTTCTTCAACCAAACAACCATTTGAAATTAGGGTAAATAGTGGGGATCATGATTTTCAAAAGCTTGTTGAAGATAATATTGATCCGTCGAAGTGGAAGCTAAATGGAGCATCTGGCGATATAAGCTGGTCTATCTAAAATAGTAATTAATTTTTTCACTTTCAAAGGTTATGACTTTTCATCGTTATCGGATTTCGAAATAGAGGCGCATTCAAAACCATCGTGTGGTATTCACCATTTTCTCCGCAAAGGTCAATGCCTGCCGTTTTCGTGAGGGCCGATAGTTCATTCAATAATAATTTGTCAATGATCCGCCCACACCAATCTTGGGAAAGGGCCGGATGACTAACCAATGTTATTTTTGCTTCAATTTTGCGATCTAACAATTCAGTCATGAGGGACTGGCGATTTTCATTCCACAAAGGGCGGATAACCTCAATGGCGATATTTGTGCAACACTCGACAATCCAATTGGGGAGCCCATTTACGAGATCGACGTCTCCGGTGACAACAGAAGTTACACCAAACTCATTCTTGAGAGAGTTCAGCCCAGCAATATATCCAGCTCTATAAGGTTCACTTACAGGCATTAAAAATAATGGAAGCCCCAACGCCTCGGCTTGCTTTTTCATATCGTCAATGGGGTGAGCAATGAAATTCACTTCTCCAACAGGGACAAAAGTGGCAAGGCAGGCGATGCGAAATCCTTTTTCATGCACTCGATGAAGAGATAGGCAACTATCCTTCCCTCCAGTCCATAAGACTGCGACTGCCTTTTCAAGGTTCTTTTGCATATACGTCCGCAAAGATAAAACCTTCCCGCTCTACAATTTCTCCGACCTCTACGTTGATGGGCTTTTCAAATATCGGAGCATCGTAAACAAAAGTATGAAATTCTCCATTTTCCCCGCAGGGGTCTATGCCTTTAGGTAAATCCTTAAGAAAACTCTCATCAAATTTTCTTCCAGCAAAGGAGGGTGAGAGTTTTTTTGGATCAACGCAAGTAATGACGGCTTTAAATCCTGAAGCAATCATTTCTTGAGCTAAAATAGCAGTAGGTCTTTTCCAAATTGGAAAGAGCGGAGTGATGCCAGCGCCTTCCAGCATCTTTATCCGGTATTGCCGAATATCTTCTAGAAAGAGATCTCCAAACATCATGTAAGAGACATCATTTCTTTTGGCTTCATTGAGGGCTTCACCCATGCAACTTTCATAAATTTCATTGGAACATGGATGCGGGAGTTTTATTCGATGTAGAGGTAGTTTAAGTTCTTCAGCCTGTCTTATTAAAAGTGTCTCGCGGACTGAGTGCATGGCGACTCGTTCAAAGGTTTCATTGATGGTCGTTACAAGTTTTGTAACCTCAAACTTACCAAGCTTCATCAACTCATTTAATGCAAAAGCCGAATCCTTACCGGAGGACCAGCTTACCCAGACTTTATTGGTCAATTGATTAGCCTTTCTTAATTTCGCTCATTCAATACCCTTTCCCACATTTCTAGCGGTCTGAAGCTGTAAACGCCACTCAAAATTGAGGCTGGGTCATTTTCTAAAATTAATTGAGCTTAAGTTTCCAATCTTTGACTGTTGTTTTCGCGTAAAGCCGTCTTTTCAAAAAATTTTTTGTTTTAAGTGCCAGTCGCCTCCTACGGCATCTTAATCCCGTCTTCCTAAGCAAAGCCTCGTGCCAGGCTATGCCTGTCACTCCCATTTGCCCGCCTTTGGCGGAGTCAGCCGGGGATGCCTCCGTCGTCTCCTTTTCTTTTATTCCTCACCTCTTCGACTGGGCGAAAGGGGATTCGGAAAAAAGAACCCTCTAAAAACAAAAACTCTCTTGAAAGGAGAATTAAAATGGAAACCAACACTCAAAACAAAGTAAACGCTCAACGCAATCAAGGCAAATTTGTCGAGCCAACAGTATTTGTCAAAGGCGATTACATCACGCTTGCCTTACCTGGGAATATCTTAGTGAGAAAGCATGTCAATTACTTCAAGAAGATCATGGGTGTCTCATTTATCCCAAAAGTGAGATCTGAAGATCAAAGCTTTTCTAACTCTCCGAGCCTCGCGTGAGGCTCGGGGCCTTCGGGCCTTCATCTTCAACTAAAACTTTTAATGGAGATTAAATTTATGACTATTGAAAATAACTCTAACCAATTCGTCGCAACTGAAACTCAAGAATCGTCACAAGATGGTGATATTTTAAAATCAAATGGCCTAACTATCAGTGAAACCGTGACCACTCCTCAAAAGTCATGGAAGAAACCTCGTCCTGTTTGGGTTGTAAGTGGAAATTGGCAAGGATTTGAAGGACTACTGTATGACCTTGGCGGCAAAAAGTATCGCGGCTCTTGGTCGTTTTTCAGTAATCCCACTGATGAATTGATTGAAGCTCTTAAATCAACTCAACGTCTCAGTTTTGCAGAAATTCAAGAAGCTAAGATTGACCGCAAAATCGAGCGCATTGAGAAACTTGAAGGATATGCTGCGAATGCTGAAAAGCGTTCAAATTTAGCCTACGAGGCAGCAAGCCGAATCGGGTCTTTCATTCCCATGGGGCAGCCAATCTTAGTTGGTCATCATTCAGAAAAACGTCACAGACGTGATATTTCTCGTATTGATAACCAAATGAGAAAGAGTGTCGAGGAGTCAAAGAAAGTTGACTACTTTGAATCGAAAATCTCCACACTCAAGTACGAAGTTGGTCGCAATCAGAAAAGTCGCTCCTATTTGGGAAATCGTCTTGCCGAAGCTCAAAGTCATTTGGCAAAGATTCAAAGAGCCAAAGATCGTTATGAAGAGTTCCATCGTTTAGAAACGTACAATCTGCGGCTTCAAAGTGCGACAGAAGCTGTCGAATACTGGAGCAAATCACTTAAAGATCTTGAGGCAGAATTGCTGAATCAAGGTGGTAAGGTAGCCTCTCCTGAAACGATCAAACCTGGGTATTTAATCAAGTACGGAAATTGGTATCCAGTGGTAAGGGTCAACAAGAAAACTGTGACAATTTCTCATTGGCTTGATGTTCCGAAGTTTACCTTTAAACTTCCTTATACCAAGATTCAGAGCTTCAAAGCTCCCGAAGAAAAAGGAGCAGAATAGTAAAAAAGGCGGGCACAAATGCCCGCCTCTTTTTTTCTCCTTTTAAGGGGGTAGGTTTACAAAGTCGACTAAAACAGAATGAACAGTTTTAAGTTTTACCTCGTCTAGTCGCTGAAGCATGTTGATGCACTCACCCTTAAGTTCCAGGGTTGGAATAGGCCGACCCCGCATGTACTCCTCATATTCTTCCATTGTGTACGCATAGGCATTGAGAAACTGCTTTAGTCTCAATTTGGAAATATCCATGCGACCCGTTTCATAGTGGCCAATGGCCGACTCAGAACAGTGCATCTTTTCGCTGACATTTCGTTGCGAAATGTTCCGCGAAAGACGCATAAACCTGATTATTTTTGCTTGCCTTGTTATTCTTTTTTCATTCGCTCGTTTTCCCATAAGCGTTTCTCTCTTTCTTTAAAGGTGAAACGCTCTTTGATTTTCAAGCTTCGTGTCTAGACCTACCCTAATCAACACATCGAAACCTGAAATGTTTCAGCAGGCTAGGGGATCTAGACACAAAAATGACTGATTTTTGAAGCAACTTTTCAACAAAGACCACGCCAAGACCAAACAAAGACCAAAATATGTGATGCTCGGTGATACCGGGTGATGTTGACTGACGAGCAGTTATATCGAAACTGTTCAAACCTGATTAAATTGATTCTGAATAGTTAAACGTAATGCAGCACTTAGATTAGACGAAAAAAAAAGCACCTTCGGGTCAACCGAAAGTGCCTGAATATAATGGCGTTCCCAATGGGATTCGAACCCATGTATCCACCGTGAAAGGGTGGTGTCCTAGGCCTCTAGACGATGGGAACCAACACGAGCCAGAACAAAATAACGTTAGAGAATGGTGAGCCGCGATGGACTCGAACCATCGACCCTCTCCTTAAAAGGGAGATGCTCTAACCAACTGAGCTAGCGGCCCAAGACCCTAACTATGCAAATAGACACCATTGTTTATAGGTTCGATTTGGCTCTGTCAACTAGAACAGACTCGTCACCCAAATGGTTTCGTCGCGCTCAGGGCCCGTTGAAATAATATCGCACCGAATTCCTAAAAATTTCTCAATAAATCGAATATAGGTTTGAGCTTGGCGCGGCAATCGCCCCTTTGACCTCACTCCTTCTAATGAAGTCTTCCAGCCCTTAAACGTTTTATAGACGGGTTTAACCCTCTCTAAATCTTGGGCTGAAGTTGGAAGTTCCTGAATTTTCTTTCCATCAAGAGTATAGGAGGTGGCGATCTTCAAAGTATCAAAACCGGTCAAAACGTCGATTTTCATTAATGCAATCGAAGTAATTCCATTTACCCGCACAGCATACTTTAGAGCTATAAGGTCAAGCCAACCACATCGACGACGGCGGCCCGTTGTTGCCCCAAATTCCGCTCCTTTTTTCTGAATGAGTTCTCCCGTTTCGTCGTGGAGTTCTGTAGGGAAGGGGCCGGTGCCCACTCGCGTTGTATAGGCTTTTGTAATTCCTATGACCTTCTGTATTTCCTTGGGTCCCACTCCAGAAGCCGCACAGGCTCCTCCCGCCACCGTATTACTTGAAGTCACGTAGGGATAAGTCCCGTGGAGCAAATCAAGGAGGGTTCCTTGGGCTCCTTCAAAGAGAACTTTCTTTTTCTTGGCTAAGGATTGAGAAATCACAAGACTAGGGTCACCGACGCGATGGTTTTTCAGCTTTTGAGCGTAGCCCGTGAATTGTTCAAAAAGAGCGTCCACCTTAAGAGAAGGTTTACGAAAGTAATGTTCAATCAGGAAGTTTTTTTCTTCAAGGGCTGCTTCTAGCTTCTGGCGTAAGGCTTTAGAATCAAAGAGGTCTCTAAAGAGGATGGCTTTCCTAGAAGCACGGTCCTCGTAGGCAGGGCCGATGCCGCGCCCTGTGGTGCCGATTTTCTCGGTCCCTAGCCTCTCTTCACGGCACTGATCTATAATTTTGTGATAGGGCATAATCAAGGTGGCCCCGTCACTGACCAAAAGCTGCTCTGGCCGCTTTAAAAGGCCCTTATGCTTAAGTGCAGCAATTTCTTCAAGTAGTACTTCAACATCCAAAACAACCCCGTTGGCAATGATACAGGTGCACTTGGGGTGCAAAACTCCCGAGGGTATAAGATGTAAAACCGTTTTATGGCCGTCCACCACCAGGGTGTGGCCGGCATTATTCCCGCCTTGGTACCTGACAACGATATTGGCTTCCCGGGAGAAGACGTCGACGACTTTCCCTTTACCTTCATCTCCCCATTGGGCGCCTATAACTACGATTCCGGGCATAAAAACTCTTTCATTATTCTTGAAGCTTCGAGGCCCATATTGTTTTGAGATTCGATGGTTTGTCCAGCAGTATGTGGGGTCAAGATAATTTTGTCGGTTTTAAGAATCTCACTCGTCTTGTGAAGGGGTTCGTTAAAAAATACGTCGAGGGCGGCGCCTTTAAGATGGCTTGATTCAATGGCGTCCACCAAGTCCTTTTCGACGACGACTTTTCCCCTTGAAGCGTTTATGAAGAAACTTCCTTCTTTCATTTTTGAGAAAAAATTCTTGTTAGCCATGCCATGAGTCTCTGCAGTTAAAGGGACGTGCATAGTTACGAAATCTGAGGCCCCGAGAAGATCAGGCAGGTTTAAAAGCAGGGTGTCTTTTTTGGGGACGATGTCATTGGCGATGACTTTCATAGAAAAAGCTTGAGCCAGGCTTGAAACCCTTGAGCCAATATTGCCAAAGCCAATGATTCCTAAGGTCTTCCCCCTAAGTTCTGTACCCGTGAAACGGTCCCGATCCCAATTTCCGCTTCTGAGGTGAGTGTTGGCCTGAGGAATCATTCGAGCTAAACTTAATATAAGGCCCATTGTGTGTTCCGCTGCTGAAACACAATTTGCACCAGAGGTATTTTTGACCTCAATATGACGAGCGGCGCAGGCCTTAAGATCCACATTGTCTAAGCCCACTCCCGCACGACAAATCAATTTCAAGTTTGGCGCTTTTTTAAGGAGATCTTCGGTAACCTTAGTTTCGGTTCGAATGATCAGACCCTCGACTTCTCTTAAGGCTTCCTCCAAGTCTTCACCCTTTATGTTTGGAGCGTAATGGACTTCAAAGGTTTCGTTGAGAGCATCGAGAGCAGCTTTGGGAAGGCGTCCTGTAACGAGTATCTTAATGGCCATGCAATACTTTAAGGCTTGCGCTCACTCCTCGCCCTAAATCGTTACTAAAACCGAGATCTTTTAATGTCATCTCCAATGCCGAAACCATCGACAACACATCAAAATCGCCACAGTAGCCCATATGCCCTAAGCGAAATATTTTACCTTTAAGATGATCTTGACCTCCAATAATTGTGAAGTTGTATTTTTCTTGAAGGTGTTTCACGATCTTCTCTCCGTCAATGGCCGCAGGGGCCACTACAGAAGTTATGCTATCTGATGGTGCCTTCGAAAAAAGTTCAAGTCCCATTGCTTTTACCCCTTCGCGGGTCGCGTGGGATAGGCGTTTGTGACGATCAAAAAGATGGGGGAGGGTTTCTTCCCTCATCATTTCTAAGGAAACGCGCAACCCCTGGATCAGAGATATGGGGGGAGTAAAATAAGTTTGGTTCTTCAGTTGGGCTTTTAACGACTCTTTAACGTCAAAATAGTAGCGCGGTAGTTTGGCTTGGGAATTGTGTTTTAGAGCTTTATCGCTAAAGCTGATCATGGCAAGACCTGGTGGAAGCATCAGAGCTTTTTGCGAGCCCGTTATAACGACATCTAGATTCCACTGATCAGTTTTGATTTCGGTGATCCCGAGGGCTGTTATCGCATCTATGAGGAGAATACATTGGGGATGCCGGTGCACCAGTGAGCCGAGGTCCTTTACGGGGTGATAAACGCCCGTTGAAGTTTCACAGGCTTGGCAGAGTACCCCTTTCACATCACTGTGGCTTTCAAGGATTTTCTCAAGGGTTCCAACGGCTACAGGTTCCCCCCAGGGCACATTTATCTCGATGACTTGAAGGCCATAAGCTTTAGCTTGGTCGCTCCATCTTTCCCCAAATTTTCCGCTTTTAATGGCAACCACTTTGTCTCCAGCGGAAAAACAGTTCACAAGGGCGGCTTCCATAGCCCCACTACCCACAGAGGCCTGAAGAAGCACTTCATTTTTAGTTTGGAAAATCCACTTTAGTTGTTGGCGAACTTCTTCTAAAACAGCTTCAAACTGGCGGGTCCTATGGTGGATTATAGGTTTTGCCATTTCCAGCAAAACTCTCTCCGGGATCATTGACGGCCCAGGGGCCATTAAGTAGTATTTCATCATAAGCTTAAAGGAGATTATAATAACCGATGACTCGAAAGCAATTTGATTACGTGCCCCAAGATATAGAACCTAAGTGGCAAAAAGAATGGGAAAGAGCCAAGCTCTTTGAAGTCGAAAACGACGCCTCCAAACCTAAGAAATTCGTTTTAGAGATGTTTCCCTATCCCTCCGGTCGTATCCATATGGGCCATGTGAGAAATTACTCCATTGGGGATGTTATGGCCCGTTATTTTCGAATGCGCGGCTACAATGTTTTGCACCCCATGGGTTGGGACGCTTTTGGCCTCCCCGCTGAAAATGCAGCTATGCAAAACAATATCCATCCCAAAAAATGGACCTACGAGAATATCGACAATATGAAAATCCAGTTTGGCAAACTGGCCATGAGCTTCGATTGGCGTAGGGAGGTCACCACCTGTGATGAGGACTATTACCGCTGGGAACAAGTGATGTTTCTCAGGATGCTTAAAGAAGGACTGGCGTACCGGGAGAAGAGAAAACTTAATTGGTGTCCAAGTTGCCAGACGGTTTTGGCCAATGAAGAAGTGGTGGATACCTTGTGTTGGCGCTGTGATTCTGTAGTGGTTCAAAAAGAAATGGACCAGTGGTTTCTCAAAATCACTCATTACGCCGAAGAACTTTTGGCCGGAGTTGATACCTTGACCCAGTGGCCCGAGCATATTAAAACCATGCAACGCAATTGGATTGGGAAGTCCGTAGGAGCTGAGATTGATTTTGCTCTTGAAAACGATCCTAAGGTAAAAATCCGTGTTTTTACAACAAGGCCCGATACGATTTATGGAGTTTCTGCGCTGCTTCTTGCGCCCAACCACAAATGGGTGAAGAACCTCCAGTTAACGGCGGAGATTCCCGCTGATGTTTTAGACACAGAAACAACGGAAAAATTTGGTTTTTTTACTGGGCGTTACGCACTTCACCCCCTGACGAATGATAAAATTCCGGTTTGGCTAGCCAATTTCGTTCTCACCGATTATGGCACTGGCGCCTTGATGGCTGTTCCAGCCCACGACGAAAGA
>Ga0206996_1190_pt1 | contig 11512 bp, 8 predicted proteins | sample Alteio_BWMinCont_2_FD_153467 | JGI IMG/M metagenome (GOLD analysis project Ga0206996, IMG submission 153467) | Enriched cells from forest soil in Barre Woods Harvard Forest LTER site, Petersham, Massachusetts, United States -... | ecosystem: Environmental > Terrestrial > Soil > Temperate forest >...
GCAGGGCCGGATCCGCGGCGCATTTTTGTTTTTCAGGAGAACGGCGTGTTTCCCTGGCTGACGGTGCAGGAGAACATCGGGTTTGGCCTGCTGAAGAAGAGCGCGACCGAACGCGCGCGAGTAGTCGGGCATTACATCGAGATGGTGGGGTTGAATGGATTTGAGCGGACGTATCCGCGGGAGTTGTCCGGTGGGATGAAGCAGCGGGTGGAGATTGCGCGGGCGCTGGCGGCGAATCCGGACATTATTTACATGGACGAACCGTTTGGCGCGCTGGACTTCATCACGCGGCTGAAAATGCGCGCCGACCTGGTGCGCATCTGGCAGAGCGAGAAGAAAACGATTTTGTTTGTCACGCATGACATTGAGGAAGCGGTGCAACTCGCCGACCGCGTCCTGGTGATGAACAAACGACCGGCGACGATCCAGACGATTGTGCCGGTGGACCTGGCGCGACCGCGCGACCTGGATTCAGCGGGTTACCTGGCGGCGCGCGACCGAATATTTTCGGCGATGGGCATGAGCCTGCGCATCGGCGGCGAAGCAGAGAACGGCCAGGCGGCGGTGAAAACTCAGGAGGTGATGATGACGTGAGCGCGGTATTTCAAGAACGCGACCGCGCAGAGCGCGAGAGCGAGGAGGATTTCCGATGGTTTGGGAGAAAAGATCAGGACGAAGCCACGATTCTTTACGAGCGCGGAAAAGCTGGATACGCAGAAGGGCATCATGAACAGGCGGATGACCTGCCAGCGTTCGAGTTTGACTTTTGCGGCGCCCGCTTTGGCCGTGCTGATGAACAGGGCGAAGCCGACAATGATGCTCAGCCCGAGCGAAGTGAGCCACAGGCGCGGGCTGGTGTCGAAGTAGCGCACGAGCACGACGAGATACCAGATGAAATAGCACCAAAGAATGAGCCGACCGGCGGAGAGTCTGGCGAGGTAGCGAATCAGCATGCGTCGAGGATGCTGACGCGTTGCGTCGAAATCAACCGCAGAACTTTTCGCCGCCTAAGGCACGAGCACCGCGCGGTAGAAGCGTTGGGGCGTTGCGGTGGTGATGGTGTCCGAGGCGGAGGCGGTAGAGCCGCTGGCGATTGTGGGCGCGCCGAGCGCGGTCCAGTTGGGTTGCGCGAGGCTCGTGGAGTATTGCACTTGGTATTGCAGTCCGGGGAGAGCGCTCCAGGTGAGGGTGAGCGAATTGCCCGTCCTGACCAGCGGTTGCAGGACCGGGGTGGGAAGCGCCTGCACGGTGACATCATCGAGCCCGAAGTAATAGGGGTCGTTGCGGAAGCCCAGCGTGAGCGCGGTGTTCGTGGAAGTGGAAGTGACGGGGACGAGAATGTTGGTCCAGCCGGCGACCGTGAGGTTGGTTTGATCGAAAACGACGCTGCCGTTCCAGCTCACCTGGAATTCGTTGGGAACGCTGTTGGAGGCGACATAGAGCCAGGCCGAGAACAGGTAGGAATGGCCCGCGGTGGTCGGGAGGTTTTGGGAAAGAAAGCCCAGCGAACCGTACGGCCCGAGCAACGCGCCAAAGCCGCCAGAGTGCGCGAACGGGGCGTTAGTGGTCACGCTCGTGGAGGCGGTGTTGCCCGATTGGGTCCAACCCGAGAGATTGCCGGTTTCAAAGCCGCCGTTTTGAACCGGCAATTCCGCGACCGAGAGAGTGAATGGGCGGGATTGAGTTGTGCCGAGGTTCAGATTGCTGAAGCCGACGTTCGCGAGGTAATTGCCCGGCGGCAGAGCCGCGGCGGAGGCGTTCAGGCTGAAGGTCACGTTGGTGAAAGAACCGGAGGGAAGCGTGCCACCGCCAACGGAGGCGTTGAGCCAGGCCGTGGCGCCGGCCAGGGACCAGTTCACCGCAGCCAGGCCCGAATTAGTCAGAAAAAGAGTTTTGGTGGTGACATCGAACGGGCCGCCGACGGGACCGTTGGCGACGAAGCCGGAGGCCGGCGAGACGACCAGGGGATCGCTCAATGGCAAACTGAACTGGAGGCTGTCCACGATGCCACTGGTCAAATTGGTGAATTGAACCGTGGCGGCATAGTTGCCGGGCAGGAGACCGGCGGCGGCGGCGTTCAGGCCCAGGTTCACCGTGATACTGGAGCCGGCGGGAATGGTACCGCTGGCGGAGGAAGCGTTGAGCCACAGGGGCAGGCCGCCGAGCGACCAATTCAGCGCGGCCGTGCCGAGGTTGGTGAGGGAATAATTTTGCGCGGAAACCGTGAACGGGCCACCGGCCGGGCCACTGGAAGCAAAGCCGGTTGCGGGCGTGAGGACGAGGGGATCGCCCACCAACAATTTGAAGACGAGTTGGTGCAGAACGCCGCCGGTTTGATTGGTGACGCTTACGGTCGCGGTGTAGGTTTCGGATTGCAGATTACTGGCGGCCGGGGCGAGGCTGAGCGTCAGGGGGATGGAGGAATTCGCCGGGATGGTTCCGCCGCCAGCAGAGGCATTGAGCCAGGCGGCAGGATTGTTAAGCGACCAGTTCAGTGGCGCTGCGCCGGAGTTGGTGAGTGTAAACGTTTGCGACGCGACGCTGAACGGTCCGCCGGCCGCACCCGCGGCGGAGAAGCCGATGACGGGAGAAATGACCAGTTTGTCCACCGGCGCAAGGGCGTTGATGAGCGCCTGGCCTTTTGGGGTGCCCCAGCCGGTGGCGAGATCGTAACCGGCAACGGCGGGGAAATTGGCGGGACTGGCGGAGTTGGTGTTGTTGCCGGTGGTGGTGTCGTGGAACGTGGCGGAGTAATTAGCGCCGCGACCGAGGGCGTAGAGGGCGGGATTGAGGAAGCCGACGGAGGGTTCGGCATTCGCGGTGGCCTGCTGATTGATCAAAGCGGTGAAGCCCGCCCACAAAGGCGTGGCGCAACTCGTGCCGCCGAAACCCGCCGTGATGCCCCGGCCATAGATGACCCAGATGGCGTCCGCCGTCATGGCGACGTCGGGAATGTTCCGCATAGTGGCCGAACCGTGATTGGCGGACATGTTAAGGGCTTGCTGCCAGGACGGAATATTGTGGCTGGTGCTGATGCCGCCGCCGCTGCCGGAGTTATTGTTCCAGTTCCAGACTTTTTCGGACGTCCACGCACCGCCCGGGCCGGAGGTGCCGAGGGTTGTACCGCCCACGACGATGACATTGGGGTCGTCAGCGGGGGAGGGGATGGCGCCGGTGTAGGCGTCCGAGTCGCCAGAGGCGTTGAAGTAGGACTGGCCTTGCGCGGCGAACTGCTGGAAGATTTGCGACGTGTAGGCGTCGGTGCCGAAAGTCCAGGACGCGCTGAGTTGTTTGGCAAGGTTGTCGGTGGCCATGCGGGTCAAGATGTCGTTGCCGTTGCCGGAAGGCCCGGCTTCGTAAACGACGATTTGGGACAAGCCTGGCGCCATGGACACGACCATCTCGATGTCCAGGGAGACTTCGCTGACGGCGGCACCGGGCGTGCCGTCGTAGCCGTCCAGCAGCACATTGGTCAACGCGACGTTCGACAAGCCCGCCTGCGCTTCGTAATTAGTGATGTCGGTGAGGTAGTAACCGTCGAATTGCAGCAGGCCAACAGTCTGGCCCGCGCCGGTGAGCGTCACGCCCGGAGCGTATGCGGCGCGAAAGTCCTTGCCCATGTAATAGCCGTACGGCGCGGAGCCGGTGAGGGGCGCGGAACCGGATGCGCCGCCGGCGTCCAGGGCGTTCAGGGACATGGGGCGGGGCTGGTTGAAATCGGTCAAGCCCGCGATGGACAGCACGGAGATGCCGGGCAAATCGAGCGACGGTTCGGTGTCCGGCGCGAAGTAGGCGCGGTTTTCCGTCGGGTGCTGGTAAACTTGGAGACTGATGCCAAAGGCCTTTTCAATGTCCGCGACCGCGCCGGTCACGTCCAGCAGAGCGCGATTCGGGTAGGTCGCGGTGACAGTCAGTCCATTGGCCTGGACAAAATCAATCAGCGCCTGATAGTCCGCCGGAGACGGGCCGAATTGTTCCGTGAATTGTTCCGGCGTGAGATACCGATGATACAGCGGGCTGGCGGGATCGTAGAGTTGCTGGAGCAGATTGGTGAGCGCGTCGGTGTTTTGCAACGGGAGGCCGATGGCGAGATTCAATTTGACCTTGTCGGGAAGCCGGCAGATGGGCTGGACTCCAATCGCCGCGAGCGGCACGACGCTCTTCACGGTCGTTCGTCCCGCCGCCTGGGTGTTGATGGGTGCCAGAAGAAGGCAAAGGACGACTGTCGCGATTATTCTCGCAAAAGCTTTGGTCATGTTCGTTTTGCTTCCCAAGCCGAAGTGCCGGGTCCTGTTTGGGCGGCGGACCCTAAACCATGGAGGAGGCCATGCCGCCGATAATGCCTCCAGCAAGCCTGTGCAAAACCGGTCTGTCCGCGCCTCTAAACGGACGGAAAATGCAATTCATCAGCAGGTGTTATTGCAACTCCTGTGCCATTTGCAGAAACTGGAATGGCGCCGATGCCAGTTGTATGATATTAGATGGCAGATGTTTACGCAACCGTGCTGTCATCCTCAAATCCAAGTTTTGTCCGGGGCAGGAAGGCGCAAAGCGCGGCGCTGACCAGGATGGAAATACCAAGGACTATAAACGGCACGGCGGTTGCGCCGGTGCGCTGTTTCAGCGCGCCGAATGCCGCGTTGCCCGCCCAACCGCCGACGTTGCCCACCGCATTCACCAGCCCCATAGCGGCGCCAGCCACCCTGCCGGGCATGGTTTCGGTGAAAATCGCGAAGAACGGGGCCAGGCCGGCGAATGGCCCGGGGATGGCAAAGCAGAGGAAAAAGAACGAGAGCCAAAAAGAATATTTTGCCGCCGCCACGCTCGCGATGAGGCACACCCCGCTCAGCGCGTAAACCGCAGCGATGTGGCCACGCCGCTCGCGTGTCCGGTCCGAGTGGCGGGAAACCACCACCATGACCACCGCCGTGGCCAGGTATGGGACGGCGTAGAGCAGACTGGTTTGCATGCGCGTGAAGTTGTGTTCCGGCGATCTGAGCGCTTCGCTGAGAAACGTGTTGCAGCCGTACGAGCAGGCGTTCATCAGAAAACAAATGGGGATCATCACAAGCACGGCGGGTTGCGCCAGCGTTTTCCACAGCGGCTGTTTCGTCACAGCTTCAAACTGCGCGGCTTCTTTTGCCAGCGTGGCTTCGATATGATCGCGTTCCGCCGGCGAAATCCATTTCACCTCGTCCGGATGGTCCCGGATGCAAAACCACCACACCGGCAGCCAAAGAAAGGGCAGGGCGCCCTCGGCAATCAGGGCAATCCGCCAGTTGTCCCAGGTTTGCAGCAGTTTGCCGGTGACAAACGCGGTTCCGGCGACGGCCAACGGCTGGCACAAATTCCAGTAGCCGTTGGCGCGGGCGCGTTCCCGGCTGGGAAACCAATTCGCGAGCAACACGAGCGTGGCGGGATAGACGCCGCTTTCCGCCATGCCGAGGATGAAGCGCATGACGGCGAACTGCCGGGCGGTCGCCACCAAGCCGCACCCCACCGCCGCGGCGCCCCAGGCGATCAGGCAAAGGCTGACCACCTTGCGCGCGCTCCAGCGGCTGGCGAAATAGCCGCCCGGACTTTGCAGAAGCAGGTAGCCCCAAAAGAAAATGCCGATGGCGTTGCCCTTGACGCGGTCGTCCATCCCGAGGTCCTTCATCGCCGTGGAGAGATGCGGATCAAACGCGAGCGCCACGTTGGTGCGGTCCACGTAGGCGATGGTGTACATGACCAACGCGACGGGGATGATCCGCAGCCAGCGTTGTTGCGGGATTGGTTGCAAGGATTGGGGGGTTTCGGCAATTTGCCGGAAGTTGGCGGGATTTTTATTTCGCGCGAGGCGATGCAGGTTCGAGAAGTTTGTTGTCCGACAGCCAATCCGCCATACGCTGTGGCCAGCCCCGGATGCTGGCGAACTTCGAGCGGTTGCCCATGTTGAAGCCGTGCCCACCCTGCGCGTAAAGGTGTACCTCAATCGGCCGGTTGGCCTGGTGATACTTTTCAAGCTGCGCGAGCACGGGGCCGACGTGCGAGGTGTCATCGTTGGCGATGACGAAGAAGGCCGGCGGGGCATCAGCTGGGATTTGGTCGGGAATGCCGAGCGGGCCGGGATAAATGACGATCTGAAAATCCGACCGGCAATTCATGCGATTAATGGGGTCAGAAGCATTCGCTTCCCCTTCGGTCGGACTGTAAACCAGCAACGCGGCGACTTCGCCGCCGGCGGAAAAACCCATCACCCCGATGCGGTTGGAGTCGAGGCTCCACTCCGCGGCGCGGCTGCGGATCAGCCGCATGGCGCGTTGCGCGTCCTCGCGCGGGTGTTTTTGCAGCGAGTAGGGGGAATTGGTTTCGCGGGCGAGCCGGTACTTCAGCACAAATGCCGCGACGCCGAGATTCGTCAGGTAACGCGCTGGTTCGACGCCTTCCGCGTTATAAACCAGTTCGCGATGGCCGCCGCCGGGGCAAATCAGCACCGCCGCGCCATTGGCCTTGTCTTTGGGGGGGAGAAAGACCGTGAGCGACGGGTTGTTGATGTTGCGCACCCAGTAATCCTTCGCCAGCTCCGGCTCATTGCGGCGGTCTTCGAACCCCGGCGCGCCGTTGGCCCAGAGCGGGACAACGGTAGGCTCGTCCGCGGCACGGGCGGTTGCGGGAAAAAATATCAGGGCGCATGACAAGTTCATGAACAAGCCAATTCTTAAAAGTCGGCCCGGCGCGGGCAGCCGTTCTAGGGTGGTGGTCATAAAATGTAGATGTTCGTCAGCCATCAACCGGCCTGGCCGGGGTTTGCAGGATGAGTTGATGGAACTCCAAATCCAGCCAGCGTCCAAACTTGAAGCCTGCCTGCCGGATGGTGCCCGAGGGCTGAAATCCAAACTTTTTGTGCAACGCAATGCTCGCGGCGTTTTGGGAATCGATTCCGCCGATGAGCACATGATAATCCTGAGCGGCGGCGGCGGAGATGATTTTTTGCATCAGCAATTTCCCAATGCCCCGGCCGCGGAATTTTGCGGCCACGTAGAGCGAATGCTCCACGGAATATTTATAGGCTGGCCAGGCGCGGAAGGTGCCGTAACTGCCGAAACCCATCAATTCGCCGGTGTCTGTCACGGCGCCGATGACCGGGTAATTGCCCTTCGCCTTGGCCGCGAACCACGCCGTCATCATTTCCGGCGTGCGCGCCTGATAGTCATAGAGCGCCGTCGAGTTCAGAATGGCGTCATTGAAGATGGCGAGGATCTGGTCCGAGAACGAATGGTCACAGGCAATGACTTGCGGAAGGCTCATTGGGTTGATTTTTCCACAGGCGTGGCCGATTGTCAGGTGCAAACCGAACCGGCATGCTATTCAGTTGACAGCCGCGCGCCCTGCGCTTTAGAAACGCACCTTTATCGTATCATTATGCATTGTGTCGTCGGGTCCGGCCCATCCGGTGTCGCCTGCGCCCAGGCGCTCCTGCAAAAAGGCCTGACGGTGCGGATGCTCGACGCCGGACTGACGTTGGAACCCGCGCGCGCGCGCGCCGTGGAAAAACTCGGCGTCAGCGCGCCGGCGGATTGGGACCCGCAACTGCTCGCGCTGCTCAAGGAGAACATGACCTCGACCGCAAAGGGCATTCCTCAGAAGCTGGTTTACGGGTCGGATTTTCCCTATCGCGCAACTGAGCGGCATGTTCCCTGCACTTTCGAGGGCGTCGGTTTGCGGCCGTCGCTGGCGCTGGGCGGGCTGAGCAACGTTTGGGGATCGGCGATGATGCCATACTTGGATTCGGACCTGGCCGGCTGGCCGATTAAGTCCGCGCAACTGAGCGAGCATTACGCCGCCGTGCTGCAAATGACAGGTTTGTCCGGACGCAAGGATGATCTTGCCATCAGGTTTCCTTTGCATACCGACGATCCGGGAAACCTGGATTTGAGCCGCCAGGCCCGGACCTTGCTGAGCCGCATGGAACGAAACAAAGCGGCGCTGAACCGAAACGGCATCGAATTCGGAGCCGCGCGCGTGGCCATCCGCGCAAAACGCGCGCCGGACCAGCCGGGATGCGTCTATTGCGGGATGTGCATGTATGGCTGCCCCTATGGGTATATATACAATAGCGCCAGCACGCTCGAGGAATTGAAACGGCACGAACGGTTCACCTATCAACCGGATACCGTGGTAACCTCATTCAGCGAATCCGGGAGTGACGTAACCATCCGCGCCCATGAGCGTGTCACCGGCAAGACATTGGAACTTCGGGCGGTGCGGCTTTATCTCGCCGCCGGCGTCATCCCCACGACCAGGATGGTTCTGGAATCCAACAATGCTTACGACCAGACGGTTTGGATGAAGGACAGCCAATATTTCCTGATTCCGCTGCTGCTTTCCCGGCGCGCGCGCAACGTCCCCCAGGAAGCGCTCCACACCCTCAGCCAGCTTTTCCTGGAAATATTCGATCCGGAAATCAGCCCGTATGCCGTGCATCTGCAAGTGTATTCGTACAGCGAATTGATTGGCCAGGCCATCCGTCAGTCGCTGGCACGATTTGGATTGAACTTCGATTTTGCAGCCCGGCAATTGGAGGAACGCATGCTGGTGGTGCAGGGTTTTTTGCATTCCGACCAATCGTCGAAAATCGCCACGACCCTCCGCCGCGATGCCGCAGGCCGAAGCCATTTGGAACTTAAGGCGGAGCTTAATCCGGCCGTCAAGTCCACCGTCCGCAAAGTGACGGGCAAGCTCATGCGCCAGGCGGCTAAGCTCGGCGCGCTGCCCGTTCCCCCGATGGTAGAGATTGCCGAGCCCGGCCGCAGCTATCATAGTGGCGGCACGTTTCCGATGCGTCAGGAACCGGGCGTGTTTGAATCAGACACGCTTGGACGGCCACATGGTTGGCGCCGGGTTCACGCAGTGGATGCGGCGGTATTGCCAGGCATCCCTGCCACCACCATTACATTATCGGTGATGGCCAACGCGCATCGCATTGCCTCTGAATCTGCCGCTCTCATGTGAAGCCGGCGACACAAATGAGCACTCCACCGAACCAACGCACTTGTCTGATAACCGGCTCGCGTGGTTATCTCGGAAGCTGCGTGAAAAGCCGCTTCGAATCGGAAGGCTGGCGGGTGGTCGAACTGACCCGCAAGCCAGGTGCGGAAGAGATGCAGGCCGGCGCGGCGATCCCCTTCCGCTTGGGTGAAGAGATTCCGCCCGAACGGTTGCGCGGAGTGGGAGCCTTGGTCCATTGCGCCTATGATTTTTCATGGCGAAGTTGGGAAAAGATTCATTCGGTCAACGTTCTGGGCGCGGAGAAATTGTTTCAGGCCGGGCGAAGTGCCGGTGTGGGAAAACTCATTTTCATTTCCAGCATCAGCGCTTTTGAGGATTGCAAATCGCTTTACGGCAAAGCCAAGCTCGAGATCGAGCAGCGCCTCAAATCCACTGGCGCGCTGCTCCTGCGACCCGCACTGATTTACGGCGACCAGCCCAAAGGCATCGTCGGCAGCCTCGTGAAACAGGCCAAAAATTCCCGCGTGCTGCCGTTGATGGGCGGCGGCGTGCAAAAATTGTATTTCTCCCATCACGATGACCTAACGCGCGTGATGCTCGATTTCGCCGATGGCCGATTCTCCGCCGGCCCCGCCCCCATCACGGTTGCGCATGAACAGGGTTGGACCTTTCGCTCCATCCTCGAAACTTTGGCCCGCGTCCAGGGAAACAAACCGCGCTTCGTCCGCGTGCCCTGGCGTCCCGTCTGGCTCGCCATCAAATGCTGCGAACTCCTTCACCTTCCCCTGGATTTTCGCAGCGACAGTCTCGTCAGTCTGATGCATCAAAATCCGCATCCTTCATTTGAACCGGCCCGCAAACTGGGACTTCAATTCCGTCCGTTTCGAGCGGAGTCCTTAAAGCTCTGACTTGGATTTTTCGGTTGGACTCTTTGTAACCGCGGCGGCTTCTTTTACTTCCCATTTGCGGACGAGTTTTTCCACTTCAAGCAAGCGCAGGTTCATGCTGTTCAGGATCAACCCCAGACCCAGGCTGAAAAACGACAGCACCACCAGGGATGAAGCGAGGATGGCGCTCGGCACGGCGTACACATAATGCGATGCCAGGTATTCATGCACGGGACGGATTCCCACCAGCAGGCCCAGCAGCATCAACAAAACGCTCAATCCCCCAAACAACGTCAGCGGCTTGTACGACCGGATCATCATGAACAATCTCAGCAACACCAGCAGCCCGTCTGAGCCGGTTCTGAGCTTGGAAAAGCTCCCCTCCGGACGTTCACCATACGCCGCCTGGACTTCCTTGATCACCAGCCCGCGATACAGCGCCTGGAGCGTCAATTCCGTCTCCACATCAAAACCTATCGCGGTCACGGGAATGAGCTTGACCGCTTCCCGCGTAAAGGCGCGGTAACCGGAAAAAATATCGTGTATGTCCGAGTGGAACATCCAGTTGATGATGGCGCACACCAGCTTGTTGCCAAAAATATGGAAATTGCGGAATGATTTGTGGGCGAACGTGTCCAGCCGTCCCGCCACCGTCATGTCCGCGTCGCCTTTCAGTATCGGTTGCAGCAGCAATTCAACCGCCTTCGCGTCGTAGGTGTCGTCTCCATCCACCATCACGTAAATGTCCGCGTCCACCTGCTCGAACATGGATGCCACCACATAGCCTTTGCCCTGGCGTTTTTCGCGGCGCACAATCGCCCCCGCCGCCAGCGCAATCTCCGCCGTGCGGTCCGTGCAATTGTTGTCGTACACATATATCTCGGCCTCCGGCAGGACCTGTTTGAAATCGCGGACCACTTTGCCGATGGTTTTTTCCTCCTGATAGCAGGGGATCAGGACGGCGATTCTGGCGTCAGTTTTCAACATGCGTGACATTGGCCGGCCCGTTTTGCCGGGCTGGATAATCTGTGGATGCAACCAGAAACCGCCGCGTTCGACCAGCTTTTATGCGGTGCCGGAATTGTGCGGAGCGTGCGCGATGCGCCTTGCCTGCCGTGAAAAGCAGGGTAAGAATCCCCGCTCAACCGCCGGCGAATATGCACAAAAGCCTCAAAGAAACCTCGCTCGCGAACTTCAAAGTGGGTTCGCGTGAATATTTCGCCGCGCAAAAACAGCTCATCCTGCGCCGCCCGCCGCTCAAGTGGTGTTACGACCAATGGTACGCGCGCCTGCTGGACGACGCGCGCTCGGTCCCCGCCCAAGGCGCATTGCTGGAGTTGGGCAGCGGGGGCAGCTACCTCAAGGACCTGGAACCGTCGGTCATCACCTCGGACGTCGTGGATGGCGTCGCGGACCGCGTGGTGGACGGCCGCTCTCTCCCGTTCGCGGACAACTCCATCCAGGCGCTGTTTCTGACCCATGTGCTTCATCACATACCGGACGTGAACGCTTTTTTCCGCGAAGCGGACCGCGCGCTCGTGCCCGGCGGCGTGATTTCCATGATTGAAGTCGCGCATACCCCCTTCGCGCGCTTCTTCTTCAGGAACTTCCACCCCGAGCCCTACCGTGACGAT
>Ga0206996_1192_pt1 | contig 11487 bp, 11 predicted proteins | sample Alteio_BWMinCont_2_FD_153467 | JGI IMG/M metagenome (GOLD analysis project Ga0206996, IMG submission 153467) | Enriched cells from forest soil in Barre Woods Harvard Forest LTER site, Petersham, Massachusetts, United States -... | ecosystem: Environmental > Terrestrial > Soil > Temperate forest >...
GCCAAGATCAAGCCCGGTGTGTTCTTCTTTGCGCGTCACTCTAACCCCAACGAGAAAGTCGGACAATTTAAAGAGGATAAGGGTTCCGACTGCGGTGTACAGGATCGTTGCTCCCACCGCAATCAACTGCGTGGTGAAAAGTTTCGGGTTTCCAAAAAATGCGCCATTGCCTCCGGCGGCATTGATGATTTTTTGCGCGAAAAGTCCGGTGGCAAGCGCCCCCACGATTCCGCCGACACCGTGAATCCCAAATGTGTCGAGTGAATCATCGTAACCGAAGAAAGGCTTGATGCGGCTCACGAAAACAAAACAGACCCCACTCACAATCAATCCGATATAAATCGCGGACATGGCGGAAACGTATCCTGCGGCCGGTGTGATGGCCACCAATCCGGCCACTGCGCCGGTCAGCACACCGAGCGTGGTGGGCGTGCCATTCACGAACCACTCTAACAACATCCAGCCAAGTCCTGCGGCGGCTGCGGCGGTGTTGGTGGTGATGAATGCGGAAACGGCGGTGCCATTGGCCGCCAGCGCGCTGCCTGCATTAAAGCCGAACCAGCCGAACCACAGCATCGCGGTGCCGACCGCGGTGAACGGAATGTTGTGCGGAGGAATCGGTTTGTTGTCGTATCCATCTCGCTTTCCAAGAAGAAGCGCTGTGATGAGGGCTGCGATTCCGGAATTGATGTGCACCACGGTTCCTCCTGCGAAATCAAGCGCGCCCATGTTGTGCAGCCATCCACCCATGCCCCACACCCAATGCGCAATCGGATCGTAAATCAACGTGGCCCATAAAATTGTAAAAAGAAGAAATCCTGAAAACTTGATTCGCTCGGCAAACGCGCCGATGATCAGTGCTGGCGTAATCACCGCAAACATCATTTGGAAAGCCATGTAAAGCTGATGCGGGATGGTTGCGGCATAATCGGGGTAGGGGGTTAAGCCGACCCCTTTTAAACCCGCCCACTGGAGGTTCCCGATAAATGGGCCTCCATGAGGGCTAAATGCAAGGCTATATCCGAACAAAATCCACTGCAAACTGATGACGCAGAGGAGGATAAAACATTGCATCAACACTGAAAGAACGTTTTTGCGACGCACCATGCCGCCGTAGAAAAAGGCGAGTCCGGGTGTCATCAAACAAACCAGGGCCGTTGAAACCAGAACCCAGCACGTGTCTCCCGTGTTGATAGAGGTCGTATTCATGTTAAGTGAATTCAGTTTATTCGAGAGGTTTTCGTTTGATCCTTCCCGAACAAAACGTCTCGAAATTAAAATTAATATTAGGAGGAAGATATGCGCAGATTGAAAGGATGTATGGCAGCAGGTTTGGCACTGGTTTTAGTGGTGTCTTTGTCTTTTGCCGCCATGGCGAAAGATATGGGTATGAGTGGCCAAAACAAGATGATGGCCCAAATGATGAAATGGACCACCCCGGGACCGCATCACAAGACCTTGGAGGCTTTGGTGGGGAAATGGAATGTCACCGCGACCATGTGGATGGCTCCCAACACGAAACCGCAAGTGATGACCGGGACAAGTGAGAACAAATGGGTCTTGGGAGGACGGTTTATTCAACAGGATGTCATGGGTTCGGATGCACAACATCCTTTCCAAGGTATGGGACTCATCGGATACGACAACATTCGCCAGGAATACACCTCCATGTGGGCGGACAATATGTCAACCGGCATGATGGAATCATCGGCCCAATATAATCCGGCCACTTCCACTTTTATGGAAAGCGGTTCTGTGAGCTGTCCGATGACCGGCCAAAAAAACCGGAAGTTTCGCGGCGTGACCAAAATTGTGGATGCGGACCATTACGTTTTCGAGATGTACATGCACGATGCCCGCGGCAAAGAATTCAAAGCGATGGAGATCGATTACACCCGCGCGCAATAACTTTTTAAGAATATTTTCAAGGAACCCGGACAATTTTTGCCGGGTTCCTTTTTTTTACAAATGAACGCGGCAATTCCCGTTGTCCTTGACGTGGTGATTCATTCTCATGTATAATGTCTCAAGGATTGTTCAATCCGCAAGAAAATGACCCCGATAAAAGCAATCCGCACAATCGTTTTGGATGCCTTCAAAGCTGCGGAGGGGAAACCTCCTGAAGAGGAACTCCGTATTTTGCAAGGAGCGGCCGCCCGGCTGGAAGACCTTTGGATTCCTTCAGAGGAGTTGAAGGCTGTTCGCGCTTTGGCGGCCGGCGCTGCGGATCCGCTGAAAGCCGTGTCGCTGTTACGTGATTGTTTTGTCGGTTTAGTGGACAAAAAAAAGTCTTCCAAATACACCGCGGCAGAGTCGAAATTGCGTTCCGGCGATTTGCTTGGCGTGTATCTTGAAAAAATCGGCGAGTTTCCCCTTTTAACAGCTGAAGAAGAGGTAGCACTTGGGCGCAAGATTGAGGATGGGGATGAAGATGCCAAACGTCGATTCGTTGAGGCCAATCTTCGGCTGGTTGTTTGGAACGCGAAAGGATACGAGAACCGTGGCGTGCCTCTTTTAGATCTGATTCAAGAAGGGAATTTCGGTTTGATGGAAGCCTTGAATCCGGGAAGATGGGATTATCGCTTAGGTCCATTTGCAACCTACGCCAAATCATGGATTCGAAAATACATCATCCTAGCCGTTCATAATCAAAGCCGGGTGGTTCGATCTCCCGAAGATGTCAACGAAGACATCGAGCGCCTGAACAAGTTCTGCAGCAAGTTCCTTGTGGAGAACGGACGGTTTCCCAGTGTGGAAGAAATTGCCAGTGGTCTATTCCCCGGTAATGAAGAACAAGGCATTCTCCGCGTGCGCCTCCTCATGCGAACAGAAAAGCAAGGCGGGAATCTCTCGCTCGATCTTCAGAGAACCAACAAAGGTTCCTCGATTGCCGACATGCTTGGGGACGACAAGGCGCAAAGCGCTTTGTCCGCGCTCATTCTGCAAGAGCGAACGGAAAAAATGAATGATGCTTTGCAAAAGCTCGACCCGCGCGACAGAGTGGTTTTGGAGCTCCATTACGGATTGAAGGATGGACAAGAACGAACGCTCAAGGAGATCGGGGAAATATTGGGGGTTTCGGGTTCACGTGTGGGTCAGCTTGAACAGGCGGCTCTTGTAAAGCTGCGGGATTTTTTGCCCAAAACCTATTCGGACGAAACGTAAATGCAATAAAGTAGACGTGTTCTCATGATTCAAAAAAGTCTGAAGAGACCTTGCTGGTCCCTTCAGACTTTTCGGAGATTACTTGTGATTGTCTTTGTCGTTACGCGGGTTCGATCTTGGCTCGGAATGCGCGGGGGCGGGCGCCGGTTGAGGTGCAGAGCGAACCACTGGGGTTGGAGGTGGCGAGAAGTGTGGCGCGCTCGGCGCAGGAGCTGGCGGTGGTGAGAAGTGCGGTGCGCTTGGCGCAGGAGCTGGCGGTGGTGAGAAGTGCGGTGCGCTTGGCGCAGGAGCTGGCGGTGGTGAGAAGTGCGGTGCGCTTGGCGCAGGAGCTGGCGGTGGTGAGAAGTGCGGTGCGCTTGGCGCAGGAGCTGGCGGTGGTGAGAAGTGCGGCATACTTGGCGCAGCGCTGATGGGCTGGGGTCTCATCACCGGCGCTTGCACAGGAGCATGAACAATGGGTGCGCTTACAGCGGTGGGGGCCGGCGCAAATGTTGGCGGCGAGAAACGCGGAGCAGGTGATGCACTGATAGGCTGTGGTCTGCTGACAGGCGCTTGAACAACCGATGGGTTCGCCTGATGCCAAGTTCCCGTCGATCTCGGATTGACTGGATCGTGCGCGCGCCCTGAATCAGTGCGCTGGGATTGCGATGGTGCATCATCATGATGCCAATTCTGGCCCTTTTTATCATCATGTTTGTCATTTTGATGCACGTCTTCTTTCGGTTTCTTGCCGCCAATGTCAATCACCAAGATCGGTTCCGACGGTTCCGCGTCTTCCACATAAGAAGGTGCAGATTGATAAACGGGAACAATTGGAGCTGTGGCAACCGGTGCAGGCGCAATCATCGCATCGCGCGCTTCATTCCAACGGTCCCAATTGTCCTTTGCGAATGCGGCAATCGTTTGAATTTGGGGGCCGTTTGCGGATGCCCGCGCCAAGATTGTTTGTCCGGCGCCAACCTGCTGCCACCCGCTTGGAGTCATGATTTGCGCAATTCCGGCGCGAACCGTGACTGCGGATGAACCGTCGCTTCCTGTTGAGATGCGAAATAATCCACCCGGAACCGCGGCAATCGCGAGCGGGGTAGGGGTGTTTAATTCAACTTGTGTGGGCGATTGCGGAAAAGCGTCCACCGTCATGGTTCCGGACATCACGAAAGCTTGCAACCTGTCCGTTTCGAGATTCACCAGTTGGACTGCGGAATTCGCATCGATGCGAAGCAGATCGCCGTTGCTTAAGTAAACTTCCGCGCGCGCCATCGGACCTGTGATAACACTGTCCGAATTGACAAGCGGCGCGTTTAAAGTCGCAAAAATCCTCGCATTGGGGTTGCCTCTGATGATTGAAACAGGTCCTTGAATAAAACCGATGCGGGCCGTTCCCGAGGCCTCTTGTGCACGGGCATTTACCTTGCATAAAACAGCAGATATTAAGAGAACAAAGAATAGAACATTGAGACGTTTTACCATTATATATCACCGCCTTTGTGATCCATAAGACACAGGCGAACGGCGAAAAGTTGACATCCGCACGTTCTTGTTCTGGCACGCCAAAGGGGTCTACTCCAGAACTTGGTGCGCCACCGCCCAGGCCGAGAAGTTTGCTAAAATGTTCCTGGCCGGAATGGACTAAGCCGCTAGCTTGCTTTGGTCTGGAGGGGGCGCACTGCTTTTTGAATAGAAGCTCCAAGGCGCCGTTTGGCTATTTTTAAATCGAACCGAGATTGTAAGTTCATCCAAAATTCGGGAGTCGTGCCGAAGTAAGCGGCCAATCGAAGCGCGGTGTCCGGCGTCACAGCACGCACCCCATGAACAATTTCGTTAATTCGACCAACAGGGGCGTCAATGTCGCGCGACAACTTGTTCTGGCTGATGCCCATCGGTTTCATGAACTCTTCTAACAGGATTTCTCCGGGGGAGACCGGTTCAAGAGCTTCGCTCATTGTCAACTCTTTCGTCCATGATGGGCTGGGGTTTCAGCAATGCCAGAGAGCATCACCGGCGGGCGACCGGGGAATTCAGCGAGCAGGCATAAGTTGCCACCCATCGCCCGAACTGTTTTCCGCAATGTCGAGATAAGAAGATCGCTTTGTTGTTCGAGACGAGAGATCCCGACCTGGCTGATATGAAGCTTTTTCGCGAGGTGAACTTGGGTCAGCTCAAGTGCCTTTCGAAGTTGCTGCAAGGTCATTTCCTCAGCAATCAGTTCGGCGGCTCGCGCTTCAATTTTCTTGCGGCGCTCCGGACTCAACTTCTTCATTACCTCATTAGCATTAACAGACATTTTTATTTTGCCTCCTTTTTTAGCCGGACCAGATGTGCGTCGAACCGGTCGTCGGCTTTGCGAATTAGCTGACGATAAAATCGTTTTTCACTGATGCCGGATTTATCTCCGGCCACCAGTAGAAGCGCCTTGCGCTTGAGATCAAACGCAAAAGCTACCCTCCATTCCCCATCGGCGGCACTGAAGCGCAGCTCTTTCATATTGGCGTGACGAGAACCTTTCAGCGTATCAACTCGCGGCCTACCCAGTTGCGGCCCGAATTGCTGTAGCAGAAGTACCAGCGCCAAAATCTCGTCTTGCACCTTTTCGTGCAGAACGTCAAACTCCGACTTAAACTCATGGTTGAACTCTACAGCCCACGCCACTCTTCATATTATAGCATTAAACATATATAGTGTCAAGTTTATATTTTCAAAAATAGATTGGCACGCCCAAGGGGTCTACTTCAGAACTTGGTGCGCCACCGCCAAGGCCGAGAAGTTCGCTCAGAAGTTCTTGGTTGCCGCACAGCTTGAAGCAAGTCGGCTAGGAGTCGGCCAAACAAGCCAGCAACTTCAGAAATACGTTTTCGGGTAGACACTAAATGGATTATCTGCTATACTGAAAGCAGTGGGAATCTCAATTCAAAAGTTTAAGTTTCAGATTCTTGCTGCTTTAGCGCTTTATTTGCTAGATGCTTTTTGTATTTCTCAAGGATTTTTGGCCTGTTTAGTTGCAATTATCGTAACAATTGTTGGGCTCTTCAAGATCATAAAGTCGCTCCTCAAGCGGCAACCTATGCCCTATTGCAAGTTTGTTACAATCGGTCTTTTTGCTCTGGCGGCAGTCTGTACAATTTATACTATTCACGTCAATAATCTTATCGCAAAACAGCGTGGGGACATTCTCGTAACGGCGATAAAGCAATACAAGGCAACCCATAATCAATACCCGGAAAAGCTTCAAGACTTGGTCCCCGAGTTTGTCCCAAAAGTACCGAAGGCAAAGTATGTATTGGGGGAGTTCGGAAACTTTCGCTATTTTTCTTATAAGAAAGATCCTCCCATTTTATTCTACTACTACCTTCCTCCGTTTGGCAGACCAACCTATAATTTTCAAAAAGAGAAGTGGACCTATCTAGACTAACAAAGTGACCTGCTTCCGGATCGCGATGGGAGCCAGTGAAGGGACGGAGGATCGCGAAAAGCGTGGCACGCCAAAGGGGTCTACTTCAGAATTTGGTGCACCACCGCCCAGGCCGAGAAGTTTGCGACGTGTCCTCTTTTTTAATAAGCTGAACGATTATGTGGCGGTATTGTAATTCTTTTTATTGATTTTGACGGTTAAGTTCTCTTGATAACTCATCGATAACTAAAGGATCCTTTGCATGCTTTTGCGCTATTCTCAATTGTGAGAGATCAGGAACAAATTCAATTAATAGCTGCACGACTTCTAAGTTAGTGGGTCTAGACTGCCTTGCGGCCATGATAAGACCCGCAGCTTTTGCGCTTTCATCAACTTGGCCTAACAAGTCTAAAACGCTTCGAGTATTACCAAGCATAGCAGCTTGGATGAATTTTTTTTCTATTGCAGTTAGTTTGCTGCTGTCAGAGCCGCCGGTAAGTACAGCCCTTTGCGTTGCCCATTGTTGAGCAAATTGATCAAACAATATACTATTGTCAGAACACCCTCGAATTCGTTTAATACCGTCAAAGGAAACAACCTCATTCTTGCTTGACCCTTGCAATTCAATGCGATCTGGATAGGCCCATGACAAGGGCAGAATAATTCGCTTAATAGATCTGTTTGGGTCCAAATATAAAACCGAAATATCTTTTCCTGCAGCCTTATTGATTTGTGCTACTGTTTCTTGAGGTATCATGATGGGTCGCACTTCCTTGTTTCCAGATTAAAACCACAATAACGTTTCAATTATACCACTGACAATCCTAAAATTCAAGAAACTAATTGTTACTTAGATGTTTCCAAATAGTTAACGACTATAACCCGGAGAGATTGGCTGTCCTCGCTCGGGCTTCGCCCTCACTCGGATCCGTAAAGATTAGAGGGACGGGGCAAATTTCTGACGTTTCGTTCGCTATCGCGAAAAATGGCACGCCAAAGGGGTCTACTTTAGAACTTGGTGCGCCACCGCCCAGGCCGAGAAGTTCACTCAGAAGTTTCTGGTCGCTCGGCTATCTTGTTAAAGACGCCGCTCTTTGCGATGGCGGATTCGGAACAGCAGTCATTTCTATAGAAATACCGACATTTTCCAAAAAGTAAAGCGCCCCTTCCTTAAGGTAAAGTGCAGAAATGCTTTATTTCTTGCCTAGATGTTCACCATTTTTAATTACTCCTGAATCAAACTCCGCCTTGCCCCCAATGTGTGTCCCGCAGCCAGCAACAATCACGGTGCCTGTCAATCGGGCTTTTCCGTCGATCCGTATTGTCTGAGGGTCACTCCGAGTTCCGCTCTCTCTCCCCATCGGACCGTTAACGTGGGCGGTACCGCCTATATAAGCCTCCCCTTTGACGAGGACGTCCCCCGTCAACTCAGCCTTCCCTTCTACGGTTGCTTTACCGATTATATGGACAGAGCCAACCTTGGCATCCCCTCTTACAACAGCATCATCGCCCACAAATGAAGAACCGCTAACTTGTGCATTCCCGCTAACACTTCCACCTTCCATCATAGTCTCCCCGGATACTTTTGCCTTTCCACTAACTCTTGCCGGTTTTAAAAGTAACGGATGACCGGATATTTCAGCTTCATCCTCGATACAAACACCAGCCCGAACTCTTGCCGTGTCCATGACCTTAGCTTTGGGGCCGACATAAGCGTTTGGATCTACCTTTGCGGTTAATGCAACCTTTCCTCCACCATTGGGGTGAAGGTAATAATCTTGCCCTGCCTTTTCTGCGGCCTTGCGTGCAGCGTCAACGTCGGCTTCAGAGTATTGAGGTGGGGCAGTCTTTGATTGAGTCGATTGTTCTTTCGTTGTTTCCGGTGTGCCAGCCGCAGACGAAATTGCGGCTAAATAATTCTCGCTTGTCAGCAGTACGCCAACCGGCGCACTGCCGGTTGAAGCCGTTGGATTGGGAGTGTTTCCTGGTTTCGGTGGAGGAGTGGTTGTTGAGCCCGGTTGTGTAAGGTTAGCCTTCGTGTCAGAAGTTGTGCCTTGAGGTGGGAAAATAACCATTTGATTTTGCCTCCAATTTTCTTTGTACGCCTATTATAGCATGGAGAGGTTAAGCAGTCCATTGACAACATGTAGCCGATGTTGCCGACATGTTAATTAATTGTTGCTGGAAATTTAATTTTGCCTAAACCAGGAGTCTGGCATCCTAATTTTCTATCATTATTATTCGGTCGGCGAAATTTGCCCGGAGTTCGAATCTAACTATGTCATCATCGCGGTCTCCCTACGCTTTATATGGTGATTGATGCTAAGAGATATAAAGCTTCGGGAGACAGCCTACGCCCATCCAAGCTGGTTTACCACCCGAAGCCCATAATGGTAGCTCTATCGTTGGATGGGCGTAGGGTGGCACGCCCGGAGAGATTCGAACTCCCAACCCTCAGATCCGAAGTCTGATGCTCTATCCAGTTGAGCTACGGGCGCAAAGACAGGAATTATTTCGGCACAACGGCTTGGGAACCCCCTTCTTCGCAGGAATTCGCGGGTTTTTGAAAGAAAAACACCCGACCTGCTGCTCATATATCGCACATCGCCATGGAAACTCCAATCCATATCGCAACTCTTTCTCAAAACGACGTTTTGCAAAAAATTGATGAAAGGATTGCCCGACTCCAACACAATGCCGATGAAGCCGCAATCAAAGCGCGGTATCGAAATGCAGAGGACCGCGTTGTCATTGGCAATCCTCCAAAGGATATTCCGCGAGACATCAATCTTGGCGAAATGTGGGAACTTTGTGTAAAGCGAGAAAACCTTCTGGAGACGCTGGGGGTTCTAAGCGCTGCAGTCACGTTCGGCGGGTTCATTGTGACCGCTGTGTTAGGGATTGAGGCGATTGTGGAAGCTGTCGCAAGCGGTAGACTAATAAATCCGCTGACGGTGGATACAGCCATGAGTGCCGGCGCTACCATCCTGTCGGGCGGGATCTTTTTACCATTGGATCTTAAATCCGCCCCCTATTTTAAGTTGCACCGGAGTTTGAAGAATCAGATTGTCGAACTAGGGCGCGAGATGCAAGCGTCGGCTCAGCAAGGCGCTCGAGACCTTCATCGGGTGAGTTAAAGGCAAATCCAATTTTTGCCGTTTGAAGGTGTCTTAGTTGTATTAGATAGTCACCAGTTTTGCGGATGTCGTCGTTTGTCTCGATGTTACCCACATGGTATTGAGGGAGACGCTGTGGATGACATCTTCATTTTTTGCCTCCGGTTCGAGGCTGAATGTTTCAGAAACAAGACGGCCCAAGCTTTTATGCCTTGCCGTGATATCGATCGTTTTTCCATTTACGTTGACTTGCTCGGCTTTTGAAATTTCTCCATTTTGCTCGATAACAATTTTAACGTGTTCCACTTGTTCCAGTTTTTTTAAGTATGCGTCATCACGACCCTGGATTAAAGCGTCGATTTGTAAAGCTTTTTTTGGGATAATCAAGACGCGTCGAACTATTTTTCTTTCTTGATCGCGCGGGTCGAAAAAGCGATAGGTTCGCACCCCGTTTGAATCATTTATTTTTTTATAGTAGTCAAGCTTTATCGGACCGGTTTCGGGTGGTTTGTCTTTAGGCTTGTCTTTAGGCTTGCCGTTTAGAGCCTTGATTGGAGGTTTTCCGACTCCAATCCAATTCAGAAATCTCCCAAATGTGGAAGGCGGTTTTGATGCTTGAGTGGGTTTAGCTTTATGTGAGAGTGTGGCCCGATCTTTGTGGGCGCCATTGACACCGTTTAAAGCAGGGTGGTTCTTCCGGTGGCTTATTTTTCCATTGCTTGAAGGGGGATTTGTTCTTCGAGCGCCTACCAGCAGGTCCATCAATCCAAGAATACTCATGAGTTCCTCTCTAAGGTATACCTTAATTTCGCATTTGGGCGACGGCGGTTTTCTTTTCTTGTTCTGGAAGCATCTTGTCGAGCCAAGGATAAAAAACTTCTTCTTCTTTTTCTTCGTGCATTTTTAAAAGTTTCAAAAGCTCTTTTTCCATCACCGCTTCTTGGCGCGCGTTTCGTTTTGGATTGCGCAAAGTTTTTTCCATTTTATTAAGCAGAGCGCTGATCTGTTTGTGCTCATTTCGCATCGTGACGGTCGGACCCGATCCTTGAATCTGGGTGCGCGATTCAAACAATGGGAAAAGGACTTCTTCTTCCTTGGTCATGTGAACCATCAGCTCTTCTTTGATTTTCAGGAAAAGCTTTTTGGCGGCCGGTTCATTTTTCACTTTTAAGCTTTGGAATTCGGCAATGAGTTTTTCAGCGTTGATGTGGTCATCAATGATGGAAGAGGTGATTCGGAAAGTCGGAGTAATCGCGTTTTTTTGCATGATCTTAAGAGTCCTTTCGAGGATTCCAGCCGCTTCCCCTTTAGCTTTTCTGTGTTTGCGCCGCCGGTTTCCCCATGATGTGGCGGATTTCTAAAACAAGCGAAATGAACGGAGGCTGCGAGTCGTCTCTAGGGCGGGGGATGGGGACCGGAATGATCGTTTCAAGTTTCCCGTCTTTCATGATGGCGATTCGATCAGCCAAGGTGACTGCTTCATCAATGCGATGGGTCACCATCACCACCGTTTTCTTGGTGGCTTGCCAGATTTGAAGCAAGTCAAGATGCAATTCATCAGTGATCACGGGATCAAGCGCTGAAAACGGTTCATCCAGCAAAAGGACATCCGCTTCAGCCAATAACGCGCGCGCAATGCCGACCCGTTGGCGCTGTCCTCCCGATAGCTCCCGCGGATAGCGCTTCCCAAAATTTTCCAAATGAACCATCGCAAGATATTCCTGCGACAGTTTTTCTATTTTTAGATCGTCCATCCCACGCATCTCACCCGGAAATGCCACGTTTTCTTCCACCGTCCGCCAAGGGAGGAGCGCTCCG
>Ga0206996_1194_pt1 | contig 11376 bp, 11 predicted proteins | sample Alteio_BWMinCont_2_FD_153467 | JGI IMG/M metagenome (GOLD analysis project Ga0206996, IMG submission 153467) | Enriched cells from forest soil in Barre Woods Harvard Forest LTER site, Petersham, Massachusetts, United States -... | ecosystem: Environmental > Terrestrial > Soil > Temperate forest >...
CGGCCAGCCATTTTCATGCCTTTGAATACACGAGCAGGGAAAGAAGATGCACCCAGTGATCCAGGGGCACGCTGACGATCGTGTTGACCGTGAGTTTGCCCTCCAACACCACTAAAACCGTGACGTTTAACAACACCCTGGAAACCTTTTCCTTTAGAGGTTCCAACTACATCAACGAATTCTCCTTCAGTGAATATTTCAACAGTTACAACATCACCCAGGTTCTTAGGCTCTGCGAAATCAAATTCCACAAGCTTACGTTTTGGGGTAGTCTGTGCTTTTGCAAAATGGCCTTTCATAGCTCCGCTTGTATGCTTTTCTTTCTTTTCGTCGAAAGCAATCTGAGCAGCCGAATAACCGTCCTTCTCCAGGGTTTTTACTTGCGTTACTATGCAAGGACCAGCTTCGATAATTGTGCATGGAATGTATTTTCCATTGGCACCGAATACGCTGGTCATTCCGATTTTTTTACCTATGATACCTGACATTTTTATTTACAATTTAATGATGTACAAAATTGATTAAGGAACTTTGATTTCCACCTCTACTCCACTTGGGAGTTCAAGTTTTCCCAGAGCATCCACTGTCTTTGCAGTCGCGCTGTAGATATCCAGCAAACGCTTGTAAGAACAAAGTTGAAATTGCTCTCTTGCTTTCTTGTTAACGTGAGGGGAACGCAGCACCGTGTAAATCTTCTTGTGAGTAGGCAGTGGAATGGGTCCACTTACCACAGCACCTGTGGATTTAACCGTTTTTACAATCTTCTCAGCCGACTTGTCAACTAGGTTGAAGTCGTATGATTTCAATTTGATTCTGATCTTCTGGCTCATCTTGTAGCTAAGTTTCCGGTGTTATATACGAATTATACTTTTTCTGCTTTTTTCCCTTTGGCTTTTGCGATGACTTCATCAGCAATAGCTCTTGGGGTTTCCTGGTAGTGGTCAAACTCCATCGTAGAGGTTGCCCGACCGGAAGTAATGGTCCTTAAAGAAGTAACATAACCGAACATTTCGGAAAGCGGTACTTTTGCCTTCACAACCTGAGCTGCTCCTTTGGAGTCCATCCCTTCAATCACACCGCGACGCTTGTTAAGGTCGCCTACTACATCACCCATATTCTGTTCCGGAGTAATAACTTCCATTTTCATGATTGGCTCCAGAAGTACTGGCTTGGCTTTAGGAAGTGCTTCCCTGTAAGCTGTTTTTGCACAGATTTCAAAAGAGAGTGCATCCGAGTCAACTGCATGGAATGAACCGTCAGTCAACTTCACTTTCATACGATCGAGTGGGTATCCTGCGAGTACACCATTAACCATGGCTGCTTTGAATCCTTTTTCAACTGCTGGAATAAATTCACGGGGAATATTTCCTCCGGAGATTGCATTCTCGAACTGAAGTCCTCCGTTTTTATCGGTGATTTCGAAATCGGCATCCACGGGTCCGAGTGTAAACTTGATATCAGCAAATTTACCACGACCACCAGTTTGTTTCTTATATACTTCCCGGTGCTCTACAGTACCGGTGATTGTTTCTTTGTAAGCAACCTGAGGAGCTCCCTGATTCACTTCTACTTTAAATTCGCGACGGAGACGGTCAACGATAATTTCCAGGTGAAGCTCACCCATACCGCTCACAATGGTCTGTCCCGAATCAGGATCTGTCTTCACACGGAAAGTAGGATCTTCTTCAGCCAGTTTGTTCAATGCTACTCCCAGCTTATCAAGGTCTGCCTGAGTCTTCGGCTCAATAGCGAGTCCGATAACAGGCTCCGGAAAGTTCATTGCTTCCAAAACGATTGGATGCTTCTCATCACACAGGGTATCCCCTGTTTTAATGTCTTTAAAACCAACTACCGCTCCGATATCTCCTGCTTCAAGGCAATCGATTGCGTTTTGTTTGTTGGCATGCATCTGGAAAATACGGGAGATACGCTCTTTATTACCTGAACGGGTGTTCAGTACGTAGGATCCTGCATCAAGTTTACCGGAATAAGCACGGATAAAGCAGAGACGTCCTACAAATGGGTCGGTCGCAATTTTGAATGCCAGAGCAGTGAAAGGCTCTGTAACAGCAGGCTTACGGGTAACTTCAAGCTCTGTGTCAGGGTTTATGCCGATAATTTCATTTTTATCCATCGGGCTAGGCATCAGTTCCATCACGTAATCGAGCATGGTCTGAACACCTTTATTCTTGAATGCGGAACCACAAACCATCGGTACTACTTTACCAGCTATACAAGCCTGACGAAGAGCAACGAGGATTTCTGTTTCAGTGATCGAGTCTGGATTCTCAAAGAATTTCTCCATCAGCTTATCATCAAATTCTGCGATGGCTTCAAGAAGTTTAGCGCGGTATTCGTGAACCTCATCCTTCATATCATCAGGAATAGGCACAACACTGAAAGTCATCCCCTGGTCTGCTTCATTCCAAACGATACCACGATTATTTATTAAATCAACAACTCCTTTAAAATTTTCTTCAGCACCAATCGGGAGTTGCAATGGAAGTGGGTTACCTCCAAGCATTTCTTTTACCTGGTTGACAACGCTTAGGAAGTCAGCTCCTGCACGATCCATCTTGTTAACGAAACCAATGCGGGTAACATTGTAGTTGTTTGCAAGTCTCCAGTTAGTTTCGGACTGAGGCTCTACCCCATCAACGGCTGAGAACAAAAACACCAGACCGTCGAGTACGCGTAGTGAGCGATTTACTTCCACCGTAAAGTCAACGTGACCAGGTGTATCAATAATATTGATTTTGTATTTGTTATTTCTGTAATTCCAGAAACAGGTAGTAGCAGCAGATGTAATTGTGATTCCGCGTTCCTGCTCCTGAACCATCCAGTCCATTGTAGCAGCACCGTCATGCACTTCACCAATTTTATGGGTCACACCTGTATAATAGAGAATACGCTCGGTACAGGTAGTCTTACCTGCATCGATGTGGGCTGCAATGCCTATATTTCTTGTATATCTTAAGTCGCTCATGGTGTGTTCCCTTCTAACCTTTGTTTACAATGCTTTTATGAAAATTTAGAGTCTGAAGTGTGAGTATGCCTTATTTGCTTCAGCCATACGGTGTACATCTTCTTTCTTTTTGAAAGCTGCACCTTCTTCTTTAGAAGCTGCGATAACCTCAGCAGCCAATTTATGGCTCATCGATTTCTCATTACGTGCACGGGAATAATCAATCATCCATTTGATTCCAAGTGCAACTTTGCGCTCCGGACGAATTTCCTGTGGAATCTGGAAAGTAGCACCACCTACACGACGGCTACGAACTTCCACATTAGGCATGATATTATTCAGTGCCTTCTTCCATACTTCAAGTCCTGGCTGTTCTGTACGTTTTTCGATCAATGCCATAGCATCGTAGAAAACGGCATAAGAAGTGCTCTTCTTACCATCGTACATCAGGTTATTAACGAAACGAGTTACTAACTGATCGTTGAATTTTGGATCAGGCAACAGGATTCTTTTTTTCGCTCTCGATTTTCTCATTGGTGAATCGAATTAATATTTATCGGTATAGTGATTTATCTTATTTCTTCTTTGGGGCTGCTCCTTTAGCTGCTGCTCCAGCCGCTCCGGCTTTCGCTTTCTTCGTTCCATATTTGGAACGACGCTGATTTCGTCCTTCTACACCTGCTGTATCAAGCGCACCACGAACAATGTGGTAACGTACTCCTGGAAGATCCTTAACCCTTCCTCCTCTAACGAGGACGATGGAGTGTTCTTGGAGGTTGTGGCCTTCTCCAGGGATATAAGCGATAACTTCTAACTTGTTAGTCAGACGTACCTTGGCTACTTTACGAAGTGCGGAATTTGGTTTTTTAGGAGTGGTGGTATACACACGTGTGCATACACCTCTTCTCTGTGGACAGGAGTCCAGGGCTGCAGATTTGCTCTTGTTGGGCGCTTTCGAGCGGCCTTTACGTATCAATTGTTGAATGGTAGGCATCGATTTTATTGGTTTTTAAACCTATTTCAGTATGTTATATTCACCCCTAACGAGTTTTGGGGACGGCAAAGGTACATTAATTTAGATATAAACAAGAGATAGTTGAAAATAAATTTACCCTTTGGCAGGATTCACAGGGATTTGAAGGACAGCGGAAGGATTGTTGACGCTATTGGGAGACTCAAACGACCGGATACTAAAGAAGAGTTCTTCTATTCCTGCATCTTCGTACCGACCCAGATAGCTTCCTTATTGGGTTTGGTTTTATCTACCACATAATAAATCTGAATCGGATCCAGATAGGAGAAGACATAAACATCCTTCCCTTTCTTAACGCCCTCGCTGAGAGGGTGGTACTTACCATCATCATCCTTGACTCCCCAGTAATAGGGGGCTAAATCGGAAAGAAGTTTTTTTGAAAAAAACTGTCGAAGATTCACCATTTTTGGCAATGGAATACCATACCTGATTGTCTTTTTTTCCCAAAAGACTCCGTATATCCCTTACGCTTAAACTCATAGGTAACTACGCCATCCTTGCTAGTAGAATGTTTTGAGGTGCCCAGGGAATCCATTTTCTTGGTGAAATCGGCAGCAGAATACATGGTTATTCTGGCCAAATCCCACATATCAGGAGTTATTTTCTGTGCCTTCAGGGCCACTGAAGAAAGAATAAGGAGGATAGAAAGGAGCTTTTTCATCTGAATGAATTTGGGACCGAAGGTATTGAAAAATGATAAATAAGCAAATAGGTGCTGTTCCCTGGCGGCAAGGAGTAAAAGAGTATCAGATGATTTTTGGGGTTAGGCTGCTAGAATTGAAGCTTCGCAAAGGAAAGCTCGGTCCTGAGCTTATCCTTCTCTGCTGAAGGCATTGGATTTCCAGTAAGATCCACAATCTTTAACTCCTTCATCTGAGCAATCTCAACCGGGATAGATTCCAGTTGATTTTTCGATAGTTTGAACGTGGTTAATTTCTGCATACCTGCAATCCCAGAGGGCAGTTTGTCCAATTCGTTATAGCTGAGATCAAGAATCTGAATTTCTTTCAATTTATTGATGCATTCCGGCAGGGTTGAAAGTTTATTCCTGCTCAATCCAAGTGTTTCAAGAGATTTTAAAGAACAAATCTCATCCGGGAGTGCTAAAAACTGATTTTCATCCAATAACAAAAGTGTCAAGGCCTGTAAGCTTTCAATTCCTTTAAAAGTCCGGCTTAAATTATTATGACTAAGATTTAGTTCTTTCAGTTCAGTCAACGCAGAAAGGCCATCAGGCAGGCTTTCAAGGCGGTTGGAATCCAGCTCAAGTCTTTTTAGATGAATGAGTTTAGATAAATCAGCCGGGAGCATGCTTAACTTATTTCCCGTCAGACACAGCTCCTCCAGATTGGAGAGATTCCCAACGCTCTCCGGAATCCATTTTAAACCGTTACCTGAAAGCGATAAACTTGTAAGATGCTGAAACTGAGTAACAATCGTAGGGAAGCTATCAATCATGTTATTTGACAGATCCATTTTTTCTAACATCGGAAGCCTTTCATTTTCCTTTCCAGTCGGCTTATTTTTACCGACTGCAGGGGCCGGAAGTAACGCCATAGCCAGATCAAATTCCTTCAAACTCCTCGTATTCAGTAGGTTTCCGTTGAGATCAAGAACTTGTAGTTTCTTAAGAAGACCCAGAAAAGAAGGCAGAGCCATAATTCTGTTGTTCTTTAAGTTCAAAACCTGCAGATTCTTAAACTTCTGGATTTCAGTAGGGAAGGCTTTTAATTCTTGTGAACTAAGATCCAGTTTATAGACCTTATCGGGGAATGCCAGAGCCTCTTTGAGGGATTTAAATTCTTTTTGTTTTCCCAGGTCAATGGGTGAAAGTATGGTTTGGGAAAAGAGACCCAAAAATGAACAACATAAAATCAAGACGAACGGTAGCCGCTTAGTTTTCATAAGTTGTTGATGTTAAGGGATTATTAAAGCAATTTAGTACTATTTTGTTAATAAAAAAAAAATAAATGGGGTTTCATTTTTGAGAATTATTCAAATAAATAAATATAATTCTTGCCGATTCCCTGCCAATCGAGCCTCCAAGTCCCGGAATCAAACAATTTCTTATCTTTAAAACCAGCCAAAGCCAGATCATTTATGCCGAAAATTCTGATTATAGACGACGAGAAAAGCATACGTAAAACACTCCGAGAGATCCTGGAATATGAAAATTTCAAGGTAGATGAGGCCGGAGATGGGCTTGAAGGCTTCGGAATGATTGAAAAGGAAAAATATGATCTTATCCTTTGCGATATCAAGATGCCAAGGATGGATGGGATTGAATTACTGGAAAAAGTAATGGGGATGGGCTCAGACACCCCTTTGGTTATGATTTCCGGGCATGGGAATATCGAAACAGCTGTAGAAGCAGTCAAAAAAGGCGCCTTTGATTATATCGCAAAACCGTTAGACCTCAACAGGCTACTCGTGACGATCAGAAATGCAATGGATAAAACCAGCCTTGTCAGGGAGACGAGAGTCCTGAAGAAAAAGGTGAGTAAGACATTTGATATGATCGGGGATTCGAGATTGATCAGCCAGATTAAGGAGATGATTGAACGTGTTGCTCCAACAGATGCCAGGGTACTTATTACTGGAGGAAACGGGAGTGGAAAAGAGTTAGTTGCAAGATGGCTTCACGAAAAAAGCAACCGGGCTCAGGCTCCGCTGATTGAAGTGAACTGTGCAGCGATTCCCGGTGAACTCATTGAGAGTGAATTATTCGGCCATGAAAAAGGAGCATTCACCTCTGCCATCGGACAACGCAAAGGAAAATTTGAACTCGCCGAAGGGGGCACTATTTTCCTGGATGAAATCGGCGACATGAGTCTCAGTGCCCAGGCCAAGGTGCTTCGGGCTCTTCAAGAGAATAAGATTACCCGCGTTGGTGGAGAAAAAGAGCTAAAAGTAAATGTCAGGGTTATTGCGGCGACAAATAAGGATCTGAAAAAGGAAATTGAAAAAGGAAATTTCAGGGAAGATCTTTATCACCGGCTTAGCGTTATCCTCATTCATGTCCCTTCTTTGAATGAACGTCTTGAAGATATCCCCCTCCTTGCCGAACACTTTATTAAAAATCTTTGTGAGGAACATGGTATGGCTCAAAAATCTTTTACAAAAGAAGCCATCAAGGAACTTCAAAAGATAAACTGGACCGGCAATATACGGGAGTTTAGGAATGTTGTAGAGCGGTTGATCATCCTTTGCGATAAGACCATAACCGATAAGGATGTTTTACTTTATGCAGGAACAAAAAAATAATCGCACGCTGGCATAAACCTTATTCGACCTTACATATCATCCAGCCTTTATAGAATACTTTCTGTTTATAGGGTCCCCTTGCAATGTCATTGAGGTCATATTCAATATAAAAATCAAGCTCCGCTTTAAGTACTTCCCCTTTCTGATAAGTTGATTTGTTTAATACCAAGTGACGGAATTCAACTCTTTGTCCAAGAATATTATCCTTTTTCGAAAAGACTTCCAGAACTCCGGCAGTCAGTGAAGAGGGAGCCAATGAGATCCTGATTATTTCCCCGCTCAGGGTTGATTGGTAGGCACAGAAAATCAATAATGTATCTTTGCTTCGCATGGCACGTGAATCAACGGAGAGAATGGTATCCGGTGAATTATGACCATTGACACCTGCATCTCTCATCAGAAAAGAGGTAACTGGAGTTCGGAGTGAAAGGGTATCCGCCTTTCGAATCTTCTTATTTGTGACCACATTTACAAGCCTGCCTTTCCTATCCTTCAACACCCATTTCGGATAAAGCAATCCTGTGTTATGGAAGAAAGGCACGTCAAGGGCGCTATCCATACGGAGCACTTCAGTCTGAGCAATACAAACGGATGGGATGGTGATCAACAGAAGGTGGAAAAAGATACTGTAAATCCAATTTCTGGCACCCAGGGAATTTGGCATTGCGAAATTAAAGTGTTGAATTGAGAAGCTTACCACTTTCGAGTAACGTATGCAGGGACTTCTCAAATACAGCCTTATCGATCAGTTCAGTATGTCCGATATGGTGACAGTCAGAACCGAGAAAGCTTATCATCCCCTTTTCAATCATCTGTTCTGCTACTCTCTTGGTGGGGATAGAATAATGCCCCGTAAGTGAGTTGATATTGAGTTGCAGAAGTACCCCCTTATCCATGATCTCTTCATACTTTTCAAAATTGGTATGCCAGAAGCTGTAACGCTCAGGATGAGCAAGCACAGGCCTGTATCCATTGGTCTGAAGTTTGAAAAATATATTATTCAGATTATCAGGAGGGTTGACAAAACTAAGTTCAACAAGCACATAATTCTTTCCAAACGACAGAATGTTACCTTTATCGATCTTCTCTTCAAAATCGTAATCAATATAGTATTCTGCCGCAGCTTCAATTTCAATCGGGATCTGATTTTCCTTCAGGGCATTCCTGACTACTTCGAGTCCTCCCAGTATTATTTCGGGAGTATTGCGATAAGCATCACCCATTATATGAGGGGTGGTGATTACTTTTTTATAACCCCTGTTATAAAAATAAGTGATGAGGTCGAGGGAGTCTTTCAAAGTCTGGGCTCCGTCATCAATTCCTGGTATAAAGTGAGAATGGACATCCGTTTTCAGAAGTGCCAGCTCAGCCGCAATGGTTGTTTTTTTTACTTGTTTTATTAAAAATGTTGGAAAGGAAACTCATACCACGAAATTACGCAATAATCCCTGATCCAGGGCCGTTGACTTACAATTCCTATTTAAACTTCCCTTTTAAGGCAGCAAGCTTGAGTGAAAGATCAGACTCCGCATTAACCGGAGGAGATGATTTGAAGTTCCCCGAGGTTCCTTTTTCATTGGCACCAAGAACCGGGTTATCTTTCATGGAAAGAGCGATGCGCTTCCGCTTTGCATCCACCTCTGTAACCGTAACCATTACCTTCTGTTGAACTTTTACGACCTTATTCGGATCATCAACGAAAGCATTGGAGAGTTGGCTGATGTGAACAAGCCCGTCTTGGTGCACCCCAATATCCACAAAGGCTCCGAAGTTGGTGACATTAGTGACGATGCCTGGAACCCTCATTCCAACCCTAAGATCCCCGATTGCATTTACACCTTCTTCGAATACAAATGCTTCGAATCCTTTTCTTGGGTCACGGCCTGGTTTGTCGAGCTCTTTAATGATATCATTGAGAGTCGGGAGGCCTGCTTTCTCGGATACATATTTCTGGAGTACGATTTTTTTCCTTAACTCTTTATCCTTCATCAAATCATCCACTTTGCACTGCAAATCGCGGGTCATCTCTTCTACCACGAAGTAAGTCTCGGGGTGCACAGCGCTTTTATCCAAAGGATTCTCACCATCTCTGATACGAAGGAATCCTGCGCTCTGCTCAAATATTTTCTCACCCATCCTTGGCACCTTGAGCAATTCTTTTCTGGTCTTGAAAGGTCCGTTTTGATTTCTATAATCCACAATATTCTGAGCAACCACAGCACCGAGACCGGAAACATAAGTCAGTAATTGCTTGCTGGCAGTATTCAACTCCACCCCTACTCCATTCACGCAACTTTCAACCACTTCATCCAGCTTCTTTTTAAGATTATTCTGATCCACATCATGCTGATACTGCCCCACACCTATAGCCTTTGGATCAATCTTTACAAGCTCGGCAAGAGGGTCACATAGACGCCTGCCGATGGAAACAGCCCCTCTCACGGTCACATCTTCATTCGGAAATTCTTCTCTTGCTGCGTCGGATGCAGAATAAACCGATGCTCCGCTTTCATTGACCATAATGATTGTAATGTCTTTGGACAGCGTTTTGATGCCTCTCACAAATGTTTCTGTTTCCCTTCCAGCAGTTCCATTTCCTATCGCAATAGATTCTACCTTATATTTTGTACAAAGTGAGAGCAGGATCGATTCCGCCTCTCTGGTCTGGCGCTGAGGTTCATGGGGATAAATAACGGTATGCTCCAGCAATTTCCCTTGGCGGTCAAGCACCACCAGTTTACAGCCTGAGCGAAAGCCCGGGTCGAGTGCCAAAACACTTTTCTGCCCAAGCGGGGCTGAAAGCAGGAGTTCTCGTAAATTATCAGCAAACACCTGTATGGCCTTTTCTTCAGCAACCTGTTTGGTGAAGATGCGCATTTCGGTTTCAATAGAAACCTGCATCATTCTGGAGTAGCTGTCTTCCGCCGCCAGTCTGACCTGTTCACTTGCGGGATAGTTGGTCTTCACGAAGAGTCTGGTCAAGATATCAAAGGCATCTTTTTCAGGTGGGGCGATATCGATACTCAGAAAATCTTCTTTCTCTCCTCTTCTCATAGCCAGAAGGCGGTGTGAGGGACAAGAAAGGAGGAGTTCTTCCCATTCAAAATAATCTTTGAATTTCTCAGCCTCTTCTTCTTTTCCTCCCATAATCCTGGAACGGATCATCGCCTTTTCTCTGAATAGCTGACGAATCTTATCCCGGGCTTCTGTATTTTCATTGATCCATTCGGCCATGATATCTCTTGCTCCCTCCAATGCAGCATCTGTATCTTCTACTTCTTTGGAGGGGTCTATATATTTTCCCGCCTCTGCCTGCAGATCAAACTTTGTCTGCGCGAAAAGAAGATGGGCAAGAGGTTCCAGTCCTTTTTCCCTTGCAATAGTCGCGCGTGTACGTCTCTTGGGTTTGAAAGGCAGATAGAGGTCTTCAAGACGGCTCATCGTTTCTGCTTCCAGAATCAGGGCTTCCAGTTCCGGAGTTAGTTTTTCCTGCAGCCTGATTGATTTAAGAATAGCTTCCCGGCGTGTTTCCAATGCCCTTAATCGCTCCACTTCATCTCTTATATTGGCTATAAACACTTCATCAAGGCTGCCCGTCATTTCTTTCCGGTATCTGGAAATAAATGGTATGGTTCCCCCTTCATCCAGGAGTTGAATAGTAGCAACTACTTGTTCTTTGGTTATCCCCAGCAGCGTTGCAATGCGCCTGGCAAATTTGGCTTCCTTCATGTTTTCGATTTGAACAAAAATACGCTTTAACGCAGGGGAAAGCCAAGCAAATTATGAACAGGTATTCATAAGTTTTTAGGAATAAATTGAAATGCGGAAGGAGGTTTATTTAATAGAATGAGCCTCTTTTTGGTGGAACCAGGAAATGGTTTTCCGGAGCCCTTCTTCCATCATCACACCAGGTATATAGCCTAGCTCCCGGTTGGCTTTCTGAATATCTGCCAGTGAATCCCTGACATCTCCAATCCGGTCTGACCGGTAGATCGGCTGTGCCGCAGATCCTGTTAATTTTTTCAGGATGCTGATTAAGTCATTGAGGGAGATACGTTCTCCTACGGCCACGTTAAAAACTTCTCCTTGAGCAGGAATACTTTCTGCAAGCATA
>Ga0206996_1195_pt1 | contig 11350 bp, 9 predicted proteins | sample Alteio_BWMinCont_2_FD_153467 | JGI IMG/M metagenome (GOLD analysis project Ga0206996, IMG submission 153467) | Enriched cells from forest soil in Barre Woods Harvard Forest LTER site, Petersham, Massachusetts, United States -... | ecosystem: Environmental > Terrestrial > Soil > Temperate forest >...
GGGAAAAACCCTGTTGCTATCATAGTTCCTTGTCATCGGGTTATCGGTTCGGGTGGAAGCCTGGTTGGATATTCAGGAGGTATGGAAAAGAAAAAATGGCTATTGGAATTTGAAAGAAATCTATCCAAAATAGATTTATTCAATTCATTTCAAAATGAGCAGACGCATGGGTAAAGTAAGTTTAGCAGAATCCGTAGTCAATGAAATGTATGAGCATGATTGGTTCAGCCAATGGCTCGGAATCGAGAGGATAGCATCCGGCAAGGGAACTTCCGTCCTGAAAATGATTATCCGGAAAGAAATGCTCAATGGATTTGGAATTGCTCATGGAGGAATAACCTATTCTCTCGCCGACAGTGCTTTGGCTTTTGCTTCCAACTCCCACGGCCGTAAAGCACTGTCTATCGAAACGAGTATTTCTCATACCGAATCGCTTAAGGAAGGAGATATTATTACGGCTGCAGCCAAAGAGCTGAGCATATCCAATAAAATTGCAGTGTATGAGGTTACGGTCAGAAAAGAGGATCAGCAAGTTGTGGCACTCTTCAAGGGAACAGTTTACCGTACTTCCAAGGAATGGTTTCCTGGTGAAGTAGAACAATAACGAATATAATATTCAGTAAAGATGAAAACAGCCTATATCATTGATGGAATACGAACCCCTATAGGAAATCTGGGCGGCTCATTATCTGTGGTGCGTACGGATGACCTGGCAGCACTGGTGATCCGGGAGCTGATGAAAAGAAATGCTTCGGTTGACCCAGCTTTAATTGGGGATGTTCTTTTGGGTTGCGCGAATCAGTCGGGGGAAGACAACCGGAATGTGGCAAGGATGGCTCTCCTGCTTGCCGGATTGCCGTATACTGTTCCGGGCGAAACAGTAAACCGCCTTTGTGCATCGGGACTGTCGGCTAGCATGTCTGCTGCACGAAGTATTCAGTGCGGTGATGCGGAGCTCATGATATCCGGAGGTGTTGAAAATATGACCCGTGGCCCCTGGGTTATTTCAAAAACGAGTTCCGCTTTCGGAAGGGATGCTCAAATGTTTGATACAAGCTTCGGCTGGCGTTTCATCAACCCAGTCATGAAAGAGAAATATGGGGTGGATGCCATGGGAGAGACTGCAGAAAATCTCGCAGACCGTGATGGAATCAACCGTGAGGATCAGGATTTGTTTGCATACAACTCCCAAATGAAAGCTGTGAAGGCCCAGGAGAAAGGCCGATTTGCCGAAGAAATCATAGGGGTACAGATTCCTCAACGTAAAGGAGATCCAAAACTTTTTGATCGGGACGAGTTCATTAAACCGGATACCACTCCGGAAATCCTCGGAAAGTTAAAGCCATCCTTCCGTAAAAATGGCACTGTAACCGCTGGAAATGCTTCCGGGTTAAACGATGGGGCTGCGGCTCTCCTGCTAGCTTCCGAATCAGCAATTAAACAATTTGCTTTGGTTCCCCAATCCAGAATCGTAAGCTCCGGAATAGCCGGTGTGGAACCTCGCATCATGGGCATTGGCCCGGTGGAGGCCAGTCATAAAGCTCTTAAAAAGGCAGGCCTTACCATGAAGGATATGGATATTATTGAACTCAATGAGGCTTTCTCGGCGCAAAGCCTGGCCTGTATCCGAAGCTGGGGACTTGCCGATAATGATCCCCGGATTAACCCGAATGGTGGAGCTATTGCACTCGGTCATCCTTTAGGGATGAGTGGTGCAAGAATTCTCAACTCCGCATCGATCGAATTGAAGAAGCAAAACAAAAAATATGCACTTGTAACGATGTGCATTGGTGTTGGACAGGGTTATGCCGTAATCATAGAAAGAGTTTAGCATTTATTCACCCGAACTGAAATGGCAAATATCTTTGAATTTAATGGAATCAAACCGGTGGTGCATGAAAGCGCATTTATCCATCCGAATGCAACCGTTACAGGAAATGTAATTATTGGAAAGGATGTTTATATAGGCCCGGGTGCAGCTTTGAGAGGTGACTGGGGACAAATTTTGATTGAAGACGGTTGTAATGTTCAGGAGAATTGTACCATTCACATGTTCCCTGGGGCTACGGTCATTCTGAAGGAAGGGTCGCATATCGGCCATGGAGCTATTATTCATGGAGCAAGTCTGGGAAAAAATGTGTTGATCGGGATGAATAGTGTAGTCATGGATAATGCAGTGATCGGAGATGATTGTATCATTGGCTCCCTCACTTTCGTCCCCGAGGGAATGATCATTCCAGATCGGAAAGTGGTGGTTGGGAGTCCGGCAAAGATTATTAAAGACGTGTCAGATAAAATGATTGCCTGGAAAACATCCGGGACGGATATCTACCGGAATCTACCCAAGGACTGTAAAGAAAGTCTCCGTCCGTGCGAACCTCTTAGGGAGCCTGAGGCAAATCGTGCGATACAAACCGGGAACTATAAAACCTGGAAAACAGAGAAGGGATAGCTCCGACAATTGATTACCTGCCACAGCCCTTACAGTTTCGGCTTCTTATCAACGTGAGTAGAAAATCTTTTTCCGTATCCTTTTTTTGAATGACATCCTCCATCGTAGGCTGAATCGTATAGTCAGGGATGATTCCACGCCCTTTTACTACCGGATCATTGATCGCAGAGATATATCTGAATAGCGGAATTCTAATTCTCAGGTGCGTGCCCGGAAGTGTCAGGAGAATCTCCATTCCGCTATTATCTCCTTCCGAAGCCCCACCAGATTCTTCTCCTACAAACAAACCTTTGTTATGTGCATGAACCATGGATGCGAATTCTGCTGTCGTGGAAAAACTTTCACCGTTGATCAGGATCCAGACCCTTCCCCAATAATTATATTTATTGGGTTGATGGACATGCGTATAGGTTCCGTGAGTCCAAAGGATGTGCCCTTCCTTATCTCGCTTTGAAAACAGATGCATAAAATTGATACAAAAAGGGTGTGACGTATAACGGAGAATAGAGAATCGTTTGTCAGATGAAAGTTCCACTCTTTTATAATATCGAAATGCGGTATCTGAAAGAAAGGAGTACAGGTACCAACCATAATCATCATCTCCGCCTACATTGTTTCTAAGGTCAATGACCAGGTCGTTGACCCCCTTTTGTCGCAGGGTATCAAATACATTCCTTATAAAGCTGTGGAAATGCTGGCCCGCATGCGATATATCTCTTCCGTCGAATGAAGAGATCCGGAGCATGCCTATTTTATCGGCAGTGAGTTGAAACTCCAGCGGCTTTTCCTTGGTTGGGGTGAGTGCATTTTTTCCAAAGCGCTTTTCAGCAATCTGTTCGATCTGTGGATAATAAAGAGCGGGGATCATACGCTCGCTGAGCAATGGGGATTCCGGTTGAGAATATTGAACCCGGAACCATTGGGGTTGATTGATCAGTTCTGCATAATAATGAGCAAAGTCTTCTTCCAAAAGATGATATTTTAAGGTAAGGTTATATCCGTCGGAAGAAAGATGAGAGATGATCCGGTCAATAATGGAGGATGCCGGCTCTCCGTTAATCGATTTGATCTCCGCACCGGGAACGATACTGCTGTCAGTCGAGTAATTGGCCTGGACAAATATCCGTCTGTCAAGAATCTTAACTTTTATCGGGAAGAGGAGGCATTTCTGGTCTTCATAATCCCGAACAAATTCCTTGGGAAGAAAACAAGGCGTATGTCCACAACCGATCTTGCTGATGCAGGCTGAAATGGTTGAATAGAACTGCAGTTCAGTTTCCGGGTTTTTTAGGGAATTGTAGATACTATCAAAATAAACATTCAATCTTTCCTTGTTGTTGTATATATAAAGTCCGGGATGTGCTTCTTCGAGTGCTCTGCGCAATATCCGAAAATCCTCACGAAGCACTTCAGGCTTGTATAGTTTACCAGCGTTGAAATCGGGTGATGAATAGGCTGTTTGACCCTGCAAGGCAGGAGCAAGAAAAAAAAAGCAAAAAACGAGCTTGCCGTATTTGATCATCGTAGGCATTGGTGATTCATACAAAGGTACGGAAGGATATGGAAAAATGGAGGGTCTTGTGAAGGTGGAAGCGACGCCTATAAAAAAGTCTTCAGCCAGGCAATGGCTTTCTCTTCGGAAGTGAACATCCGGGTGGGAACCTTCGGTTTGTTAAAGTTGATGTAAGCAGTTGCAATAAGTTTCATCATTGTAGAACCCACGAGAAGAGCATCTGCCATACGGAACTTGGAGTATCCTTGCTCTGCTCCAAAGGCTCGGGCTTCGGGTGTGCTCACCGTATTTACCCGGGTATCCGCAAGTGTACAATAAGATTTTCCGTCGGAAAATTTCAATCCAAGGTCATAGATTTCTTTTACGTCCGCTAAATCCAGTTCGGCACCTTCAAAAAACCTGATAAAGAGTATCCCTTCCTGAAAAGTGAGTTCGGCTGTTCTTATATTACACTTTTGAGTCATATAAAGTATTCGAGTAGCGGATCCCGGTAAAAGTATGAAATAAATTAATGATTTCATGGGGATAAAAAATGCAATTCGTTTCACCAACGGAAGGAAGGGTGCTGCTTTGGATAAATAAGAAGTAAAAGGAAAAACCAGCTCGAATGAGCTGGTTGAGGGTAAAAATAATTAGCTCATTTACTCAGGAGCGGAGGAGTTGAGTAGGTTTATCTTTGTATTAATACTGAAGAATCTCGGCTCGGTTCAATTCGAAATCAATATTGGCCAGACCCCCTTCTTTCAATTCAAAGGAATGAGAAGTTTTTGTAAAATAATCAGCTTTCTCGGCACGGATCATATGGGTGCCTTTTTTTACCGCTTTGAACAGGAAGTGACCCTCCTCGTCTGATTTGACAACAACCCCGAAACCAACCAGTGTTACAGAAGCACCTTGAATCGGATTCCCCTGTTCATTGGATCTGATGGTGCCTTTTATCATTCCTCCTTTAATGCCAATATTGGTGAAAGAGCGGCTAAGCAAATAGTTTTTAAGAAACTCCGGGTCTTTTTCCTTAAAAGTGTCGGCGAGCGGGTCGATGAAGTCGGAGCAGAGGATATTCCCGTCTTTGAACAGTTGAATAAAGCACTGATTTAGATTTTTGCGCTGCAGCATGGCAGCCCTGGGACTTTTAAAATTAGGAGCGTAGGTGTTAAGAATGTGGTTCCATGCACTGAAAATTCCATTGGTCAAACCATAAACGGCAAGCTGTGGGGCCAGGGGGTGTATACGATTGAAAAGATTACGGGCAATGTCGGGAAGTTCTTCGGAAGAAATCTTTTTCAGGTCTGCTAAGCTAATGGATAAATCATTTTGGAGGGCTGAGTCATGACCGTTTTCTGCAAATGATCTGCAGGCAGATACTGCAGAGCTTGTAATCCGGCATAAAGCGAGACGAATATTGTTTTTGTCACGTGCTGTTTCACCCGGACGAAGGGAAAGAAGGCTTTCCATCCCGCTGATCGCGGCTATATGCTGGCCAAGTGTATTGATACCACTCACAAAGGGCGGAACGTCTTCAATTAAATCTGACCTTGTCAGGCAAAACTGATGCACAGCCTTGAACATGGCTAGTTGATTGATTTGGGAAGTAGTCATATAGATATTAAAATTTAGAATGGGATTTAAAGAAGACAAACGGGGAGAGAGATAGGGGATTCTGACCGATTGACTTCAATACATATTATTTGATCCGAAGAGAAACCGAAAGGAGTCCCTGTTACTCAAAACTGATTTTAATCAACCGCGCAGATCATTCTATTAATAATACAAAGATCAATAAAAAAATCTTTAGAATCAATTTAATTAATGAATCAAATATTAATATTCTGGTTTAGAAAAACTTTATATTTGATACCCTAACTCTGTAATCTCAAGAATATGTCTAGTACAACAAAGGATAAAACCAGCTCGATGAAGTTGAACAACTATGCATTAGGAAAATGGATAGCTGGAGAAGGTGAGGGTCAGACCCTTTATAATGCAATTACCGGTGAAGTGGTAGCCAATGCCTCCACTAAAGGGCTCGATTTTGGAGAGATGTGTGAATACGCCCGCAAGGTAGGAGGTCCTAAACTGCGGAAAATGACCTTTCATGAAAGGGGTCGGATGCTGAAAGCTCTTGCCCTTTATCTGATGGAAAAAAAGGAGCAATTCTACAAAGTCAGTTGGGCTACAGGGGCTACCCGGAATGATAGTTGGGTGGATATTGAAGGTGGAATTGGAAACCTTTTTGCATATGCCAGCCTTCGGAGGCAGTTCCCGGATGAACCGTTTTGTCTGGAAGGGGACCTGATTAAACTGTCGAAAAATGGGACTTTCATCGGTCAGCACATTTGTGTACCCAGGCAAGGGGTGGCGATCCATATTAATGCCTTTAATTTTCCGGTTTGGGGAATGTTGGAAAAGGTGGCAGTGAATTGGCTGGCAGGTGTACCGGCAATTGTGAAGCCGGCTACCGTGACCTCTTTTCTGACCGAAGCCGTAGTGAAAGAAATCATTGCTTCGGGCATCCTGCCAGAGGGAGCTCTTCAGGTGATTTATGGATCTGCGAATGGAATTCTGGATCATGTCATTAATCAGGATGTGGTCACCTTCACAGGCTCCGCTTCGACCGGAAAAATGCTGAAAGCACATCCGCGGATTTTGGAAGAATCGGTTCACTTTAACATGGAAGCCGATTCTTTGAATTGTTGTGTTCTTGGACCTGACGTTGTTCCCGGTTCCCAGGAATTTGAAATATTCATTAAAGAAGTGCAGAGAGAAATGACCACCAAGGCTGGACAAAAATGTACGGCTATCAGAAGAATTATCGTACCTGAAAAGATGGTGGAAGATGTCCAGATAGCGCTTGGTAAACGCTTGGCAGGAACCCTTATCGGTGATCCGAATACAGAGGGGGTCAGGATGGGGGCTTTAGCTGGAAAAGCCCAGCTCAAAGAAGTTAGAGAAAAAGTGGAACTCCTTCAGAAGACGCAGAAAATTGTCTTTGGCGATCTGGATAAATTTTCGGTCACTGGGGCTGACAAATCCAAAGGTGCTTTTATGTCACCTATCCTGTTCCTGAATGAAAACCCGTTTAAATATACCGATGTACACAGTGTCGAAGCTTTTGGTCCGGTCAGCACCATTATGCCCTACAAAAACATGGATGAAGCCATTGAATTGTCGAGAATGGGGAAAGGCTCTCTGGTGAGCTCTATCGTTACGGCGGACGACCAAATTGCAAAGACATATGTGTTGGGTGCAGCTTGCATGCATGGAAGGATTCTGATTTTGAATGCCGACTGTGCGAAAGAAAGTACAGGCCACGGCTCTCCTATGCCCATGCTTGTTCATGGAGGTCCTGGCAGGGCCGGAGGAGGAGAAGAGATGGGCGGGAAGAGAGGTGTTTTTCACTATATGCAGCGAACAGCCATCCAGGGCTCCCCAACCTCCATCTCTAAAGTCAGCAATCAATATCAATATGGGGGAAAATACATTGAAAAGGACATTCATCCTTTCAAACGCTATTTCGAAGAATTAGAGATTGGAGAAACCCTCATTACCGCAAAACATACTGTAAGTGAGGCAGATATAGTTAATTTTGCAAATGTCAGCGGAGATAATTTTTATGCTCATATGGACGTGACCTCCCTGGAGGGAACGATCTTTACCGGGCGGGTTGCCCATGGATATTTTGTACTGAGTAAAGCTGCCGGCCTCTTTGTAGATGCCAAAAAAGGGCCTGTATTGCTTAATTACGGTCTGGATGAATGTCGTTTCACCAAACCTGTCTACCCTGGAACAACCATCGGGGTGAGATTTACCTGCAAGGAGAAAATTGATCAGGAAAAGAAGACCCCGGAAGATATTGCCAAGGGCATTGTGAAATGGCTGGTCGATGTTTACGATGAAACAGGCGAAACAGTGGCTGTTGCAACCATCCTAACCATGGTAAAAAAGAAGAATCAGTCATAAATCCAGAAAAATTCATTTTTCCGGAGCTTTTGACCGTAAAAAAGAACGCTTTCGCCTCCTCCCCGGATGCATTCATCTGTGATTTTTCAACAATCGTAGTCAATTGAGTCTCAGTTGTCTAATTACTGTAATGTTGATAAGATAATTGATTAACTTTACAGGGCAAAAACAACCTCAATGTACGAATCACTCAAACGTTTTGAACAGAAATATGGTCATCTCAAGAAATTGGGCTTCCGTATTAATGGCTTGATCATGATCGATCCGAAACGGAAATCGCATGCGATCGATGTCAGCCGTCCATTGATTTTTGATAGTCGCCTCATTCCCAAGAAATTCGAAGGATTACCAGTAAAAAATAAGATTTATGGGGAACTTCCAGTTGAATTTGCTGTAGACCGGGAGAAAAGGGAGTATGTATGGGCACCTGAACGCTTTGAAAAATATGTTGATCGTTGCAGTGCGGAGATTAAAAAGCTCCTGAATAACCCGGCAATGAACCGGAATGATATGTTATCAGCCCTTTGTTTTGGCAATTTCGAAGAACATAAGGTGAAATACCTCCAACTGATCCAGCAAGGTAAGTTTGCTGCCTATAGAGAAAATTGATTTTGAACAATAGGTTAACAAAAAGAGCCCCGGAATTTTCCGGGATTTTTTTTGCTCTGATCATTCAACGGAATATTCTAATTTAGCATCCTTAGGTTGAAACAAACTATAAATACTGGAATAAAATGGCATTATCAGGCACCGTTTCAAGCGCAATCGACAAGGGTATCTGTACCATCCTCTTTTTTCATCCACAGAGCAATTCTCTTCCAGGTGAGTTACTTTACAAGCTTGCGGATGAAATCAAAATCGCTGGACAAAATAAAGAGGTAAAGGTGATCATTCTAAAGAGCCAGGGAGAAAAAGCCTTTTGTGCAGGAGCATCTTTCGACGAGTTGATCTCCATTAAGGATATAGATACCGGAAAGAAGTTTTTCTCAGGGTTTGCTGCGGTGATCAATGCCATCCGACTCGCCCCTAAATTTGTGTTGGTAAGGGTTCAGGGAAAGGCGGTGGGTGGCGGCGTTGGAATTGCATGTGCGGGTGACTATACCTTTGCAACGGAAGCAGCAGCCGTAAAATTAAGTGAGCTGGCCATAGGTATCGGCCCTTTTGTAGTGGGTCCGGCAGTGGAACGAAAAGTAGGAACCTCCGCATTTACGCAAATGACGATAGATGCTACAGAATGGCATTCAGCCGAATGGGCAAGGGAAAAAGGAATGTATATGCAGGTGTTTCCGGACATCCTCACGATGGATGCTGCACTTGACAAACTCGCTGTTCAGCTCTCCATCTCCAATCCGGAAGCCATGCACATGTTGAAAAAAATAAGCTGGCACGAAACAGAACACTGGGACTCCCTGCTTCCTGAGCGAGCCGAGATGAGTGGGAAACTGGTGCTTTCTGATTTTACGGTGAATGCAATCAATAAATTCAAAGCTAAAATCTAGACTGCATTGGTTGTTCAGTTCTCAACCGGTAGCAAAGCATATTTCTTTCCATAATACAGCATCTGCTCTACAAAGTCCATCGGATATTCCACTTTGATGTCTGTGATCTTATTCCCTTCCTGCACCGGTTTAAGCTCGGCCTGGATAAATCCCATGTAGGGTGCAATATGAAGCTTTTCGTAGCGCTCAAGCACTTCTTTATGAAGCACAGGATCAACTTTTACTCCGTAATTTTCTACCAGATCATGACCGGCTTGATAATCTCCTTCCGATTTGATCCTCTGGATCTCCCGGAGAAGGTCACCAAAGAGTACTCTTAACTTCCCATAATCGTTAATTACAAAATAGGTTTTCCCGTCTTTTATTTTCTTTTCAATCACATTTTCTTTCTTTCCTTTTTCATAAACCCATGCAGCGATAAACTGTCGGTTCCTCATATGGGCTTCTTCCAAATTTTTTCCGGGTTTGAGTCTGCTCAGCTGGACCATCAGTCCTTTGGTGATATATTCATCATAGGCAGCTTTCCCGTAATCAAGAGATTCCATGACCCCGATATCAATCATTTTCTGATCCATCAGGTAGTAAAGAGCAACCAGATCTGCCCGACCTTCTTCCAACGTGCTGGCATAATTTTTTAGAGTGGAAGCAGGCTGACCTACTCCGGGATTAATCTGTCCCGATGCATGACCGATAACCTCATGCATATCCGTATGAAGCTTATCTGCATAAGGAGCACATTTTTTTACCCGGTTCCGGATCTCCTCATTATAATAGAATTCATCGATTACTCCTCCACCGGAAGCATGGTCATAAGATTCAACAATATTTCCAAGGTTTACTGATTTAGACCCATGTTGCTCCCTGATCCATTCATTGTTCGGAAGGTTAATACCAATAGGTGTTGCCGGTGCGGCATCACCAGATTCCACTGCAACCGTAATAACTTTTGCCGTGATACCGGTCACATTTTTTTTCTTATGCTCAGGCTTCAAAGGGCTGTTATCTTCAAACCATTGTGCATTATCTCCAATCGTTTTGATGCGTTTGCTCGCTTCCAGGTCTTTGATCGAAACAGTCGATTCAAAGGATCCTTTGTATCCCAGGGGATCATTATACACTTCAATGAATCCGTTCACCACATCAATCGTAGAATTAATATCTTTTACCCAGGCGATGTTGTATTCATCAAAATCCTTCAGATCACCTGTTTTGTAAAACTTAATGAGCTTATCCAGGGCATCCTTCTGTTCCGGGTTTTCTGCCAGTACACTAGCTTTTTCCATCCAATAAACCATTTTTTCAATGGCTGGAGAATACATACCACCCACCATCCATTTCTTCTCGACCAGTTTCCCGTTTTCCTTGATCACTTTAGAATTCAAACCGGTCATTACCGGTGTTTTAGAATTCTTATCGGCCATACCTTCATAAAATTTTTGTACCTCTTCCTGAGTTACCCCTTCATAGAAATTAACTGCGGAGGTCTTCACCAGATCAGATTTTGAATCCAGGTTCACTTTCTTCGGGGCAATGGTCGGGTCGTAAATAATAGGACTGATTCTGGTCGTAAAGGAGGAGGTGCTTTCTCCCGGGTGTACAGGGAATCCTATAGGGTCAGAGTTTTTGATCAAGTCAGAAAAGTAGGCCATGCTGCACTCCGGAAACATCTTGTCGGAAGAATAGTGATGGTGAATACCGCTTGAAAAAAACACACGTTTGGCATACACCAGAAACTTTTTGTAATCCTCCGTGTTCTTATCACCTTTGTAGGTGCTGATTATATTCTCCAATGTTTTACGAACGGTCAGGTTATACTTATAGTTCTGATCCCAGTGTATATCCCTTCCGCATAAAGCAGCCTCACAGAGGTCATAGACCATTTCTTTTTGTTTAAGTGTGAGTTCATTGAATCCCGGCACCTGATAT
>Ga0206996_1197_pt1 | contig 11145 bp, 10 predicted proteins | sample Alteio_BWMinCont_2_FD_153467 | JGI IMG/M metagenome (GOLD analysis project Ga0206996, IMG submission 153467) | Enriched cells from forest soil in Barre Woods Harvard Forest LTER site, Petersham, Massachusetts, United States -... | ecosystem: Environmental > Terrestrial > Soil > Temperate forest >...
AAGCTGAAAAGAGATCCAAATTGGTTCCGGCCCCGAAGCTACGCAGTGCATGAGCTAACCCAGAATGGGGAAAAGTTCATCACTACAATTAATGTGAAAGGATTGTGAACGTGAATACCGAGAAAAAGCGAGTTCTAGTTACGGGGGCTACAGGTGGCATCGGATCACCACTTGCGCTCCATTTGGCTTCCAAGGGATACGACCTTATTCTTACTGCCAGGAGTGAGAAAAACCTAAGTGAACTAACTAAATCGATTAAAAAGGCATTTCCAGAACGCACCGTCGATTACTCTCCTTCTGATTTTTCGAAAGCTGAGAGTTTCGAAAAAATTTTGAAATTGGTGGGTGATTCTGGAGTATCGGGTCTGGTCTTAATGCCGCCGCAGCCTGATCCGACGACAGAATGTTTTCCCGATGATGTGACCTGGCAACGAATCTTTAAGGAAAGTTTTATAGGGCCTGTTGGACTGATTCGAGCCTTGATTCCAGAGCTGGAAAAGAGGGTCCGGTCGAAGGTCGTTTTAATTTCTGGAATCTCATCCCTACAAGTTTTTGGCAACTACTCTACGAGTAGTGTTCTGAGACTTATGTGGGTAGGCCAAATGAAAACACTGGCCCTTGCTTACGGTCCAAAAAGAATTCACTTCAACACGCTCTCTCTAGGAGGCGTTCTCACTGACGAATACATGAAAGAATTGAAAGCCGATGCAGCTAACGAAAAGACCTCTATCGATGCCCTTTTGGAAAAAGAAGTGGCAAATGTTCCCCTCCGCAAATATGCCGCGACGAACGAGGTGGCAACGGCTGTTGAGGGTCTTTTGTCAAGCTTCACCGATCACATTACGGGCTGGAATATTCCGTGTGACGGTGGATTCACGAGGGCCTATTAAAATTTATGGTGTTTGAATCGGATCCAAAACAAAAGACTTTAAAGTCCGTTATTAAGAGACGAATCGGAAATCGAGTGGGCGCCGCGTTTGCTCTTTTGCTTCTTTTGATTTGGAGCCTGATAAATTCAGAAGTACGAGTGACATCCCAACAATTTACAAAAAGCCTGTCTGAGTGGTGCCATAGTCTTGAAGACTTCGCAATTGGCCAAGTCTTTGCTGATAACGAGCAAGCAGTATATGCAAAAGTTGACCAGTTTAATGAAGACCATCCAAAAATTCACTTGTCATGGGTAAAAACGGAAGCTCCCGCGACAGAAGCAACGCTGAATTGGAGCCTCCCCCTTTCATGGACTTATACATACCCGCTGCGCCTCGTCGGCGGCAAATACTTTGGCAAGTTCATCGTCCAAGGATCATATCTCGCAGATCGAGCTTTTCTGAACGAACTGATCCTTCGAGTCTCTTTGCTCATAATAATTTCTTCAATGATTTTTTGGTGCCTTTATCCTCTCTGGAACAAAATTCCCGAGGAACTTATTTTTAAGCCAATCGACAACTTGATCAATACTTTCAAAGACCAGACTACTAACCTACCAAATTTAAATTCTAAGGATCAACCAGAGGAACTCAAAATCATAAAACATAAAATATTGGATTTAATTGCAAAAGAGAAAGAATCCATAAAAGCAGAAGCCATGAACAAGGTGCGTTCGAAATTGGCCCATGATTTGAAGAGCCCCCTTGAGGTAATTAATGCTCTCGAAAGAAATAAGACACGTGCAGAAGTATCGTGGCGGGTAAAAACAATGGCACTCCTAAGAATGGCGAAAATTGCTCAAGATTTGCTTGTACCAAATAGTGAATCTAAGAATGATATTTCTGATGTTTTGGTTGCCGACACTTTGTCCGTCATCATTTCTGAAAAACAGGTTTTGTATGCGGATCGAAATGCTCGGCTTGAGCTGGCGGTTCCAGCAGAATTAGAAGGAACATTCGCACGTATTAATCCGTTCTCCTTTCAACGGGCTCTTTCAAATATAATCGATAACGCCTTTGACGCTCTTGATAAAGCTGATTCTCTAATCTCAGTGATCCTCAAGAAAATTGACAAAAACTTAATCGAAATTGAAATACACGATAACGGAAAGGGGATCTCAGAGGAAAGACTTTCTTCCGTTGGCGCTATAGGAATCACCGATAAAAAAGGTGGCCATGGTCTTGGCTTATCACAAGCTCAAGAGGCGATGGCCGAAGCTAGCGGATCTTTTCATATCACGTCAAAGGTGGGTCAAGGAACTTCGGTATTCTTGGGGCTTCCAATTTGTCCTCCGCCAATTTGGTTCACAAACTCGATCAAGGTCCAGGATTCGACTAAGTTTGTTATCCTCGACGACGATCCGAGTGTTCATCAGTTGTGGAAGGATCATCTGGTCGGATACGAAATAGTTCATCATCACGTTTATGACCGGCCGATATTTGAAAAATTTTCGGCAGATCAGAGCAATTTTTTCTTAGTTGATTATCAATTCGACCATGGTGAAACCACCGGACTCGACGTTATTAGGACCCACAATTTGAATGAGCGTAGTATTTTGGTTACGAGTTATTTTTCCGACCAAGAAGTTCAAAGAAAAGCAGTCGAGATCAAAGCAAAGATATTGCCAAAACATCTGATTAAGAATCTGGCTTTGGATAAATCTCCAATAAAGCCAGATTTAACACCTGACATTGTTCTAATTGATGACGTCGCCCTCACAGCCTCAATGTGGAATTGGGATGCCGAAGAAGTTAAAGCTCAAATTCTGTGGTTTCCGAACAAAGAAACATTTTTATCAGCAGCCGTGCCAAAGAATGTTCCCATTTGTATAGACTTTGAATTAATAGGCACAAATGGCTGCGAAGTTGCAATTGATTTAGCAGCCCAAGGATACTCTCAACTTCATCTTGTGACGGGCACTCCCAAGGAAAATTTACCAGTATTACCCAGTGTAATTAAATCGGTCAGGGGGAAGGGGTTCCCAAGGGAGATACTTGACCGTTCACCGACTTGAACAGCGCAATGATTTTGGTGCGCGCGCACTAAAATGATTGTCTAAGAACTTAAGCTATGAGAAAGTATCCGACTTATTATGAAGCCCATTGATCAAATTAAAGCTCAGGTTGTAACGATGATGAAAAGTGAGAATTTTCATATTTTACTGCTTGAGGGCAGGCCGGGGTATGGCAAAACAACAGCAGTCACCCGCGCATTGACTGAACTTTCAATAAAGCCTGCCATTTTGGGTGCGTATTCAACGCCGCTCGGGTTTTTTAATTTTTTAAACGAGCACAGCTCTGAATTAATTTTAGTGGATGATACAAGTGGCATTCTCATAAGCCCTCAAGCCATGGCCCTTTTGAAGGCCGCAACATGGGATCAGCATGGCAGAGCAAGACTTATCCGCTGGACCTCAACGACTGAAAGAGCTGAAACAGATGAATTTATCTTTAGTGGAAAGCTCATTGTAATTTGCAACTCCTTTCCGCGCACTCCCGACGCACAGGCTGTTAGAAGTCGTGCATTGGAACTTGAAATTGAACCCACACTTATCGAAGCGAGGGAGCTTTTAACAAAGGCTGCCGCTGATGCAGAGAGGTTCCCTGAACAGAAAATTGCTCAGAAAATTTTAAAAAAGCTTCTCGCTGATCTAAGCGAGGAGACCCTTTCAAGAATCAGCTACCGCACATTGCAGCGAAACTATGAAATCGCGATCCATAATCCCGACACATGGGAGCATATGGTTTCAAAAAAGAAGTCTTTTGACATTTCAAACAGATTATCACCGCATAAACTTATAGCAAAACTCAACGGGACTGATCTTAAGGTCAAAGAACAGCTAAAAGAATTTGAACGTCAAACCGGATTTAAGCGCCGCACGTTTTTTAAATATCGAAAACAGCTTGGACTTGGGAAATGATTTAGAAGGTACAAACATTCGTCGGCGAGTTCCAAGAGGTCATCTGGCCAATTGCTTTCCCCCGAACCCCTTAAGGATGCTGTTGCATTCTAGATTTGGAAGATTAGCTACCCAGTTACGTATTGTGGTATTAAAGCTCTCGACCATATCCCTATGTGTGGAAGCCATAGCCGGGCGTCCCATTTTAGAGTCTTTTGTTGTTAACACCTGAGTGAAATCAGATAGACCAAGTTTTTGCCGAATTCTGGGGTTACAGTATCCCGCATAGCAGGCACCAGTAAAGAAAAGCTTAAGATCGGGAGACGCTTTATAAGATTGCCGCCCCAATTTATTTTTTGCCCTCTCTAAAACCTCAATTGTAAGTGCCGAGGGCTTTCCATCTTCATAAACAGAAAGAAAAACTTCGCCTTTACCTTTATAAGCTAAATCATAAAAATTTGTCTCATTGGCAACATAGCTATGCCCACCGTGAAAAATGGCCATGGTATCAGGATCAGAAAGAATACTAAGTAATTTGAGAACATCAATTTGGGGAATGAATTCAATCTGATAACCCTTATGCCGTAATTCTTCAATTTGTTTTTGGATTGAGAACCTCGTTGACCACTGCTCGCCCACTGCACTCAAGATATCTGTTTTATAAAAGTCATCGGGACCCTCACCTGTTATATCTGAATGAATTTGCAGCACAAAGAAGCGAGCCAGTTCTCCAAGGGTGCGACCGAAAAAAGGATAGTTTTTCCAAAGAAAACGACCTTCGTCTCCTGTCACAAAATAAATTTTACTGGGAGCCTCATCTCCTGAAAAACCTGCCGAGGAAAAGGATAAAATCAGTACCAATATAACTATTCTTGCCATGGAACCTACTTGATTCGCTTGAAGATACTCTATTTATATTTTTCAGCCATTCTAATTCCAAGAGGAAGAAACGTCAGTTTAAGGTAAATATTGAAAAAATATAATGAGAAATGTTTCCAGTGTCTGCTTAGAAGTTCGATAAGGGCTGACCAAAAATTAAATAATCCTAGGCAAATGAGAAGGTTTTCATGTCCGAAAATCTCACTTTTTACGGACTATTTTTTGATATTTTTTTAGATTTTACTCGTATGTAAAGAATACCGTAGCGTCTCCTGGTTAGACTCTGTAGTCCGTGATGGAGTGACTCATCCGCTAAGATTCGGCATAGAAGTTGCTGCACAAGTTCCAATATATGACAGCAACCAGACCGATCTTAAGGGGCGTTTTATTTTTTCTTTTAATCGGGGGACAGTATAGCGTTGCTCGTGCGTCTCAAGAGGGTAAGAAACAAGAGTCTGCGGTTAATAACCCTTTCTGTCTCGATGCCATGACTTCTTTGACGCGAGTTGCGATCGCCTCTGATGGGGAAAGGGAGATGCTCTCAGAGCTTTATAAATCTCTCCCTAGCGAGCGGGAATTGCTGCGAGTAAAGGCGAAGTATCCCTTATGGCCGGCAGCCTTTTTCACGACGCGGTTCTGGAAAGAGATTATTCTTTCGGAACTCCCACCCGAAATGGGAGTTCCAAAAAGACAAGTTTTATATGCTCGGGTCTTACTTCGACCAGAATTGGGCACGATTGATCGTGGCCTTATTCCAATGGGTGTTCTTCTCATTGATAACCCGTTAACGCTATCCTACTACAATTTAAAAGATGATTCCGATACTCGTCCCAATGGGCATAACAGTCTTAGACTGAGTGAAGGAACGGAACAAACTTTGACGGTTTTACTAGGGGACCCTCAAGGCTACTATCCGTCGGATAAGTTTTCAGACACCCAGCAAAATGTGCGTTACCTGCTTGCGTATCAAGAGGTCAGTCATCCACCAGCACTTTTTGTTGATGACTTAATAACTTGGAGTTCGGTTGGCTACTTTTATATTTCTTACAGGGGACAGGGGAAGGATCGAAAAATACTTCTTCATAATCCGCATAACCATCACGAGGTGACTTTTCTCATTGGTGGTAAAAAGTTGATGGATGTAGCTGAACCTCTGCTCAAGGCAATTCTTGGAGAGCGACCTCATCCTGTAAACACTGTAAACCACAATTTGATGGAACCATAAGGGTAAAATATTTGCTGCTGCCGACCAACGGACCCCAAAGCGGCCCAAGGAGGGACCGAGCTTCTTGAATATGTGAAGGACAACGGCGAGATTCGAACCATCCCGAAAAATCGTAAATATAGTAACCTGTCGGAATCTTGTAAATATAGTCAGCGCTTTTCCAATCAAAACTTGGACTGGCGCTGGGAGGTACCGACATCCGTCTTTATAACGATCTCCCATTTTTGGGAGGATCAACCAACAAACATTATTCCTAACACGCTGCTGGCATGCATCTTAGCATCTGCACTGACCAAGGTGATAGGAATATTGGAGGGGGGCTGGCCGGAATCATTGCGGGCCGGGCCTCGGCCAACATGGCAGTGGTATTCTAAAATAACTGGTGAGGTCAGGACGACTTTCACAGCACCTTTTTGTTTGCTTCATTAGACGGTGCCATGCAATAAAGTTACGGTTCTAAGAAGGGGGTTTTAGTGGAGTTTCTGATTATTCTAATTTCTTTCTTTTTCTCAATGGTTTGCCGGGCTAATCTTGAATTTCAGTCCATAAAAGCGTCAGACGGAGTTGAGATACAAACCTGTGCCCGTTTCCCTGAAGCAGCTAAATTTCCAGGAAAGAGGCCTGCTCTTTTCTTTATCCAAGGATCAGGCCTTTACGACACTTGCCTCCGACTGGAGCGCACCTGGGGAGACGGGATTGTTGGTAGGGGGGTTGAAATATTTGGGAGACAAAAGCGTGGCATAACTGTGAATCCCCTAACCCGTGTTGTAAATATTGATAAAACTCTCTTCGGCCAAAATGACCTGATCTCGCTTAAATTAGATAGTATTGCCGCTTTTGAAGCTCTTCAAAATGATTCTCGTATAAATTCAAACCGTATAACCGTTGCTGGAGGGAGTGAAGGCGCATGGATGGCCACAGCTATTGCACTTAAACATCCAGAAGTTTTTGAGGTGTCCTTGATAAGTTCACCAATAGAGAGGTTTGATACTTTATTTGAAAGACAACTATCCGAGTTGGCCCCGACTGAAGTTATTGATTCTTTGGATAAAGATCATTCAGGAGCATTAACGCCTGAAGAATTGCCCAATTCTCTACTTGCTGGAAATGGGCTCTTACCCTTTAGTGAGATCGACAGCAATCACGATAGCAGAATTGATAAAAGTGAATTAGGAATGGAGTTTCATCGGGCGGTCGATCATGCTTTGGTTACCAATGACGACACTTTCCTAATGTCGGATTTTGGTGGAGGCATAAGCGTAGCTTGGTTGAAGACAGCATTTCAAATTGAGCCGTTGGGACCAGAAATTCTTAAACTCAATATGCCTGTTACCCTTCATCACGGAAAGGCCGATACCAATGCTCTTGTAGAGGCAGTTTATAAACTAGAGTTAGAAGCCAAGACCCTTCAGAAAACAAAAATCGATTTTGTTTATTACGATGGCTTGACCCATGAGTTGAATAAAGATGTTCTCTATAAAATACTATTTGATCTTGCGGATCGCCTCAATGGGCCAAATTAATGTTTGTGCTTAGGACTTTCGTCTTTACTTTTATAGTTTTTATAGCGTTTGGGAGTATATCCGCCTATAGCGAGATACTTTCCTCTGGGCAAACTGATGTGACAAAAAAAGTGGCTAAGATCATCTCCTTCTTTGATTCGCCTCAAGGCAAGGAAGCTTGGCCTGGGTTTCATCTTTCCACTGGGCCGACGATCATCTATTTCGGCAGTAACCCTTTTATTGCCTTTGATTTTAAGACTTCCGATTCATCTTGGATACAGGTCAAAGAATTGGAACCACCAGCCATGATGAGTCAAGTTGATCGTTGGAATTTAGCCCACGCCTCGTCGGTAAGCCTAAACATTGAGAATCAACTTGCTTATATTTTTGACTTTGGTCGGCCCGATAAAATCAATGATGAAGAATTGGGGACCTTTCTCCACGAAAGATTCCACAGATTCCAATTTGAGACCTTTGAGAACCTACCATCACATACTGTTTTTTTGGATCACTTCAATATTGAACAACTAGCCCTTACTCTCCTCGAAAATCAGATGTTACTAAAGAGCATCCACGACGTTTCCATGGAGGCTCTAAAAGATATTATCTGTATCCACACAGCAAGGGTTCAACTTCTTAAACCAGAGTCTTTAGAATGGGAAAGGTGGCAACAGCGCATCGAAGGAACCGCTGACTATATTGAAACCAGAACCTTCACATTGCTCCCAATTATAAAATCCACAACCCCGCTTCTTCAAGTTGAGGTGCAGGCCAAAAAGCTGTTTCATTACCGTGGACTGATTGATAGCTCTATAAAGTGGCGTCATTACCCCGTAGGCAATATTCTGGGAATCCTCTTAGATAAATTGGGTCCTCAAAATTGGAAAGAACAAGTGGCTCATGGTTTAGGGCCAATGGATATTGCGGGAAAACTTGTTCAAATTAATCCCAATGAATTTAAACGGAGATTAATAGAGATCAAGGATCATTTTAACTTCACTTTGGCTCAAAACATAGCAGAGACAGAGGTTGGAAAATATCAGGCCGACCTCAAGGCCGTTGACGGCCGTTACTCTCAGGACTCTGGCGCTGAAATTAATTTTTTAATTCCTCCGCAAATGAAATGCAGTGGGGGAGGAGGGAGGTCAGAGCGAACTTATTTTTTGCCTGATGGGTCCACACTTGATTTGGGGCGAGGTGCATCTTGGAGGTGTGAGAGCAAATCAACTAATGCTTTAATTACTTTAAAATCAGTTCCTATATCCTATCCCGGCATTTTGTCCCGATTCAAGATTGAGCAGACTGCCTTGATGGAGATAGATGGTCACCATTCTTCTATAGGAATGTTTACCGAAGAAAAAAGTCAGCCGTTTCATTCCTTATCCATTAATGGACGTACAGCCATCATTGAAGTAAATGGCTCCGGTACAATATCATTCTTCAAAAGAGGATTATTGATTACTCTCGGTTCACAAGCTCTTTAGACAATAAAAAGGGGTTGATTTTTTTCTCTGGTAGATTTGATCTAAGCCGCTAATTCACACAATTCTGCGAGAAGTCCCAAAAAATTCCTTGGAAGTTGTCAGCTTTTGAGAACAATTCGCAGCTACTCTGATGACTTGTATGACAACCAGCACCAGCTATAAAACATGTCCCAACCGGGTCTTTTAGAAAGCTCACATATTTTGGAACATTGACCTCACAAATAGACCCCTTCCGGTTCATGCCGACGTTATAACTTGTGAAGCCCATGGTTTCGTCAACAACTGCTTTGTAATTACCCGTATTGATTTTCCTAATTGAAACACCGCCGATGATACGCCCGGGGAAGTCATCGTTAAACTGCGCAACGACCTTATCTTTTACAATGCTCCTACAGTTGTCCCCTGCCAAGCTGAAAACAGAAACCAGAGAGATTAGACAAATAAAAAAATAACACAATGTGTTCACAGGCGCTCCAATTTCTAGGCAACCCTATATCACCTTCTAATAGCCGTGTCCACTTAAAACGGCAGATACGTGGGCCAAAGCCATCTGAAAGTAATGATTCAGCAAAAAATTGAGCTCGGTTTCTTAGGTCCGAGTGATCCTTTCAGTCAGGGCTCCGTTGCCTAACTGGCTGGAACCCGTCACCCTTGGCGTCGGAAATGGACTCTAAGCTTCAGAAACCCCGGTATTGAGCCAACCGTTTAGGAATGCGAGCTTTTTAGACGGATCGTTATTTTTGATCTAAAAATCAATTAAATGCTCAAGTGGCATTCAGGCCAGTTTCATTTGGTTTTGGAGCCTATAAACACTACTTGGACGTTAAAATCATTACAGGTGCTTTTTCCCTAGCAACGGCATATTATTGCCTTACTCAAAATTTTAGGAGTTTCTTTATGAGTAAGTTTACCTTGTGTTTTGTAATTTGTATGTCTTCGTCCAATCTGTTGGCTGCAAATCAGGCACTCGGATTAAAAAAGCAAATTGTAGGACTCAGTTCGGAGGTTAAACTTCTGGCGGCCTTCAAGGAGCCAACTGCCATATGCTTAGCAAGCGGAAAAATAGAAGGTATGGCCAGAGTTTTAAAAGACAATCTGGTAAACGGTTTTTATCCGGCCGAAGATATTGGCGGTTCAGATGTAGCTGAAGGGCTCACGAACGATCTCAGCGAGGTAGTGGAATATGTTAAGATCCTCAATAGCGACTGTGCGTCTATTAGAGGAAACAACTCATACGGAGAGAACGCCCTAAATGCTGACCTTCAAGGGTCGATTCCCCGGCTTAGAAACACAATTTCCGATGCACTAAACCGCCTTGGCATTTTAAATTTTTGACCAGGTGTCCCTTGATTGAGAAAATTCCGACGACTTTTTCGCGAGCAAGATCTTTTCGGCCTCCTAGATTTTAAAATTCGATCGAAAACCTTCGTGTTTTGCTCACTCCCGACCAGAATCTTAAGATTAGTGAACGGAGTTTTTCTGGGATGTTGACGTCTGCCCGTTTGCGTTTTTATAATCTGTCCATATGGGTGCCAAGGCTTGATCAAGGTGATCATTCAAACCACCACAAATCTTCAGGACATTTTCGAAAATGCTTTTGTTACACTTCAACGCGCGGGAGACTCCGCCACCAAAACAGTCCTCCTTTTTATAGTCCTCGTATAGTTCTCTCACTTTAGACCCTATGAAGGTGTAGATATTCTTGGATTCGGTGCTGTCGCAAGCCGTTGAACCTTGTTTGATTGTTACTGCGGAGGTAGCATTAAAAACGGAAACACTTCCAGTCTTTTTATCTCTATAAACATACCAGGGATTTTTAGGGTCTGTTTCAATCGCGCCCACATCATATATATTGCGTGAATGGTTATTACTGGCAAACGGGTTTGCGCTTACTTTGTCATTGGCAACCTGGAGATCCGAATCGCTATAACCATAGCCTCTTGCAGCTGCCCCGAGGCACAGGGATAAGTTACGTTTTTCGTCTTGAGGTGATAGTGCCCACACGAAGCAAGTATTTAGTGAAAGGGAAACTAAAACTGACAATGAAATCCAATTTGCTTGCACAATAAGCCCCTCTTTCTAAATACTATAACTTATTATAGAAAAACTCTAGCGGTCCTTTAGTCTGGGAACTTTCAGATGGAAACGGTGATGGTTGTGAAGCGCAAGAACCAGGAACTCGACCCATGTCGGTCAAGTTTGCGGTTTTTCGATTTTGTCCTAATCATC
>Ga0206996_1199_pt1 | contig 11109 bp, 10 predicted proteins | sample Alteio_BWMinCont_2_FD_153467 | JGI IMG/M metagenome (GOLD analysis project Ga0206996, IMG submission 153467) | Enriched cells from forest soil in Barre Woods Harvard Forest LTER site, Petersham, Massachusetts, United States -... | ecosystem: Environmental > Terrestrial > Soil > Temperate forest >...
AGCAATTTCGTAAAGCGATTTGGAAATAATTTTCTTCAGGTAAATATTGTTGGGATATTTTTTAAGAAGGATATAAGACGAATAGATCGCATTCGGGTAATCAAGATCCAGTAAATAAAGGCGGCAGGTCTCGAAACGGGCAATGTCTTTTGCATGTTCAAACTGGCTTTTGCTGACAATAAATTTTTTGCGTCCGTTGTTTACATAGCTGGCATCCATTCTGCTATTTAAAGCATTCTTCCGTTTCCGTATATTGGGATGGGTACTCTTGGAGTCGTCATAATTATCATCAGACCGGATGGGTGCGGTCTTCTCCAGAAAATAATCTTTCGGAAAAATAAGGTTCCCATCTTCCAGGAATGTACGATCAAACTCCTGTTCGTCGAAAGGAAGGTAGGAATACTGAAGAACATCAAAGGCTGTGTGCACCGCATCGAAATCGTAGTTGGTGGTTTTAAAAAGCTCGAGACCGGCAGTATCAGCTTCCGTCTCATTGTCTTTTGAGTAATTCAGAGCATCTACATCGTTCCTTGATTTTTTGTAATTACTGCTCGATACATTCACCAGGTCGAGATAGGCATTGATCGAATGTTTGCGTTTATAGTGTATGAGCTCATGACACAGGATGAAGGCAAGCTGTGATTCATCATCAAGCTGTGATAAGAGCCCTGTATTTACAAGGATAATGCCGTTGTCAAATGAAAACGCATTGACGGTAGGAGATTTGATAATGTATAACTGAATGTTAGCCCTGAATTCGGGATCGTTTTTTAGAATTTCATCCAGAACCTTATTTACATAGGCACTGATCGAATCATTGAAAAGAATCGCTCCGCTCCGGATGAGGTGATCAATGTGAAAATTACTCTCGAGTGCAAACTCCTTTTTTTTGTTGAGTAAAAAGCGGTTTTTGTCTTTTATCTTGTCTACATCTTCCAGTGCTTTCTGCGAAAAACTCTTTACAAACACCGGAGGGAGAAGTCCGGTGGAATGAAGAGGAAGGTAATCCTTTGTAAAATCCTGTGCAGTTAATGTCTGAAATCCGGCTAAGCAACATGCAATGCATAAAAAGGTCCGGAGCTGATTCATATTCGGATTCAGTTTTGTAAGGGACCTTTCAGATCAATATTTTTTGTTTCTTGCTGAAAAAGCCTTGTAAGCAAATATAAGCTTTAATCTTATAATTGAGTATATCCCCTTTGGCGAATGGATGGTCATCAGGATTATTCTATGTATTTTTGATTTTTACCGGATTGCTTCAAGTATCCATGCTTAAACCCCGAATTTCCATAATTATTGTAAGTTATAAGGTCAGGGACCTGCTTCTTGCTTGTCTGAGGTCTCTGGAAAAAACCTCCGGCGAAAAAGGGGATTTGGAAATTATTGTGGTTGATAACAACTCGGGAGACGGAACCCGGGAGTCGGTTCTGAATGAATTTCCCAACGTACAGTTTGTCGAAAACAAGGTTAATGCCGGTTTTTCGGGAGCGAATAATCAGGGTATGGTCCTTGCAAAGGGAGACTATATTTTTCTCCTCAACCCCGATACGGAAGTTGTCGGAGATGCCGTTCGTGAATTGGAGCAATATCTTAATCGGCATCCGGAATGTGTACTCGTTGCGCCACAGCTCTTGAATACAAACGGGTCTTTGCAGATTTCAGCCTGGAAAGATCACCGGCTTTCCTCCTTATTAATTGAAACATTCTTTCTTCACAAAATGTTTAATACCTTACAATACCCAAGTTCTTTTTTTAATAAAACCTTCGAACCAAGTACGCTTTCAGGTGCAGCACTCTTTTTCAGGAAGTCGCTGACAGAGGCCATCGGCTTACTCGATGAGCAGTTGTTCTGGATGGAAGATATAGACTTCTGCCTGAGAGCAAAGGCTAAGGGCCGGGTGGTTTACCTCCCCGATGCAAAGGTGATAGTGGTCAAAGCCAGAAAAAAAATTATAAGGTTGCTATTTCAAACCAACTCCTCAGCAAACTAAAATATTTCAGAAAACATGAAAACATCATGATCAGGTTTCTCGCCAACCTGAGCTGTTTTGTCTTCATTTGCACCCGTATCCTTGCATTTTCAATCGCTGCACCTTTAGGTGAATTATACAGGCTTAAGGCAAAAGCGTACTTTTATACCCTGGGCCGGTTTTTGAAATACATCTTCATGAATGATCTGAGCGTACTCTAGTATGAGAATCTGTTATTTTGGTGATGCGGAAAGTATTCATATAATCAGGTGGTGCCTCCATTTTAAAAAGCTGGGCCACGAGGTTCATCTCATTAGCTATAAGAACGCCGAGATAGATGGAGTATATGTCTACCCGGTTTATGATAGCAATATCCAGGTGCAGGGAGGAAACTGGAAGGTTATGCTTACCGTTCCGAAGGTTAAAGCACTATTACGGAAAATTAAACCGGATATCCTGCATGCACATTACGCAACCAGTTATGGTATTGTGTCATCGCTGTGCGGATTTCATCCTCTGGTCATAACAACCTTGGGATCTGATGTCCTGATAAGCCCGAAGCAGAGTCGAATTTACCGAATCCTACTGCGTTATGCTTTAAGAAAAGCAGATTGGATTACCGCTATGGCAGAACACATGAAATCAGCGATAACAGATCTGGGAGTGAAGCCTGAAAAGATTAGTATTGTCCCGTTTGGAATCGACCCTCTGATATTTAACCCGGAAGGCAGGAAGACTGATAAAAACAAATTTGTAATAACCAGTACACGCACCTTTGGTCCGATCTATTATGTTGAAAACATCATCAGAGCCGTAGCTCAGCTGAAAGGAAAGATACCGGGTATTTTTCTGAACCTGATTGGTGACGGAAATCTCCGGCCCGATCTTGAAAAACTGGTTGCTCACCTCGGGTTGGAAAATGAAGTTAAATTTTTTGGAATGGTGCCTCAGACCGTCATTGCAGAAGTCCTCAGAACCTCTGATCTGTTTGTGTCCCTTTCCTCTTCCGATGGTAACAATATTTCACTGAATGAAGCGATGGCCTGTGGTGTATTCTCTGTTGTGACCCGAATTGCGGCTAATGAACCCTGGATCGAGGATGGGGTGAATGGATATTTCGTGCCTGTTAATGATTTGAAGGCACTTGTAACACGCGTTCAGGATGTATTTCAGCACCTGGAAGCTTTGCAAAAAGGCTGTCTGGAAACTTCAGCACGGATCATCAAGGATAAAGCGATATGGTCGGAAAATATGGCTAAGGTTGAAAAAAAATACAAACAACTTTGTTCCAAATGAAATCAAAACGAAACCTCTTAATTATCGGTGCCGGAGGGCATGGTAAGGTTATTCTGGATGCTGCGATCAAGCTGAATGAGTATACCATCCTTGGATTCCTGGATGACCAGAAAAGCCTGGGAACGGTTATTGAACAAGACTTCACCGTTCTTGGAGGGGTGGAGGGTATAAAGGACCTATTTTCAGCGGATACCTGCTTTGTGGTAGCCATTGGTGACAATATGAGCCGCAAACGCATTTATGATAAACTCAAAAAGGTGATGGTGCCAGCGGTGCTGGTCCATCCTTCTGCTTCCGTTTCAGATTCTGCGGTGGTCGGCCCCGGCTCGGTAGTGCTTGCCGGTGCTGTGATTAATTCAGGCTCCATGATTGGTGAAAACTGCATTGTGAACAGTCTTGCTTTGGTTGACCATGAAACCCGTGTTGGAAGTCATTCTCATATCTCCCAAGGCGCATTGATAGGCAGCAATCTGAAACTTCCCGACCTTTTCACGGCCCGCTTTGGAGAACGAGTACCTTCCGTTGCTCACCCATAAAACAATGAACGAATTAAATCTTCCAAATTGAGCCCAGAAACTGTTTCTATAATTATTCCCTGCAGGAATGAAGAGCAATATATAGGAAGGTGCCTCGATTCCATTCTTAAACAGAATTTTCCGGCTCAAAGGCTCGATGTGTTTGTTGCAGATGGATTGAGTATTGACCAAACCCGTGAAATCATACAAACGTACGCCGACCGGGATAGTCGCATCCATCTTCTGGTGAATGAAGAACAAACCACCTCTTTCGGTTTAAATCTGGGAATCAAGAATTCGAAGAGCGATGTGATCATTATTCTGGGTGCCCATGCCGAGCTTCTTCCTGATTATGTTTCGGAATGCCTGGCTGTACTCAATGGCAATCCCCATATTGGATGCTCCGGGGGCATTTTAGAAAATGTTTGCGAAAACGAGGCCGCTGAAACGATAGGACTCGCCATGTCCTCCGGTTTTGGGGTAGGTAATGCACATTTTCGTACCGGGAACAAGGAGGGTTCCGTTGATACGGTCGCGTTTGGAGCCTATAAAAGAATTGTTTTTGAGAAAGCCGGGCTCTTTGATACAGAATTGGTGAGATGCCAAGATGATGAATTCAATTACAGGGTCATTAAGTCGGGTTTCGAAATTCATCTTTCCAATAAAATCCGTTGCCGGTATTTTGTGCGTGCCTCTTATAGCAAACTACTCCGGCAATATTATCAGTATGGATACTGGAAGGTATATGCAGGTAAAAAGCACAAGGCTGTTACCACACTGAGACAACTGGTTCCGCTGTTGTTCATACTTTACCTCCTGGGAGGCATTGCAGCCGGTCTTATTCTCCCGGAACTATTACCCCTCTACCTTGTCGGGCTAAGTATTTATATCGGGGCTTCTCTTGGATCTGCAATCAGAGCCAGTAAGAAGTTAAATCAGATTCTGCCGGTGATGGGCTCTTTTTTTATTCTTCACTTCAGTTATGGGTTAGGATACCTGATAGGTATCTTCCATTTTATATTACTTAACCGTAAAGTCAAATCAGATGCCAGACTCTCCAGATGAATGCAAAGAGGCTCTGGTATAAATTGTTTTCGTAAATTTGAACGTGTTCGCCCGGCAACTTCATTCCCGCATTCATTTTTTTCTATCCTGCACGATAGCGTTCCTGCTCCCGTTTAAACAATTCGGGGGATTGCAAATCATTCCTCTCTTGATCAGCCTACTTAGCATTAATTGGATCCTGGAAGGAGATTTTCGATCTAAATTTCAGGGAATAAGATATAAGCTGGTATTTTGCATTTTCATTCTTTTCTACCTCCTTCACGTGGCAGGCCTAGCCTGGAGTGTTGACAAGGAGGCGGGAGTATTCGACCTTCAGGTTAAATTTTCGCTCTTCCTGTTTCCCTGGATTTTTGCTACCCGCCCTTTTAACACCGAAAAGCTTGATCGGATACTGAGCTGCTTCTTGCTAGGATGTGCCTCCGCTTCTGTATTGCTGCTGCTGAGGGCAACCTATATTTATGCATTTACAGGAGAGAACTCGTTTTTCTATGAGCAACTTTCCTTCTTTATGCATCCCAGTTATTTTTCAATGTATCTGAATCTGGCTCTAATCTACCTTCTTTTTTGCGTGGTGAAGAAAGAAAACACCCAGAGCAAACTATGTTGGATACTTATTCCACTGTTTGTGGTGGTCATTATCCTTTTATCCTCCAAACTTGGACTGATTAGCCTCTTGCTGATATTAGCCACGACGGTCTGTTATGTGATATTTGCCAGGAAAAAATATTTATATGGAATTGCAGGGCTTGGGATCATGGTGTTGGGAATTGCAGGGGTGCTCAAATTCTCTCCGGCAATTTATAATCGAGTAAATAATGCCGTTCAGGCCATGTCATCCGACAATTCTGATAAGACGAAGATTGAAAGCACCGCCGTTAGGAAGCTGATTTGGGGCGCTTCCCGGGATGTGATTTCAGAACATCCCTTCTTTGGGACCGGTACCGGAGACTCCAAGGCGATGCTGATGCAAAAGTATAAGCAGGAGGGTATTACAGGAGCCCTTAAAAAGAACCTTAATTCACATAACGCTTATCTTCAGATTCTGGTTTCTTTGGGTATTACAGGATTTCTTCTTTTCCTCGGTATGCTCTTTCTTCCGCTGATTATTGCTTGGAGAGAAGGAAAGCCTTTCTTTCTGTGTTTTATTCTTTTAATGGCCTTGAATTTTATTCCGGAATCCATGCTCGAAACGCAGGCAGGTGTGATGTATTATGCTTTTTTCAATTGTATGCTTTTGTTTTCAGAAAAGACTGGATTCGGGCTTTATGTTCCTCAGCTCGCTGGTTCTGCACTCACAAGCCGTTCGCCGGTATGTGATATTAATGATTAATTTTGAAGACCAAAACCCCGTTTATGATTCCATTTTCTCCACCCCGGATGGATAAGAAAATCCTTGATGCTGTAACTGAAACCCTGCAATCGGGTTGGATAACAACCGGGCCCAAGACCAAACTGTTTGAAAAGAAGCTGGCTTCCTATTGTGGGGCTGGTTCTGTTATCTGTCTTAATTCAGCTACTGCGGGCCTGGAAATAATGCTGCGTTGGTTTGGGGTTAAGGAAGGAGACGAAGTGATCTTACCTGCTTATACCTATTCTGCGACTGCGAATGTAATTATCCATTGCGGGGCTAAACCGGTGTTTGTAGATGTAAATCCAACAGATTTCAATATTTCTATATTAGCTATTGAGAAGGCGATAAACAGCCGGACCAAGGTCATTATGCCGGTAGACTTTGGTGGTTTCCCTTGCGATTACGATGCTATTAATTCACTTGCTGAAAAGCATGCCAAATCTTTTATTCCGGAGGGAGAGAATCAGAAAAGCCTGGGACGATTGTTAATACTAAGCGATTCGGCTCATTCCATTGGAGCTTCCTATAAAGGGAAGAAGGCGGGAGTCTTAACCGATGCATCTGTATTTTCTTTCCATGCCGTAAAGAACCTGACTACTGCAGAAGGAGGGGCAATAGTCCTCAATCTTCCTGCCCCATTTGATAATGACGATATTTACCGGAAGCTTTGTATCAAAACCTTACATGGTCAGGATAAGGATGCACTTGCCAAAATGCAGAAGGGGAACTGGCGATACGATATCATAGAACCAGGTTATAAATGCAATATGCCTGATCTGATGGCTGCCATAGGGCTCGTTGAGCTGGAACGATATGAACAAGAGACCTTGATCCGGCGCCGACATATCTTCGACCTGTATGCTTTTGCTTTTTCAAACTATTCCTGGGCCCAGGTTCCTGTTTTTGAAAAAGATCACGGACAGACCCATTCTTCATATCATCTATTTGCTCTTCGTATCAAAGGGATTACAGAAGCTCAGCGGGATGAGATCATCCGCCTGATTTTTCAGGAGGACGTCTCCGTAAATGTGCATTTTATCCCGGTTCCTATGATGAGCTATTATAAAGGACTTGGATATGAGGTCCGGAATTACCCGATTGCCCTGGATAACTACAGCCGGGAGATTTCTCTTCCCGTATTTTATGAGATGAATGCAGAAATGGTGCAGACGGTGGTGGATGCCGTTTCTTCCTCTGTTCAAAAAGTTCTGGGATAATGCTTAAACGCAGCTTTGACATGGTGTCTTCTCTGCTGGGATTATTCCTCCTCCTGCCTCTTTTTTTTCTGATCAGTATCTGGATTCTTTTTGACTCCGGAGGAAGGATCTTTTACAGGCAATTACGCGTCGGAAGGCATGGGAAAGATTTTTTCCTTATTAAATTCAGGACCATGAAAACAGGGGCTGAAAACAATGGCCTTTTGACTATTGGAGGAAGAGATCCCCGGATTACCTCCTCTGGTTATTTTCTGCGCAAATACAAACTCGATGAATTGCCCCAGTTACTGAATGTGCTTTTCGGTGAGATGAGCCTGGTTGGCCCTAGGCCTGAGGTAAGAAAATACGTTAACAAGTATACTCCGGAGCAGCTGCAGGTTCTCTATGTGAGACCCGGAATCACAGACTACGCCTCCATTAAGTTTTCAAATGAAAATGAACTCCTGGCGAAAGCCCCGGATCCTGAAAAATTTTATGTGAATGAAGTGATGCCCGAAAAACTCCGGTTGAACCTACGCTATATTCGTGAACAGGGCTTTGTTACCGATTTGAAGATTATCCTGCAGACCATCGCTAAAGTGTCTGGAAAATAGGGAAGGGGGCCGTCCTTGCTTTGCAATAAAAGAACCGTAAATTTGAAAAAAAAACCATGAAAAAGCTAATCCCATTCTCCATGATAATCCTCTCGGTCGTCATCCTGTCAATGACCATAGCCCCTAAGTCATTATTTGATTTTAAGGTAAAAACAATAGAGGGCAAGGAATTTGACCTGGCAAGCCTCAAAGGGAAAAAGGTCCTGATCGTTAACACCGCCTCTAAATGCGGATTTACTCCTCAATATAAAGAGCTGGAAGAGCTTTACAAGACATACGGGGGAGATAAGTTCACCATCATCGGTTTTCCTGCCAATAATTTCGGATCTCAGGAGCCGGGGACAAACACGGAAATCCAAGAATTTTGCACTAAAAATTACGGAGTGACCTTTCCGATGATGGAGAAAATATCGGTGAAAGGGGATGATATGGCCCCGCTGTATAAATGGCTTACCAACAAATCAGAAAACGGGAAGCTGGATGCCCCTGTAAAGTGGAATTTCCAGAAATTTATGATTGACGAGAATGGTTTACTTGTGGATGTAGCCATGTCGAATGAAGTACCCAACTGTGATAAAATAGTTAACTGGATAAAGGGGAAAAAATGAAGGTAGATATTCTGGCCATCGGAATTCATCCTGATGATGTGGAGCTTTCCTGTTCAGGAACCCTCATGAAGCATATAGCGCTTGGTAAAACAGCGGGAATCCTGGATTTGAGTGAAGGAGAACTGGGTACCCGGGGAAATGTTGAACTCAGAAGGAAGGAAGCTGCAGAAGGTGCCAGGATTATCGGGGCCAGTTTTCGTGATAATCTGAAGATGGCAGATGCTTTTTTCAGGAATGATGAGGAACACCAGTTGATGCTGATACAGAAGATCAGGGCCTACCGACCCGAAATCATTCTTTGTAATGCACCTCAAGACCGTCATCCCGATCATGGCAGGGCAGCAGCCCTGGTAACGGAATCTTCCTTTTATTCTGGACTCCGGAAAATACAGACCCTGAATACGGACGGTACCCATCAGGAGCCCTGGAGGCCCAGAGCGGTTTATCATTATATACAGGACCGTCAGCTCCAGCCCAATATTGTGGTAGATATCAGCAAGTATATGGACCGAAAGATGGAATCTATCCGGGCCTATTCATCTCAGTTTTATGATCCATCCTCTCCTGAGCCCGCCACCCCTATTTCCTCTGCACAGTTTCTTCAGTTCCTAAAAGGCAAAGATGCAGTACAGGGAAGAGCCATACAAGCTGATTTTGCAGAAGGTTTTATCGTGGATCGTACCCCTGGGGTACAGAACCTCTTTGATCTTTTATAAATATTCCCAGGTACGGGTTACTTCAATAAAAAGCCCCCCTGCTTTAGCAGGGGGGCTTTTTGATAGGAGTCTTATCTCTTATTTAACAGTCATCTTCTGTGTTACAGAAGTAACGTTGTTACGGATTGTGTAGAAATATACACCTGCTCCGAAAGAAGAACCATCAACAGTAAATGTATGGCTTCCGGTAACTGACTTTGTGAATTCTGTATAAACAACCTGACCCAGCAGATTGGTTACTTCCAGAGTCAGATCAGAAGATTTAGACATCGTCACATCGATATTGGTGATGCTGGAGAATGGGTTCGGGTAGTTCTGACTAACCATGAACGAAGGATTCTCTACATAACTCTTAATGCCTGCCTGTACACCTGCTGTTCCTGCCAAAACATCAGCGGTAGGAACTTTGAGGTACATGATGTCATTGTTTCCGTCAGCTTTCATGTTGGTAAGCGCAGTTCCGGGAGTCAAGCTGTGCTGGTAAGCAATGTGCAGAAAACCAGTTGTAAGTTTTGCAACACTAGCAAAAGCTTCTTCTTCCTGTTTAGTGTCGGTTAAGTTCTGTGCATGACCCCAAGTGGCTCCACCATCAGTAGAGGCTACCACCCAGATATCCCTGAAACCATCACCTGTTTGTGTTGTATCTGCATCCTGTATAAGAGAGAAGATGATGTAGATATTGTTTAGAGAGTCTATTGTGATGCAAGGTTTATTCAGGATGCTTCCGCTTCCATAACGGCATTGTGTGATAGAGGTAGAAGAATCACCAACGCTGTATTTTCCATCTCCGTTCTCATCAATATCTGCAAGCGCGATAGGAATATGAACCTTCATCTTGTTGATTTCGTTCCAGTAAACCAGGTCAATGGTGCCGGGAAAGAAATTTACTCCACCGCTAACGAGCAGTGTCCTTGAACCGGAATAGGCAACGTGAGCTTTGTTATTTGCATCCAGAACTACAGATACACAACCATCGTTGGTGTTCATAGTATCTGTTGCAGAAGCACCAGTCATATTCTTTACGAATGGAATTGAATCCACCAGTGTTTTCGCCCAGGTAGTTCCATTGTCCATCGATTTCCAAAGAGCCACATCCTCAGCCAACCCGCCGTGTACAATCGCAACGGTGTTGTTCTGAGCATCAATAGCGTAATCATCGCCAGGCTGCAGATGAGTGCGTGTGCTGTCATTTTTAGGCAAAGGCATGTTGCTAACAGGGAAAGTCTTTCCACCATCCATTGAACGAGCATAAAGCATTGGAGCTTTAACACCCTGTCTGATGATTGTGCTGTCGGCGCTATAAACGTTAGAAATCATATGTACGGTGCTGTCACCAGGTCCGGCAACGGCCATACGGTTCCAGATGGTACCGTGACCTGCAGGAGCCATTTGTGGTGAAGCAGGGGTACGGGGAGCAATCGTGTTATTTACGAAAGCAGCCCATGATTGAGATCCAACGGATGTATTGTTAGACTCACGGTAGAGATAATCCGTTGCATCGTGAGCAATTACGAATTCATAACGACCATTAATTACACCGATACTTGGCCATCCTGTTCTTGGACCTGACGTGGTCTCGATCCTGTTTTGAACCGATGCCGATGATGTTGAAAACCAAGAGGTACCATTATAATACTGATATCCAGTTCCACGGGTAGCATAAGAAGGTCCGAAATCTGTTGCGATGGTCCACACCACAGAAAGAGTTCCGTTACCGTGATTGACAATTCTTCTGGCAATTGCAGAGTTGGATTGCAGGTCGTAGGTAGTTCCTCCGA
>Ga0206996_1191_pt1 | contig 10701 bp, 5 predicted proteins | sample Alteio_BWMinCont_2_FD_153467 | JGI IMG/M metagenome (GOLD analysis project Ga0206996, IMG submission 153467) | Enriched cells from forest soil in Barre Woods Harvard Forest LTER site, Petersham, Massachusetts, United States -... | ecosystem: Environmental > Terrestrial > Soil > Temperate forest >...
TCAAGGCTTTTTCAGTGATAATTTCAGTCAGCCTACGATCAGCCCTGAATGGACTGCCACCACCGGTACCTGGAACATCAACATCCCGAATATTTCCCTGGAACAATCGGATCAGACCCTTTCGAATACGAATCTTTATGCCTCTCTCGATCAGACCCTTTCGAATCAATACTTGTACGAATGGTCGGGTATGATCAGCGGAACAGGAACGAACCGCCGTGCGGGCCTCCATATCTTCTGCGATACGGCAGGCAATGTGAACCGTGGACATAGTTACTTTGTCTGGTTCCGTGTGGATCAGAGTACCCTGGAAATTTATAAAACGGCCAACGGAGCATTCTCCCTCGTCAAATCTACAGCGATGACAACGGTGGCCGGCCAATGGTATGATTGGAAAGTTGTTTACGATCGTATTGCAGGACTGATAGAAGTTTTCCAGAACAATGTCTTTATCGGAAGCTACACCGATCCTTCTCCCATCGCAACCGGAAATTCAATTTCTTTCAGGAGCGGGAACTGCGACTGGCAGGTTCAGAATTTTAAAGTATACCGTTCCAGAGCTTCTAACACTACACAAACCATTCTCGTGGGCACTGCTTCGAACGACATGATTCGTTATCAGAACCCAAACCCCTCCACCCCATCGGGTAAAGTAAAATCGATCGTCCGTGATTCGGCCAATAACTTTTCTACTATCGCGTCTCAGGATGTGAATGTGGATTGGACGCCTCCCTCCAACCCCACAAACCTGTTCGACGGAACCGGTGCAGATATGGATACCACGAATAACGGCACCCAGCTTTCGAATAACTGGAATTCATCTTTCGACCCCAATTCAGGCGTCAGTCTTTATGAATTTGCTATAGGGACTTCCTCCGGAGGAACAAATATTTTAACGTGGACGGGGAATCTGCAGGACACCACCGTAACCTATACGGGCTTGACACTGGTATCCGGAACCACTTATTATACCAGCGTAAGAACCACCAATCATGCGGGACTTCTATCCTCTGTGGTTACTTCAGATGGAATACTTTACCTGAGTACGGCTACCGGAGTAAAAGATTATGCATCCCTTATTTCCGGTCTCTATGCCTATCCCAATCCGTTCAGCTCCAGTTCAACCGTTAATTATTCTTTGGCTGAAAGCGGATCTGTAGAATTCACACTTACAGATGTCCTGGGTAGGGATGTGCAACACTTCAATGCAGGAGAACAGGCAGCAGGAAATCATCAGGTGGTCGTGGATGCGGTTTCACTTTCTTTGGCAAAAGGAATTTATTTCCTTCAAATGGTCAGCCACGGAGAAGTGAAAACTTTAAAGCTGAGCATCCAGTAATCATTAGCCTGGTAAGGCACGGGGGGACTATTTTACGGAACGATCTTTTCGGACAAGCTGTTTGAAAAAATCGTTTTTCTATTGACCGGCTTTCCGTTTTACAAACTCCATCTTGCTTCCGGTTATCTTTTCAAACTCTTTCCCGGCATCTAAAATATCTTCATCGCCTTCTTCATAGGTCCAGATGATATTCAATTTAATTAAGCTATTCGAACGGGTTATGGAAGCCAGCTTCTGGATGATCTGTATAAAGACCTTCGCGGAGGAAGAGTTAAAGTAAGATAACTGAAAACGGAGCTCCATTGTGAGGGGTGAATTATTAGTACCTACAATATAATAAACCAACTTCTCATATTCATCAATCCATTCCAGCACCGGACCATAGAATTCCCGGATATCTTCAGGTCGGGATTCTCCTGTTATCTCCAGAAGGTTTTTCTCGCTGTTAAGACTTAGACCGGGGGTACAGTCGGTTGGTGGACTGAGGTAATTCTTCATAAAAAGGAATTTGGTAATAAAAATACTAATAAAACCTGGAAATTGCATATAGCCTTGCCGGACGCAAGGTGCAATGGTAAAGGAGGACTTTATTCCAACTGGAGACCCAGAAGCGTAATATCGTCGACGAGGTCTCTGCCTTGAATCCACCGCTCAATTTCCTGATTGAATGCTTCTTTCTCTTCAGAAATCTGCTGAGGGGCATTCCGGAGGATGAGTTCCTGAAAACGCTGCATAGAATATTTTTTTCCTCCCTCCCCGCCTTTCATATCAACGATGCCATCGGTAAAGAGGTAAAACTTATCCAGGCCTGAGAAACTATACACAAAAGGTTTGGAGTTAATGTTGAGCGGTAATTCACCTCCTATATTAAAGCTGTCAAACTTAACTTTCTTCATCTCCTTATTCTTGTGGAGGATCAGCATCGTGCTTCCGGAGCCAAAGCAGGTGGCTATTCGTTGTTCCTTGTCGAAACAGACAATATTCAAATCAATACCTATACTGATCAGCGTTTTTGCATTGTAGTATTTACTGAAATTCATTCTCAGCTGCTTCACGAACTCCTCAGTGTCATTCAGTTCCACCCCGCTGCTGATAATATTGTTTAGTGCTTCAATGGCCAGCACGCTGATCAATGCTCCCGGGACCCCATGACCGGTGCAATCGCCCACTACAGCAACGGTCTGACTGCCCCGTGAAAAAGTCCAGTAAAAATCCCCACTCACCACATCCTTGGGTTTATGAATGATGAAATAATCTTTGAAAGAACCCGCAATCTGCGCATGATAGTTCAATAGAGTTGTCTGAATCTCTTTGGAATAATTTAAACTTTGATTAATCGCTTTGGATTTCGCCTCCAGAAGTTGGTGCTGCTTGGTCAGTTCTTCCTGCTGGTCTTCGATGATATCCTTTTGTTTTTTCGTCAGTTTCCAACGTTTGTAAAAAAACCAGGAGAACCCTGCAATGAATACCGCTACCAACGAGATGAAGGCAGAGAGATACATCTGCCATTTGCGCTTGTTTTTCTCTTCCAGCATTTTCTTTTCATCATCCAGCTTTAGCTCATATTGCTTCTTTTCCGAATCAAAGCCCAGCTGGCGGATTTCAGATTTGTGTTTGATATCCTTGCTCAAAACACTATCTCGGCTATCTTTCCACTGGATATAATTTTCGAGGCTGCTTTTATAATCTCCTATGGCCTTATAATAAAGATATAGCCACCTCTTAAAATCGGCAGTTTCGAGTTTTGCCTTTGGGTTGAGCTGAGTAAGCTTTTCAATAAGAGGAGGGACTTTGTTAAACTGTTTTTGCAACACCGCTATTTTAAACCGGAGTTTGTAAGCGTTGTATAACACATCCTCCTTTGCGAGCGCTTTTTTATACAGGAAAGCACTGTCTGCATATTTCCAGGCTGCTTCCAGACGGTTCGAACCATCGTTCACGCATACCTCTCCCAGATTACAGAACCGACCGATCAGGGAGGAGGAATCTTTTTTGAGCACTCCATAGCGGATGCTTTTATTGAAATAATATTCAGCTTGTTTGTAATCCTTAATAAAAAAGAGAAAGCCTGCCATATTGTTATAATCCTGGGCCAGGTAATCATCATTTTTCTTTTTGATATCAAGCTCGATACACTTATTGAAGTATGTTTTGGCAAAGTCATACCGCTCCAGGTCAATATAGGCGGTGGCCAGGTTTGAGTAAATGGAAGAGAGGAGATCCTGATCGGGGTCTGTCTCCTTCTCAAGTATCGTTGCTGCTTTCAGGTAATATTCAACAGCCTGTAAATAATTGCTCTTCTGGCTCCGCTCATAAACTCCAAGGTCGTTATAAGATCTGGCTGTCTCCGTATGTGCGAATTTGGAATGGATGGATTTCCGGAGTAGTGACTCCTCAATCAGCTTCATCTGTTGAAGCGCATAGCTTTCAATATCTTTCACCTCGCAGGCATCTTCAATAGCACTCAGGGTAAGGATTTTGGAAGAGTCATTAGCAGCCCGAGCCAATGCCGGAATCAGTGAATCCATTTCCTGAGCCTGGGCAGCAAAAAAAAGTGTGATAAAAAGAAAGGTAAGGGTCCTTCTTATAAAAATCATGAGTTGTATAAAAGGGCTAACTGGTTGGCAGGAGTGGAAGTCCGGCTGATTTCAATTTTAAATTTATCTCTTTTATCTCTTTCACAAAATTTTCCCAGGTAGTTGATGACCGGGATGTTTCTTCATGAATGGCTTTTACGGCTTCAACAGTTTGTGTAGTGGGCATCTCATCAGAGGCTTGCAACTTATTAAACAAGGATTTGAGTGTTTCCTGTGTTGAATAAAAACTGCTGTTCCGATTGCGTTCCGGAGCGCCCACTTGTTTCAGGAGTTTTTTATTGAATAATTCCAGCTGGGGCTTTAAGTCAGATCCGGCTTTCGGGATCACTTCGCTTAACTTGGTCAGAACGGATTCCCCATCCTTTATAATCGTATTTATCTCCATCAGATCTTTTGTACAGTTGAGAGAAATACTTTCCTGTTTAACCAGCGCCTCCTTGCTTGCATGAACCCGTGGATCCATCACGATCTTCAGATCCTGGGAAAGGGTTTTTCCTCCTGCTGTGAGTTTGACCGTATAGGTGCCCGGCAAAACCCAAGGCGAGGTAGGCTCTGCAGGGGTATCTCCTACTATAGCTGACATCGGGAAGGAAGCGGGAATGTCGAGAGGTTGGGATCGCATATCCCAGAGAAAACGATGAGCACCGGAATCGGCAGAAACCGTTTGAGAAGGCCTGACCCAGTAGAGCGGAATATTAACTGGTGGAATTTTTAAAGGTTTATCGAGCGAGGAATAATGCCGGATGAGTGTTCCGGAAGCGTCATAAATCTCGATCTTTACTTCTCCGCTCATTTTTTCGTGTAGGTAATAATCGACGATGGCACCATCCGGTGGGTTTTGCCCGGCAGGTTCTTCGGCGGGGATAGGCGTATCGGTGTTCATATTCCATTTGATGCGGTAAGCCAGAGCAGGAGTGTAGAGGATCATCCGTTCTTTTGTTTTTTCATCGCTGAGTTGTCTGAGTGGACTCATATCATCCAAAATCCAGAACGACCTGCCATGCGTAGCCACGACCAGGTCGTTATCTTTGATAACCAAGTCACGGATTGAGGTTGCAGGCATGTTGAGTCTCAAGGATTGCCAATGATCCCCATCATCGAAAGACACATAGACACATTTCTCCGATCCGCAGAACAGCAAACCTTTCCGGGCGGGGTCTTCCTTCACCACATTGATCGGATCATTCGGAAGGCTGTTGACTATTTCCTTCCAGGTCTTTCCTCCGTCTTTTGTCCGGTAAATATGCGCATGGTAATCATCCGTTCGGATACCGTTAACAGCAGCATAAGCCGTATGAATATCCGTATGGCTGGCTTCCAGCATGGATATTTTGTTCCAGGAAGTCACCGAAGGAGGAGTCACATTCTCCCATTTGATTCCTCCATCATGCGTCACTTGAATATATCCATCATCGGTGCCGGCCCAGATCGTATTCGAGTCGAGCGCGGAAGGGGCGACGGTGTATACGACTCCTCTTCTCTTCATCGTTTTCATGGAATCGGTTTTGTAGACTCCGATGCAAGCCGGAAGATCGTAGGAGGTACGCGTTAAATCGGGACTGATCACCTTCCATGAATTCCCTTTATCTCTTGTTTTAAAGATGACATTGCCGGCATAGAAAAGGGTCTTGGGGTCTACCGGGGAAAAAACAATCGGGGCTGTTCGCAGAAAACGGTATCCGAGGGTCTGAGCGGGATCGGGAGAAATGTCTGTGGCCTGCGAGGTGCGTTTATCATACCGTGTGAGCTTGCCACCGTAGATGAGATTAAGATCCAGAGGGTCGGCCACCACATATCCGTATTCTTCTGCACCAACGGGATGCCAGTCGCGGAAGGTAATCTGTCCGTCATTGCCTCTGGAGGCAATACCAACTGAACCGCTTTCCTGCTGCCCGCTGTATACATTGTACGGAAATGCATTATCCGCGCTTACATGGTAGAACTGTGCCGTAGGCTGGTTATACCAGGAACTCCAGGTCTGCCCTCCATTTACAGAGATGACAGCTCCCTGATCTCCGGCAAGGAGAATAATTTGCGGGTTGTCTTGATTAATCCAAAGGCGGTGATAATCATCTCCTCCGGGAGCTCCTTTAAAACCGTTCCAGGTCTTGCCCCCGTCAGTTGATTTCCAAACTACCACCGCGGCATCATACACCAGATCGGCATTCTTGGGATCCACTTTTATTTCCGCAAAATCATCTCCCCGATCCCACAAGCGGTTGTCTTCACTTAGCAAGGTCCACGATTCCCCTCCATCATCACTCCTGTAAATTCCTCCATCTGATTTGGTATTGACCACGGCATAAAGCCGGTTGGTCTGACTCGGGGCGATACAAAAGCCTATTCTTCCCAGTCCTTCTTTTTTTCCCGGCAAGCCTTTCTCCAGTTTTTTCCAAGTGGTGCCTCCATCCGTTGATTTATATAATCCACATCCTGCCCCTTCCCAGCTCCCATTTTCCCAGGGAGCCTGACGTGCTCCCCACATATCGGCATAGACGATATTCGGATTCGTGGGATCTATGCAAACCTGCACCGCTCCAGTGTTTTCATCTATAAACAGTACCTGCTCCCAGGTCTTTCCTCCATTGGTGCTGCGGTATACTCCTCTTTCTTTGTTCGGTCCATAGGGATGACCGAGGGCTGCAACGAATACCCGGTTTTCATTCGTAGGATCAATGGCGAGCCCACCTATTTGCAAGGCATCGCTGAGGCCCATGTTTTTCCAGGTCTTGCCGGCATCTTCCGATTTATAGATTCCGTTTCCGACCGATAAGTCGGGTCGTTGAATCCCTTCTCCGCTTCCTGCATAAATGATATTGGGGTTGGAGGGTGCCACCGCTACATCGCCTATCGATCCGGTGCTTTGCTCATCGAAGATGGGGTTCCAGGTTCGTCCGAAGTCTGTTGTCTTCCAGACCCCTCCGTTGTTAACTCCTATATAAAATACATTCGGCTGTTTGGTAATGCCACAGGCTCCTACGGTCCTGCCTCCGCGGTGAGGGCCGATCATTCTCCATTTCATGCAATTGAAGAGAGAAGGATTATAGGTTTGAGCGCTTGAAAAAAGCGGAAGAAGGCAAAGACTAATAATTAATATTCTTAACCGGGTTATCGTATGATGCATGGTGCAGAAAATGATTGAAGGTGCTATTCTTTATTGCAGAGCAAAAATAGCGGTAAATGAGATACGGAGAGGGTCGATAATTATGCTTTTTATGAAGTTTGGAATCTGACGGGCAGTGCTGATGAGGTGATTCTTCACCCTATCACACACGCTCTGCTTCATTCTGAATGACAGTTGACAAGAAGTGGGTCCGGATATCTATCGGGGTTAGCTATACTTAATTTTACCACTAAGGCACTAAGGGCACTTAGAAACACTAAGGCCTACCCACAAAACCCGATAGCTATCGGGTCTTAGTGAACCTTAGTGCCCTTAGTGCCTTAGTGGTTATTTTTTTCACAGTTCGCGCATGTCTGCGTGAACGGGTTGGGGAGTTCAACAGGATCACTGCTGCATATCATTCAAACCGTCGGTATTCACCTTTGTATTCTTACGTTTGAAAAGAGACACATCAAACTTGCCGAAGCGGTAGGTAAAAGTAATGCGGAAGAACTGCTGGTCTTTGTAGCGAGAGGTGTTTTGGGTAAAGTAGGTCGACTCCGAGTATGTTTGAACAATGCGAGACTTGAGCAAATCAGCGCCGTTGAGGGTGATGGTTGCTTTCCGGTCTTTGAGGAAATCAAACTTGAGGCCCGCATCCAGATAGTAGACCGGGAGCGAATAGCCTTGAGCCGTTGCACCGGGCGAACTCATGCCCCCTCCGCCAAATCCACCTCCTATACCACCCCAGCGCCCTCCTCCTCCACCGGAGTTGAGTGGCAGGTTGGATTTCGCGGTGTATTCTCCGGTCATCTGCAGGCTGAGTGATTTCGTGAAGTGAATGGTGGAGGTCAGACGGGCGAACCAGTTGGTGCGTTTATTGATAAGGCCTTCGGCCACATTGCTTGCATCAATCACCGTATAGTAGATGTTATAGTTGGCCATAAAATCAACAACCTTCTTAACAGAAAATTTAGCCGTGAGTTCCGCTCCGTATGAGTTGCTGGAGAGCGCATTTTCATAGGTATTGATAATGACATTGCGATGAAGCACCGGGCTCATTTCAAGGAGCTGGTAACTGGTGATGAGATCGGTGGAGTTCTTGTAGAACCCGGTGAACATGATGGTATTCGAGTGACCGAAATTACGCAGATAGCTCAGCTCCATAGAATTTGTAAACTCCGGCTTGAGGGCCGGGTTCCCCCGTTTGATATTCAGGGAGTCGGAATAATCGGTGGCCGGAATAAGTTGAAAAAAACTAGGCCGGTTGATCCTTCGGGTGTAGTTCAGTTGGATATCGTCTTTGTCGGTGAGGTGGTAGGTACCGAATATGCTTGGAAAAGGAACGATGGGATATTGGTATTGATACTTCACCGTTGAATCTACAAAGCCACCGGAGTAGAGAGAGCTTTCAAGCCGGAGGCCCACCTGATAAGAAAATTTCTTGAATTCTTGTCCAAAGGTTCCATAGGCTGCGTAGACCTGATCCGTAAATTGATAGTTGACCCCAAACACTTTTAATTCATCGAAGGTATCGGTGAGTGGGTTCAGGATAAAGCTGCTGCTGAGGGAGGTGTAATTTTTAATGGAGGAGCGGAGTCCCGCTTCAATCTTAATATTGTTTTTAAGAGAGCTCTCAAAATCGGTCTGTGCGGTAATGAATTGACTGGAGCTGTAACCCGTCTGCCGTTGTTGAACTTCCGGGCGATACATATACCCTCCTACATCATAAAAATTAGTGTAATAATTTCCGTAGGAATTTCCTCCGTTTGAATTGTAGTTCACATCGGCGGTCCAATCGGTTCCTTCCTTCGGAAACAGGTGCTTAAAAAGGATAGAAGCTCCCAGACTATTAAAATCTCTTCCGGAAGTATCATTTCTCATCATCGTTGAATTATTGGTATAACCGGGATGAATGGTATCGGTGCCCGTAGTGAGGGCGTCGGTATTCACGAAATGAGCCTTACCCAGGTTTCCGGAGATCGTGAGGGTATTGCGGTTATTAATAAAATAATCAAACCCTCCTCTCACAAAGAGAAAGTATCCGTTCATGGTGGTAGGATCGGTCTGGCTGATATTCGTCAGTGGAGATCCGATCAGGTTATCGCGGGTGGTGGTGCTGGAACCGATAGACTCACGCTGGTGCAGGCCCACGGTAACGAACGCATTGATTTTTCCTTCTCTCACGTTGAAATCGCCGTTCGCATTGATCTTACCCCTCATATCCACACCGGCTCTGATGCTTCCGTTATAACCGGTTCGTTTGTTCTTCTTCAGTACGATATTGATGATGCCTGCCATGCCCCCCGATGCATCATACTTAGCCGAAGGGTTGGAGATGACCTCTATGCTTTCGATGGCATCGGCAGGGATCTGATCGATGGTGAGGGTAGTAGGGCGGCCGTCGACAAAGATCTGGGGACTGGCATTCCGCATACTCACATTCCCATCGAGGTCGACGATAATGGATGGAATTGTTTTGAGTGCATCTTCTGCCGTACCCCCGCTGATGGTGATGTTTTTCTCGATGTTGTAAATTTTCTTGTCCAGCTTGATCTCCACATCCGGTTTTTCAGCCACGATATTTACTTCTTTGAGCTGATTGTTGATACTCATTTTAATATTCCCCAGGTCTTTATCGGTCATGCTTGCGATTCCCGACATACCACTCCCCGCATTATCCCCTGAACTCCGTTGCTTCATGGCTTTTTGAAAATCAATTTGGAAGGTGTATTTACGTTCCACTGTTTTATAACCGATGGCGGTAAATTTAATCGTCAGCTCATTGGAGATTGGAAGGTTTTCCAGATTGAATTCCCCATTACCCTTGGTGAGATCTCCGGTCAGCACGGTTATTCCACCGGAGTGTTTGACAGTATCATACTTATAACCCGAAACGGTTACCACTGCATACTCCACTCCTTTTCCGGTGAGGCTGTCAATTATTTTTCCATAGATATGACCAACGCTTTGGCTCGCTCCTCTTCCACCACCCCCTTGATATTGGGCAAGGGCCGCGCTCCAAAAAGCGAACCCGATCAGCAGACTTAGAAAGTACTTTTTCATGGCTCTGTTCAGTGAATATTTTCTTTTCCACCTATTAACTTAAAGAGATCATCTCTGTAAAACTCACTTACCGGAACTTCTGCATTCGGCAACTTAATCAGGTTATTCCGGACGCTCAACATTTTATCCACCGAAATGATAAAGGATTTATGGACCCTGACAAATTTACGGGGATTCAGCTTCTCTTCAATTCCTTTCAGGCTCATTCGGGTAATCACCGGCTTAGGGGAGGTAGAAAGGTGTATTTTAATATAATCCTTCAGTCCTTCCACATGCGTGATATCTGCGATCACAATTTTGATCAGATTATAATCGGCATTCACAAATAAATAATCGTTATCAGGCACCGCTGGAGGGATCTGGGTCTTCAGCCTTTTCATCTCTATGGCTTTGTTGGCTGCTTTCAGGAATCGTTCAAAAGGAACAGGCTTCAGTAGGTAGTCAATGACATCCAGTTCGAAGCCTTCCAGCGCAAATTTTTCATAGGCGGTAATCAGGATCACCATCGGGCGCTGAGTCAATCCTTTCAGGAGTTGAATGCCGGTCAATCCGGGCATCTGAATATCCAGGAAGATCAGATCAATAGGTTCTTTTTG
>Ga0206996_1206_pt1 | contig 10596 bp, 12 predicted proteins | sample Alteio_BWMinCont_2_FD_153467 | JGI IMG/M metagenome (GOLD analysis project Ga0206996, IMG submission 153467) | Enriched cells from forest soil in Barre Woods Harvard Forest LTER site, Petersham, Massachusetts, United States -... | ecosystem: Environmental > Terrestrial > Soil > Temperate forest >...
GATACCAGGCTTTAAGAGATTTGTCTCGCTGAGGGTACTCGCATACAAGGAAAACGTATTCAAATTTATAGAGGTTGAATTGTGAACAGGGGTGGATATGAAAACTACAGTTGTAGGTCTCTCTTTTCTGATCTGGTTTTTGGTACAATCTTCAGCGCCAAACTCCTTGGCCTGTATGACAGATGCGTCTTTTAGTGAGCCCAAGATAAAGACGGAATGGACGACGTATGGGATGGATTTTCACAAATTACTGAGTTCTGACAAAACAAATGCCGGCGGCATCGAAAATCAAACTACTTGGTCGAGGGAGCGGCCTTGGGGAGGCCCCAACTCCTCTGCGTGGCGGCCCGAAGCAGTAGTCGCAAATGCCGCCTCCGACGCTTTAGCTCACGGACTTGTTCGTTCCGGCGTAAAAGAGGTCTTAGTTTCAATTCCAGTAAAGATGCTTTACGGAACAGATGGCCTTTCATCGGGCGGTAACACGAATGCTGCGTTGACATTAGGTTCGCTCTTTAGAAGACCGTATCCGCCTTTGATCGCTTCCTGGTTGATTATGGAAGATGGTTCAAAACTATTGATAGTTCATGTCAGGGGCGTCGCTGGATTGATACCGAACCAACCTCTAATGATCGACTTCGGTAAAAATACGCCCCCTCTTAAACTCATTCTAAAAGCCGTTGGTCAAAATAACGAATTTGAAGCTCTCTGGCAGACGAGAGGTACGCCTTGGGGAAATCTTTATGAAAATCATCCAGCTTATCTGAAGCTTCCAGGAATGTCCGGTTGGTTCCCCATCGATTTTCGCGATGTGGTTAGGCCAGCGGAGGAAGTTTTGGCCAATTTCCCTGAGGGAAAACAAAGACTGGGTAAAGGCACTGTACTTGATCCCGAACAAGTCAGTGCCCAAGGGAATCATTGGGATCTCACTCCTTTTAAGAAGATGTACCCGAATACTCCGAACCCCTCATGTCGCCAGGGATGCGCCGCAGGACCTCATGATTTCGGAGCCGATATTCATGCTGTTCGCTACTCCCCAGAAATCGGCGTCTTTAACTATTTTACTTTCAAGAATTCAACTGTTGTAACAACTGCGGTAGGCAATGCGGATACAACATTGATCGGACAACCGCCGGCGCTGCTTACAATGGCTTATGCCTGCTTTGATCGTAGAAATCTGTCTGCCGAAGAGCATTTTGGAGTTGCGAGTGGCATTGGCTGGCATGAGTTAGGTGACGACGCTGACACCGTTTTTAACACCCTTGAAAATTCGTCGTTTCTAATCGGATATGCCAATGGAAAGCCAGGGGACGACCGACCGTATGCTTTCGGACTGAGTGATGTCACAGTTTTTCGCAAACTTCGGCCCGGCGCAGCTTTTATAACTGCAAATGGTCCGACGACGGCTCGGGAAGGACACACGCCCGCGCGTGGAAAGGGGCCCGCAAATGGGCGAAACTATCACTGGTTTGCATTTGACCAATCCGCCGAGGTTTGCATGATGGGAATGATTTTTCCTTGCGCACCTACACCCTCAAACCACTTGGGACTCCAGTGCCAGAAGTAAATTTCAAGGTGGACTGCGGGCCTATCGAAATGGGATTTCTACTGCCTTGGGGATCAGAGTCTTCCAAGCCGGTTCAAATGAAGCTAATGCAAGAGCCCAGCGCACCATAATAAGATCTTCAGGAGCACAAAGTATGGCGTCCTGAAGACTCCTTCGCTCGTACTTCTCAATCAATTCTCTGCATTCTAAAACCATAGCCTGCAATGTATTTTTCGAAACAGGCCTATCAGAAATCTCCATGGCATTATGATTAGAATCCATATTACGTGAGATCATTTCTGACCAAAAAGAAGCTACGACAGGAAGCAAGTGACGTTTGACCATCTCCCCGTGCCGGGGCCATTGAACCAGCCCCTTGAAAGTGAATCGAAAGTGATTATCAGGCCCAACCACAAGGAGCGATAATTTCTCTAGAGCCCGAAGGTAGCGATAAGTGACCATCTCGTCTAACTCTGAATCCTGTCGTACTTGGGCCAGCGAAACTCCTCGATTCAAACGGTGGAGAAACCAGTAGACATGGGGATGAGTCAGAAAATATTTCTCTTGTTTGGGTGTAAGAAAATAAAATGGAGCCTGTTTATCACGTGCTCGAGCGGCAACCTCAAAAAGGGACAAATTGAGCTCATGACAAATGGAAATGAGCCGGTCAACGGTGCATGGCCTGCCTGTTAAAATTCGCTTAATCGTAGGTTCTGACACTGAAAGTCGCTTGGCCATTTCTTGATAAGAAATACCTTGAGCTTTGAGCTCCCTCTTTAAGGCTTCAAGTAAAAGCCTTTGTTCCCACTTAATCATTGAATGACCCTTTGAGATGATTGGGTATCATATTCTGATCCCTGATTTCAATTGATTTGATGCGGGGGAGCCAGAAAATTATGATCGAAAGGAATTCACTTTCATCTTTTGGGTCAGAAAACGAACGGCTTAAGGCATATATCCGCTAGCAAGAAAGCGAGACTGGCAATGGTTCTGAAAACATATAAAGTTGTATTTTTTCTTTTTATTTTTGTAGGTACGCGGGCTTGGGGCCTTACCGAATCTAAGACGTTTAAGCAACTCATTGACCCAAACGATGCCACCGTAGGAACCTTTCAACAACGCTACTGGATTAATTCGGATTTTGCTCAAGGCCCCAATTCACCCATTCTTTATTATCTCTGTAACGAGGTGTCTTGCGATGCCGATACAGTTGTCTTTAACTCGAAAAAAAGCTTTATCCCTATAATGGCGAAAAATCTTAAAGCCAGATTGGTAGCACTAGAGCACCGGTTTTACGGCACAAGCGCCCCTTTTACGACCTACACCAAGGAACATCTCAAGTATTTGAATACAGAAAATGCGTTAGCCGACTTTGCCCGCTTCCAGCGATCTATTACTAAAGAAAAAGGTTGGACAGGCAAATGGGTTGCCATGGGCCGCTCTTATTCTGCAAATCTCGCCAGCTACTATCGCCTTAAAAATCCAGATCTTGTAGTCGGTGCACTTGCCTCCAGTGCCTGTCCAATTTTTTCACAAGGTAATGAAAATAATGATATCACTGCAGCGAAAGCGGCAGGTGTTGAGTGTGTTAAGAAGTATAGGGAAAAAATAATAACACCTCTTATTGCATCTTTGAATCGTCCGTCCCAACTAGCGCCATATCAAGAAGCTTTTCATATAAAGGAAATCGATGACCCAATGGATGTTTTGGCGACGATTACAGGCATTGTATTATTTGAAATTCAAATGGAAGGTGGTCAAAAATTTTGCAACGCAATAAATTCTCAAAATCCACTTCGAAATGTGGGAAATGTAGCTGTCGAAGTGCTAAGAAAGATTCGCACTTCTCCACTAGCTTGGAGTTACATGGGAGCAAAGAGCGAAAGTGCAAAAGATTATGAAAAGGGATTTGGAACGCGTCAGTGGCTCTATCAATCTTGTACCCAATGGGGAATATATATAGCTGCCGTCAACAAAGCTAACCCCGAAACGAAGTTATCGATCTTGAGCGTATTAACTGATGAACTTCCGATGAAATATTGTAAAGATTATTTCAGCATTGACGCTCTTCCGCCCGTCGAAAAAATGAATGACCTTTATTATAAGCCGCTTCTTAATCCGCTGACTTCCAAAATACTATTTATGAATGGTGGCGCCGACCCCGCTTGTTTCCCATATTCGATCTCAATAGAAAATGGAAATGCAACGAATCCCAATACTATTGCGTACACGATCCCCGGGGGTGCCCACTGCCAGGATTTTGATCCTCCTCAGGCAGCTGATTCAGCAGAACTCAAAAAGGCTCGGGATTTTGAATTAACCGTGCTACGAAAGTGGCTGCAATAATACTGTAGCTTACGGCCGTGTTCGGGATTGACTAAAAGACGAATATTGTTGATCGAATTTCAAAATTTGAAATTTTGCCAATTTCTCGCTTAAGATGCGAATCGCTGAAAAATCCAAAATCAAGTGGTTTTAGAACAGAATGCAAATTCCCAGCGAACTTAAACTATTGGCATTTATATTGGTTTTTACGGAATTTTTCTTCGGAGATTTTTTCGAGAGACAGTTTTTTCGCCACGAAACGCGAGCCATAACCGGCGGTAGTAAATCAGGTAAGCAGGGATTTGTTGACTTTGCTGGGTAGCAAAAAACTGCTCGCGAACCATCCCCTCTCTTATCCAACAAAATCTAAATCACGACCCATTCAAGGCGTCGCCAGAATATTTTTGCTCTCGACGGCGCCCCAAAAGGTTACGTTTAGTTAAAATAAGTGACGAAGCAGCACTCCGCACTTTCGCGGTATAGATGAAAAGTAGCGTCGTGCTCGTAAAACTAATGCAGGATTGTATTCAGAAAGATGGTCCATTTCCCAGACAACTTTATTATTGAGTTGGACCAATTGCCAGGTCTCCGTCAGGTTTCTCCCGTGCTTCATGCGATATCTCACTTCCGTAGAGAGATCATCCAGCAGGAATGCGACTTCAGGATTGTCTGTTACTGAGGCATATTTTGATACATTAAGAATCAACACTTGAACTCCCTTGTGCCAAGGGGCGTGCCACGATAAGGCCCGTTTCCGAGCAGTTCTTATGACAAACTCATCTAACGTCGCGATTTTGCTATTTTGTAGTTCAGCGGCTTTTGAAAGATCTCGATAAATAACGTTGAGATCATATCTTGGATCGAGTTGACTATCGGCCAGAACTCGAAAGAAGTACGAGTCGAGGAACAAAGTTCGATTCTCCCCAAAATAGTGCGAGTAGTACCCCATGCGGGATTCATTGGGAAGATTAACTAGTCCCTTTGCTATCCCACCATTAATGGCCAAATGATCAAGAAGTTGATCATCTGTTGCAAGGGAGAAGCTTGAACTCAACAATATTAATATGAATGCTAACGTTGCAACTTTCACAAAGCAATTTCCAGGATGCCAAAATTTGTCATACAGTTGACTCCGGACTAAACAGCCAAACTAACTTAAAATGAGTTTCTCACGTCGTTATATCTATGTGATTCAGTATTCATGCCTGTTTGGCTCGAAAGTCAGCCATACTCAGGAGGCTCCGAGGCTCCATCATGTTCTTGTTTAAAAGTTTAATAGCGTGCTTTCTTGTTAAACCGCAAACTCTGCAATACTCATCTAAAATCAAAGTCTTCTGCTTTTTAGTCCCTTGGTGGTAGCGCAAGCGAACGGATTGTAGTCTCCTTCGGTTTCAAAATGCGATAATCCGTTCTGATTGTTGGGGGGGCCATATTAATAAGCGGTATAGAGTGGTCGCTCCCTTTCCACAAAACTTTTTACCGACGGGCGACGCCAATTTTCCTCAGCATATCTTTGTATATTTTGAGGGACTGGTTCTCCGTTGATAATAAGTCGGTGCAACATAAATGACAGTTCCGCATCAACCAGCGCCCAAGATCTAAAAATGGAAGTTTTATTCGCGATGATTCGACCAGAAAAGGTCATCAACCTTGCCACATCTTCTTTTGCTTGGTCACTCAGGGGTTCTCTTGCCTTTTCATAAAACATCGTAGTCGTAGGCCGTTCTCGTCTCAGATGATCGAGGTCACTTCTAAGCCAGGCCATGACCATTCTTGCTATGGCCTTTTCCCTAGGGTCCGGTGGAAATAAACTTTCCCGACAGCTCCTTTGATCTTCCAACCACTCCGCAATGGCACTGGATTCAGACAAAGAAAAATCTCCAATTTGTAATGTGGGCACTCTTCCGGTGAATGAGAGACGATTGTAGTCCTCGCTCTCGTTTTCCTGTCGATCTAAAGCGATCTCAGTTATATGAAACGGCATTTTCAATTCTGTCAGAGCTACAAAACTGGAAAACGCATAGGGACTTATCCAAAAACGATCAATGAAAAGATTTATTTTCTCCATCGAAGTTAATTAACTTATTCTGTAAGCGCTGTCCATCTAGATACTGGTTTTGGGGCGCATTGACGGATTTTAGTGACTCGAAAAACGCCGACTTTACGAATCTTCTGACCAAAACATAGCGTTCAATGGCACCGGCTTTACGCCGCTGAAACTCTCCACGAAAATCGGAAACACGATAGGCATGACCGGTGTGTCCAAATGCCATATCTCAGCTGTATTAATAGTTTTTATTTATTTCAACGCAAAAAATTCCTAAAACGCAGACCGATTCCTTTCCAAGTTCTGCCTTGGATCGTGCTAATGCTGGACAGAAAAATCAAATCTTAGAGGGAAAATTCGAACTTCCGCAACTTCAAAACCACATAAAGTTCTCGCCACATACACCTTCACCGAAAATCGTCGCTGTATCGAAACCAAATCAACCGCTGGCGCCCCATGATTGGCTCTAGAGCGAATATAAAGGTCCGTTGAAAAGAGCCGGTCATAATCGGTCAAGGACTCCATGGCGGGGGTGATCGGGGTTGGGGGTCCAGACCCTTTCAGAATATCGGCGCGCATTTCTTGGCACCCCTGAGGGCAGCAGCTCCCGAAGTTATTGAGATGTCCACCAACGCCCACGGGCGTCTACAGAATTCCATGGATGTCCACAGGCCACTCTGCTTTATAAAGGGCGTGTTTCGAGGGCAAGGACGGTGGCCCTCATTTGGACGGTTTTTCACCCGCTGCCGGCCAATTGGGAAGACCGAGGGGTCAGGGCCGCTTAACGGCGCCCAACCGGCCCCAAAGTGTAGCTTTGGACCTTGATATTCATATTCAAGGAGACCGCCCACCGCCAGCGGTTGATTTGGTTTCCGGTCACGGAGCTGGTTTCAGAATTTTGATTTTATAAAGAGTTTACGGGGTTACCAGACTTTTCGAAGTCACTGATTCTTCGAAGTCCGACGAACTCTTGTAAAGTTCCTGCGTGTTTCATGTCGGTAAAAAATCAGTTTTTGCGAGCCTTGTTGATTCTTGCCTCCCAAAAAGAGGAGAAAAATGACGACCGTCTTTGCGGTGGCGGTTGAGCGCCTCGGTCAAGACCTCTGCATTTTAGATTTTTGACTAATTTTTCCATGGCTTCACTCTGCCAAGATGGTCCATCGTCTTTTTGTCGCTTCCGTCAACAAGTCTGTGCCTTCTGAGATAAGACCGTCTTAGCTGAAGCCCCAAAACTAGTTAAAAAATCGACGTGTCAGAAGTTTGACACACTTTGTGTCATTTACTATTGTTCTTTGTACCCCGATCCATTAATATTGCCCTCGTTATGAATCCGCAGACTATTTATTCAAATTTGATACGTCGAGAGCTTGAATTAAGGAGCGAGAAAAATTCTCGTTATTCATTGAGGGCGTTTGCTCGGTCACTCGGGTTTGAACCCACCGTCATTTCACAAATTCTTTCAGGAAAACGAATTCCCTCTTATAAGACGGCTCAGAGACTCATTCAAAAACTTGGTTTGGAGCCCCAGGTAGCGCAGGACTTCCTTGCCTCTCTTGCCGAAACTCACAAGAATCGTGGTCTTCAACGGCAAAATCATTTTCTAAAAGAAAATTTTTCTCTCTCTCAAATCAACGAAAGTGCAGTCAAAGACTTAAGCGTCGATTACTTCCGAATAATTTCGGATTGGTACCATGTTGGAATCATGGAGTTAACTTTAGTCGAAGGATTTCAATCGACGCCGACGTGGATCGCCAAAGAATTGGGAATAACCCCATTAGAAGCAAAATTAGCTGTCGAACGACTTTTAAAATTGGGACTTCTAAAAGAAGAAAAGGGGAAACTTGTAAAAACTCTAGAAAGAGTCACGACCGCTGATAAACATCTTACGACCCCGGCATTAAGAAAGCATCAAAAGCAGATTTTAGAGAAGGCCATTTATTCGCTCGAAAATGACCCCATAGAAATTAGAAACATGAGCGGGATGATGATGCCTGCTGATCCGAAGCTCATTCCTGAAGCAAAGAAGTTAATTGAAGAATGTAATAAAAAAATTTCAAGGCTTTTACAGAGTGGAAGAAAGACCCAAGTATATCAACTTCACGTGAGTCTGTACCCCGTTCAGAAGTCTAAGAAGGAGAATAAAAAATGAAGAAATTTGCTATTTTACTCATGGTTGCTCAACTCAGTTCTGCCGCCAGCTTTGCTGAAACCGGGACCCACGGGCCTATCACACAGGGTCTTTCAATTCCGAAGACTTGGCCAGGTGAAGTTCCCCTTGAGGCGGAAGAAAAATTAAAACAGGTTTCTGAGAAATGCCTTTCCGACCTCGGTGTTGATCTAATGGACATTGCCTTTAAGGGTAATGCCTCGATCGGCAATATTACTTCCAAGAGTGACGACATTAATTTTAAATTTGCAAATGAGACCGATCGAATTATGTCCAACGTTGTTATAACAACTAAGGATAACTGTAAATTGTCCGTCCTTTCTCATGCGTGCGACGGACCAGGTATCTGTGATCAGCATAACGACGAGATAAAACTTTGGTCGCCATTTTTGGTTAGAGATCTTCAGAATTGTAAGCAGTTTCCGAAGGCAGACAGAGTCACCAAGCTCCTCTCAGTAACCGGCCCCTCTTATGACATAGATCCCCTGCCTACCGTGAGTTGGAGTAAAATAACCAAGTACCGGTATGATGATTTAGGAAGTATCATTGGTGAGGACCACTTTATCGGAAAAATAAAACTGGACGAAGTGTCATTTGGACAAGGAACTGTGAGTTCTAACTTGGAATTTTATAATTACAATTATGGCTACGGACAAGGTGCCAAACTCATTTTTTCCTATCCGAAAGATAAATACCATCAGTGCATGACGAAGGGAATTTCTGACGTTATAGGAAGTAATCCACAATGAAGACAATGTTTAGATTAACCTTAGGCTGTGCTCTTTTAATCAGTCTGGCCCTCAAGAATGCGGAGGCCCAGACCACTTGTCCGTTGAATATAAATTCAGTTTTAGCTCATATAGGGGCCAAGCCGGACTCGTCAGTATCAGCACAGGACTATGCCGCTTATAAAATAAGAATTTGGAACGGACATTTGGAGTTAGCAGACCAAGTGTGGAGCTCTTATATCGATGGCGTAAATTCAAGTGCAGATTCACAAGAAATTGAAAGCTGTCTGATCCCTCCACTTGATCATCACACTTTCACGCTCGCCTTAAATGAAAAATTCACTGAGGCAAGTTTAGCTAGAATTAGGGCTATAAACCCTCCGGAGTTTTTTCTTCTTAATTCAAAATACAAATTTGATAATATCATATTTAGAGTTTTTGATCCCGTCTTTGAGTCCAATGACTCTGCTCTCAACTCTCTTGAGAATAAACCCGCGGGTTTCAATGATGCTGGCAAAGCACTCTTTGCAAGTGCCCAAAGAATTCAGTCTGAAAACTGGGACATAACATTTCTTCACGAACTGGGCCATTATATTGATCACGTTGACGACGATATTCAAAAATTTAATGACCTCGATACTATGCAGGCAATTGCAACAATTTTGCAAACTAAGGCTGTTGATACTACGACTGATGTTGAAAAGCAGCTCATTGATTCTTGGCTGAAAAGTGGTCTTAATATTGGGTTTCTAGCGGAGTGGCGTGTCTGGTGTTTTACTGTCGAGTACTTAAGTGCATTACCTCAGCCATTTACCGGAGCCAAATATGCTTGGATTAAGCCGTTGCTCAATCTAACGCCTCAGCAAATCAAGGTTGGTGTTTTTGACTACCTTGATCCGCGATTTTCGGATCCTCGAGATGGGATATTTTCAAATCCAATTATGGGTGAACGTTTAAAACAAATTCGCAATGACCTTCGTTTAAACATTCTTAATAGTAGGAGTATAAAACTATGAAGAAATTGATGTTCACTTTCGCGATCATGTCCACGTTGTTTTCTGTGACCTTGTTCGCATACGAGTTTACAAGCTATCAACTGTCAGGGTTGACTGTTCCCGACGTGACCGTAGTGGCGACAAAAGCCTCTTGCAATGACCTATATAGAGCAAATGGTCTCCCCGAGCAGTGCAATGTAGATGGGGTGTTTGCGGGAATTTTATTAAAAAATGTCTCGTACAAGTCTTGGTTTTTCGGCAAAACGGTGAATGTCGGAAACGTTTTAATTTACCCAGTCGCTGCGAGCATTGCTGAAGCCTCGCTTTTCGCTACACATATAAAGCTAGCCTTTTCCGGGAAGAATGAAGTGGATAATTTGCGAATGTACATTCGTTCCGACTTGGACGTGGTGACTCGGTCGTTGCCTCTTTCGTCGGTCACCGGCGATTCCTGGGACTCTACTCTATTTCGATTTGGCGGACTCATCGTCGAAAAACAAAACGTATCGGACAATGAAATAGAGCTACATCGTCCCTTGAGATACGGATTATAATATTAATATTGATAGCCAGGTCAGACCCTCGCAATGTATCAAAAGGCGGCGGTCAAAAATCGACCGCCGCACGACTGCCAGGTTTTGTGAACAGCGGCGCCCCGGGTTGGTCGCTCAGATCGGCATATCCGTGGCGCCTTTCAAATCGATTGTATTGAAAGACGCCGCAGGCCCGGCCATTTTCTTGAGACCTTCCCGAAAGTCGTTAAGCCAGCCATTCGCCAGCGATAGCGTCCT
>Ga0206996_1212_pt1 | contig 10357 bp, 8 predicted proteins | sample Alteio_BWMinCont_2_FD_153467 | JGI IMG/M metagenome (GOLD analysis project Ga0206996, IMG submission 153467) | Enriched cells from forest soil in Barre Woods Harvard Forest LTER site, Petersham, Massachusetts, United States -... | ecosystem: Environmental > Terrestrial > Soil > Temperate forest >...
TTTCTGACGAAGATCTTATGGAGAAAGATATGGAAATCACTCATGCCAGATCAAAAAGAGAAGTCGTTCAAATGGCTCAGGCAATAAGACGGATGAGCTCCTGATTTTTCTTTACATGTTCAATGACGCGAGTCAAAGCTGCAGCTGCCTTTTTTAATTTTTCTAAGTCGGCACCGTTAACCACACTTCCATCGGTTAAATTTGTTAGGACTATGTCAAGCATTCCTTGGGTGACGGCCAGAGGGCTTGATATATCGTGCATAAACGCCCTCTGATGAGATTTTGTGCTGGAGAGAGTCGACCCTTGAGGAGTGGTCAAATTGCGGAGTTTATCTTTAAGGGCCATATTTTCTTCGCGAAGTCGCGTGATCAGACGATGTAATTCACTGTTGGCCTCAAGGGAAAACGTTGGAACACTTTGAAGGGGATCGACCTTCGCGTTAATTGTTTCTTGAACGCTTTGAAGTTCATGCTGTGTCGAACCGACAAATAAGTCGCAAAGACGGCCAAGATGCATCCGGTCAGGAACCCACCCATTCGTTCACTCTGTAATTTTTTATCGGGCATCTTGATCACAGCGACCTCCTTCTCAGGTCTGGAGGAGAACTTCACGCGCATTTTGGCATATAAGCGTTCAAACTCAGTCTGGAGTCCCTCCTTCATATTTTCTTCAGCTATGAGAAGATGTCTCACTTCAGCCGGATCCTCAATGTCTCCGACATTTATTTCAAAGACCTTAATGGCCTCTTGGCCTATCGGTTCATCCATTTTTTTGAAAACAGTTAATGAAAGAGTACCTGCTGCAGTATTAAGTCTCTGTTGGTCGAGAAATTTTTTTTCGCAGTCATCTTTATCGCCCGAGCATCCCTGTCTAGTAAAAGTGTCGGGTTCTCCATCAGTTGTGACTTGTCTTCCTAAAAGGACTAAACTTGAACTGTCTATCTCAAGCAGTTCATAAGAAATAGTGTTACATTTCCAAGAGACCATAAAACCATCTCTACACTTTTTGATTTTGTATTCTCGACCTGTTTGCATTGGGTCCGGTAATGTGTCGGATATGATTTCGGTGGCCCCAGAACCATCAAATTCCCAGTGATGTCGCTCGATTTGAACCCCATGGATTGAAAGGGTCTTATCCTTCGGGAATCGTAAATCGCTTGTATAGATATCTGTAACCTGTCTAAGATTTCCTTTGAAAATACTCAAGTCCCGTCGACTGATGACATAAGCGACGCACGGTTCACCTGTATGACCACTGCTACATTCTCCAAAAGTCTTAATTTCTAAGGCATAACCCAGGTTATCGAGATCCCGCTGTAGCACTGGGTCTAGTCTAGAAGGTCCATTTGTGGCGTCGGCCTGAGCTTCTTTTATAATTGATTCTATAATCAAATTTTGTTTTGGCAACTGGTAATGACCCTGTGATGCACCATGCTTGAGTTGAACATCGATAAACTCGTCCAGTTCGGCCGCTTTCACTGCAAAAGCGTTAAGAAGCAGAGATAGTAAGAATATTGAAGAAACTTGGGTCCTCATAACAACTTATGATCGGCTTTGGGCCATGAAAACTTGATTTTGAATGCATTTAACTAGCCCTCTACCCGATATCTCTAACCGCATCTGACGTGTTATGGTAAATTCAAAGGTAGCAATGCTCCTGACAGGGTTATGGAGTGAAGGGAGGCTCACATTATGAAGGTTGTCCAAAGTCGCATTATGTATTTAAATATTGTTGCTATATTCTTGACTGGCGCATTGGTACTTCTTTTCTGGACACTTGAGTCCCTTTATCTACCTAAGTTTAGCTCACTTATTTCCTATTCAATTGCAGCGGGATTCGCCTGTTCCATCTTTGGCATTTTGAGCCTTTTCTTAAATAACCTTCATTTAAAATCCTTTTTACGCAATAACGATAGAATGACAGTTGAGTTGGAACAGCTAAGAAATAAATTACGTCTCCTTGAGCAAACTATTATCGACTTGAGAGCCGAAAACCAAATTTCAAAGGGAGTTGATGGATCAGTTGAAGTGGGCGAAAATAAATCTAGGTACGTTCCAAATCAAAAGATAAATTTGGTCATGCACGAACGCGCATTTCTCCATACCTTAGCCAATAAAGTCCAGATCATTCAACTTGCAACTTCTGCCGTATCTGACATGGTAGCATCCCAAGGCTGTAAAGACGGACCTTTGATGACTAAGCAGCTTGAGGTCATTAATAATAATATTAAAACGATAGCCGACCTATTAAGAGAGAATAGAGAATATCTCATTATTGCCGTATAAGTTACCCTTTTGGAATGTACTGCTTTGTTTTTAGAAAATTGACCACCTCTACGACCTTGCCTCTGGCGTCATCACTTAAATCAAGAAATTCCACTCCGTACCCAGGAGGATATTCCCCTTGTGTGCCAGGCCTTATCCATTTGACTGTCCCGTGACCCTCTATAAGTATGATGGGGCCCTCAGTAAAATGAATTTTAAATTCAACGAGATCATTGATCTTAGGCACGGCTCCATCTGAGGCCACAAAGAACCCGCCTCTTCCCAAGTTTATGACTTTCCCCGTTCGAGCTGCATCAAATTCACCACATTTTAATTCAACGAGAAGGGCCGTCTCACCGCGCCAGTGTCTTAATTTCCAGCGCTCCTCTTTGGGTTCGAGGGCATGAAGAACCGTACTAAGAATGACTTTAAAATCAAAGGGTTTAGAAAATAAAGCTTCAGCCCCTTTATTGTAGGCATCTTCGACGGTAATGTCCGCAAAGCCCGTTAGAAATAAGAGAACCGGTAACTCGTGATGTTTTGTCCGAATATTGTCCAGTAACTCAACTCCATTTCCTCCTGGCATTTGAATATCAGAGACCACAAGATCAACTTTTTGACTTTTAACGATTTCGAAGGCCTCGACTCCGTTACTGGCTTCAAGAACTTTAAAACCGGCTCGCTTGAAACTAAAAGCCAATACTTCCCTTAAATCAACTTCGTCATCCACTATCAAGAGGGTGTGATCTTTCGGGTTTACGACACTAGGAATATAATCTTGACCCATATTCTTATGCCACTTTCTTTTCTTTGGGTTGCTGTTTTGGAAGACTAAAGGCAAAGCGCGTATTCTTGCATTTCTCATCCAGCCAAAACGTGCCGTGGTGAGACGACACAATGCCTCTTGATATGGATAATCCCAGCCCAGTTCCTTTGCCAATTTCTTTAGTCGTGAAGAAAGGTTGATACATTTTTTCTTTAACTGCCTGAGGCAACCCATTCCCACTGTCGGTTAAAGAGATCTCGACACAGTCTTGAAAGTCCTTCACTTCGACTCTAACCCAACGTTCAGGCAATTTTTCAATAGCATCATAGGCATTGTTAAAAAGGTTTAAAAGGACTTGTATAATTTGAACTTGGCGGCACTCAATCTTAGTCATAGGAGAAGGGTTTTCAGAAATAATTTTAATGTCATGAATTTTAAATTTCTCGCGACAAATGCCAATGGTCTCTTCAACGATTTGACCTACAGTGACGGCGTCAAAGGGATCATCATCTCCGCTCCTCGAAAAGGAACGAAGGCCTTTAATTATTTTTGCAATTCTCTCAGTTGTTTTCATTATTTTCTCGGTAATTTTTAACCCCATCTCTTTATCAAAATCTTCGGTCATTAAATCTCTTAGAAGGTTTCCATTGGTATGAATGATCGCCAGGGGGTTATTGATTTCATGGGCAACGCCACCGGCCATCTCTCCGAGAGCCATAAGTTTGGCCCCGTGAACACTTTTGGCACGCTCCAAGTCTAGTTCTTTTGTCCGAGCCTCTACAAGCATTTCGAGTTCTTCGGTGTGTTTTCTATATGCTTGTTCAAGATTCCATTTCTTCGTTTGAGCTATGGCTATTTGCATTACCTCGACAGAATCAAACGGCTTTTTGAGGAATAAAAGTCTCTCTGACACACCCAGCTTTGCGATGACATCATCTAGAGAATAATCCGAGTACGCGGTACAGATAACCACTTCAGTGAGTGGAACTTTTTCCCAAATTTTTTCGATGGTCGTAATGCCATCCCATCCGGGCGGCATTCTGACGTCCATAAAAATCAGGGCATAAGGTCTTTTTTCTTGATGGGCGGCCACGACTTTATGAAAAGCCTCTTCGCCCTGAGATGCAAAGTCCAGTTCAAATTCTAGCCTTGACCCTGAAGTAGACTTATCTTCTCCAAATAAGTCTTGAGCGGAGCTTTTCAAACGCTCCTCAGCCTTATTTTGATTGCCAAGTAAAATTTTTCTGAAGTCCTCGTGGAGGGCAGGATTATCATCCACAATCAAAATCCGGTTATTGTTATTCATATTTTTTTACCTTTACTCTCGTTTTCACGATTCTACTTTGACCTCAAAAAATATTGCCCATCGCTGATGGGTATTCAAGCGGCTTTTCCTATCAATTCTGTTTCATCAAAAATAAGGGTAAACTGAGCCCCAAGACCCCTACCTTCGCTTGTAACAATTATTTTTCCACCCATTTCACCCATAGAATTTGCACAAAAATGAAGTCCAAAGCCATGACCCGTCTGTTTTGTGGTAAAGCCATGATTAAAGATTTTTGAGAGGTTTTCCGGATATATTCCTTCTCCAGTGTCTGAAACTCTAAGAAAGGCTCCGCCGCTATCTACCTTGCCAATCTCAAGAGTCAGCGTTTTTTCTTTAGCCCTGCCAGAACCCATGGCTTCTTTTCCGTTCTTGATCAAATTAAGGATGACATGGATAAGCTTTGTCCTTTGGGCAAGAATGAGTGGAGCATCCGAAAACTTTCTGACAATTTCGATCTCATGCCGGGCGAGGCTAGTTGACTGCATGGCTAAAGCGTTCTCGACTATCTCGGTAAGAGCTACCTTTTCTTTGAATTCACCGTTACCCTTAGCGTAGGTTTGTTGGGTATTAATGACGTCTTTTATGAGCTGCAGTTTCTTCATCAAGTCAGTAGCTTCTTGTTTTTGTTCAGACAACTCATCTTCGACGGCTGACCCAAGTTCAAGATAGAAGTCAATTAATTTATCTCCCTTGGGGTCAGTTGAGAAAAAATCTGAGAGGCGATGTCGATTTTGCACTAAAAGACCATTAGCCTTATGAAGATTCTGAGTCACGGATTTGTCAAATTTTCTCAAAATTGTTTCTAGGCCAACGTTGATGCTGTTAAGGATGTTCCCCACATTGTGCAGTATTCCTGTAGCGACTTCTGACATCCCAGCTCTGTGGGCACTTTCGATTGCTGCATTTTGAATTTGAATCGCCTGTTCGCGAATAGTTTCCTCGGCCTCACGTTGGGCGGTGATATCTTCCACGATTCCGACTCCCGCCAGATGCTTATCATTATCTGCTAGCTTTGTAGCCGTGAGTCTAGCCCACATGATCGAGCCGTCTTTTTTCATATACCTTTTAAGTGTAGAATACGAGTCTCCTTTATTTGTGGAATTATATTTGACTATACCTGCTTCGACATCTTCAGGGTGGGTGATAATGTCTAAATCTAGATTATGCAATTCATCGAAACTGTACCCCAACATCTTTTGAATGGCTTTATTAGCAAGAACGTATTTGCGATCCTTGTCTACGGCCAGAATCCCAACCGCCGCATTATCAAAGACAGCCTGAAACTGAATGGAGAGAGCTTTCGTCTCCTCCTGCATTTTCTGAAGATTGATGTTTTTTTCTCGCATGTCTTTATTTGCGCTGTATAATTCCTCAGAGCTTATTTCCATGGAGTGCTCTAACAATTCGCGGTCCTCCTCATAAGATCGATAAGCCTCGTTAACTTCATTAAAGAAATGCTCCAAGGCCAAAACCGCCGCCTTAGGAAGTTCAGAAATAACTGGCAAAAGATTTTTTAATTGCCTTTCAAGCAACTTATGCCGCTTTTTGTCCATTCACGTCTTCCGAAAGGGTTGTGATCGTCATAGTTTGATTGTGCAATTCACATTTCGCTTGAGGTGTAAAAGGCGAGATTTCTCCATAAGAATAAAATCCGGTTAATATGGTCTTATCGCCAAAAATTTTTCTAACACTTTCAACTTCTTCTTCAACACGCTGTTTTAGGACGAGCTTTCTTCCGACACAACTTATAAGGAGTGCAAACTCAGGTGCTTTAGATGCAGAGTTCTCCGCAGCCCCTTTTGCGCCATCTATGAGGCGATCAAAGTTGGCCTTCATCAGGCGGGCATAGGCACCCTCAGTAATATCTCCCGCAAACGTCATGCTTTGTTCTTTCTCGTCAACAGCCAAGATGGTCCTCACGATGGCCTTCTCGTTATCTACAGTTCTCATACAAAGGGGAAAGAGCAACGCACTCCCCGGCAGGCCTTCAGCGTGTTTGCCTAGATATGACTTGTACAGTTGAAGCGCCGACTTGCCATCGAGTTCATATAGGATGTTGCCCTTGGCTTTAGTGATAAGACGTTCTGGTCCAAATGGATCCCATCCACCAAGGGAGGCAGACCCGACCTTAATATTTTTGCCGTAGAGACCGACGACTGCGATCATGTCATTTGAAGGCGCTTCATTGGAGATCACCAGAGTCTCCTGAAACCTATCTTTATCACCAGCGAGTCCTCCGGTTATGGACACGTGCGCTGGCAAAATAGAGGCAAGACCTTTCACGATCTCACTTCCGTTGACGTTAAGACCAACGGAGAAAACAAGAACGTGGGTAAGGCCTTTGTGATCAAGGGAGTTTGCAAGTTTGCACCCCGCCTCATGACTATCTTTTACAGATTTCATATGAATCTGTGCATGCTTAATTTTTGTGTTTTCAAAATGAATGGCCACGGTGGACAGTGAATCATCACTCACTGAAGTTCCGTAAATTTCTCCCGAAGTGGAACATCCAAATTGATGGGCCCTAGGGTAAATTTCTTTAAGCTCTCTTAAAAGATTTCCTTCTTTCAAGAGCGAGGTCTCTCCAAAAATAAATACCAGTTCAGCCTTGTCAGCCAGACTCGATTTTATCGACGGGGACCATTTTTCATTTTTATTCCATCTTTTTTGTTCGAGTTTCATATATTATCCTTTTTTTAGTTTTCATCTTTCAAACTGCATGAGCCAGCTTACTTCCTTCGAACTCAAAGACAAAACTTGCGCCTTGGCCCAACCCTTCGCTTGTCACAGTTATTTTAGCCCCCATTTCAGTGGCTGAATTCGCACAGAAGTGAAGTCCAAAGCCATGCCCAGCTTGTTTTGTCGTAAACCCATGAGTAAAAACCTTAGGTAGATTTTCACCAGATATGCCAATGCCCGTGTCCGTTACTCTTAAGAAGATGCCGCCATGATCATTTTGTCCAATTTCGAGGGTCAAGATCTTCTCCCTGTCGTCCCCTGTTCCCATGGCCTCTTTTGCATTTTTCAGAAGGTTAAGCACCACATGGAGAAGTTTTGCCCTCTGTGCAAGAACGGGGGGAACTTCAGAGAATTTCTTAACAACTTTAATCTCATGTCGAGTTAAGGCCGTCGTTTGCATAACAAGTGCATTTTCTACAATTTCTAAAAGGGAGATATTTTCTTTAAATTCAGCATTACCTTTAGCATAGGTTTGTTGAGTATTTATTATGTCTTTAATTAAGGTGAGTCTCTTCATTAACTCAGTAGCTTCATATTTCAGAATACTGTTTTCATTTTTTATGGCCTCTCCGAGTTCAAGGTAAAAATCAACCAACTTTTTGCCCTTGGGATCGATCGTAAAGAATTCTCCAAGGCGATTTCTATTTTGCATGAGAAGGTCGTTGGCTTTAAAAAGGTTTTGAACCACTGATTTTTCAAATTTTTGCAAGATAAGCTCAAGTCCCACATTTGCGCTATTAAGAACGTTTCCAACATTATGTAAAATGCCAGTTGCGATTTCAGACATTCCAGACTGGTGGGCGGTCAAGACCGAAATCCTCTGCAGTTCCTTAAGTTTTTTAGTGCGCTCGGCGACTATCTTTTCTATATAATCAATAGTTTCCTTAGATTTTGTAAGCTCCTCGGCGTACTTAATTAACTGCGAGGTGATTCGCGAAACAGATAAGTACAAATAAGTAATTCCGGTTATCCCGAGAAGAAGAGTCACCCATAGGACAGATTTGAAAATGGGAGACATAGCGCGATTTGTAACATCACTTAAGTTCATGCCAATATGAACACGTCCCAGAACCCCATTCATAATTGGTGCGCTTATATCTAGAACTTCGTTCCTTTTAAAATCGATAATACGAGTGGTTTTCTTAGCATTAAGCTGAATTTGATCATTTTTAAACTCCTTGGGTATTCCAGGGGAAAATGTATGTGCGACAAATTCACCTCTTTCATTTCGAACAAAGACGTACGACACTCCAGGGATCTTCTTGTATTCATCAAGGTATCCCTGAATAGTTGAGGCGTCTAAAGACTCAATATTTTGATAGGTTGTCGTTAGGGCTGAAACAATGGAGCTCCCTTTAGATTCAAGCTCTTGGTGCAGTGCTGCCTTAACATTATTAAAGCAAACAATGAGAGTGACTCCCATTAGTGTTGTAAGGGTGAGGACAATAGGTCCTATAATTTTAAGCTTTAGAGTTTTTTTTGATTGAGTATTCATTTTCTACTTTCGGAAGTTGTAATGGCTCACTCATGACAAGTGCACGGGTCTACTTTGCCATGGCCAGAGAAAAAATGTTTTTCCCATCGATCGGACTGGTGAGCCCCAAACATCAAACTCCTGCTAACTCCCTCATCCTGCAATTTGTTTGGTCAAGTCTACTTGTCTTAAGCGGCACCTTTGACATGCTCACCGACATGCTTGTTTTTGTGACATGGATTTTCTACGGCATGGGCGCGCTAGGAGTCTTTATTTTGCGCCGAAAAATGCCAGACATAGATCGCCCCTACAAAGTTTGGGGCTATCCTTATGTCCCCGCTCTATTTATTATTTCAGCCGCCGTCTTTCTTCTCCAAACCCTCTACAATGACATCACTCAATATTTGAGTGGTGCCTCGCCGCTGGTCAACTCAGTTTTCGGCATAGCGCTCGTCATGACGGGAACACCCTTTTACTTTTATTTCAAATCTCAGACTAGACGACGCACGACCCCTTAACCGACTCGGGGTCGTGACTCGACCTCGACCAGGACGCCAGAAATCATGAACCTGAATATTAGACTCCTTTTAGACTCTCCCTATTTAAGGTGACTTCCGAAGAATACACATGATTCTCTTTGGTCCCTCACAAATCACCTAGGAAAGATACTGATAATGAAATTGGCCTTTATCTTTTTAATATGTTCAATATTTCTTCTCTTCGATGATTTAGTTGCAGCCGAGCCCGTGAACGGTGTCTCAGATGGTCTGGTTATACTAGGACAGAGTGCCGCCTTCAGTGGCCCATCTGCCGCCCTTGGTATTGAACTATGGAAGGGGGCCAAAGCCTTCTTCGATGAGACCAACGACCATGGCGGAATTAATGGTCGAAAAATTGAAGTCATTGCCCTTGATGATTCTTATGATGCCGAAAAAGCCCTCTCCAATACTCTTGAGTTAGTAACAAAGGACAAAGTATTTGCGTTATTTGGATACGTGGGCACCCCTACCCTCGTAAAATCTTTACCGGCTATTGCTAAGTTTAATCGCGAAGAAAACATGTTCCTCTTTTCAAATTTCACTGGGGCTCAGCCACAGCGAGAACCTCCCCATGACAAGTACGTATTTAATGTACGTAGTTCCTATCGACAAGAAACCGAAGGTCTAGTTAAGAATTTGGTCAAATTGGGCCATAAAAAGATCGGGTTATTCATACAAAATGATGCCTACGGCCGCTCAGGCCTCGATGGCGCGAAACGAGCCCTTAACCAATTGGGGCTGCAGATTTTCGCTGAAGCTTCGTACAATCGGGGCGCTGCTCTGAGCGAGTCTATGAATGAACAAGTCCTACTCCTCAAGGGGGCCGATGCTATTATTTCGGTTAGTTCCTATCAAGCGGCCGCAGCCTTTATTCGGGACAGCAGGATTTCTGGTTTCAAAGGGCCAATTGCCCACGTATCTTTTGTTGGCGCTGATGCACTTTTGAGCACACTTGTGGAGATCCAACGAAACGAAAATCTTCCTTTAAGTTCAAAAATTATAGTTTCTCAAGTTGTTCCAAGTTGGAAGGATACAACCTACCCTCTAGTAAAAGAATACCAATCGATAATGTTGAAGCATCCTGGTAACTCACCTCTGCCTTTAAAGGATTCTACATACGTTGGTCCAAAAATGAGTTTTAATTCCCTAGAGGGTTTTCTTAATGCCAAGATTTTTATAGAAATTCTAAAAAGAATACCTCCCCAAAAACTCAATCGTCGGAGCTTTCAGAAATACGCAGAAACAAT
>Ga0206996_1213_pt1 | contig 10356 bp, 8 predicted proteins | sample Alteio_BWMinCont_2_FD_153467 | JGI IMG/M metagenome (GOLD analysis project Ga0206996, IMG submission 153467) | Enriched cells from forest soil in Barre Woods Harvard Forest LTER site, Petersham, Massachusetts, United States -... | ecosystem: Environmental > Terrestrial > Soil > Temperate forest >...
CCAAAAGCCTTGGCGCTCTGAGCGTAGTCCTTCTTCACCTCGAGATCTTGGGCCTTTTTAAAGTTAGCCTTTTCAACCAAGTCTCTCACGTCGGTTTGAAATCCAGTTTCAATCAGCGCGTGGTTATTCATAAAGCCTTGGCCGGCTTGCGCCAAAGCTCCGTAGTCTTTCTTCAAATTATAAATATCTAAAATGAGATTTGCCGAATAAACCGCGTATTGGGTGCGGGGGTGTTCCGCCACTATCCTTTTAAAAAAGGCTATGGCGTCTTCAAAATGGTTGTAAGCGTAATTTAAACGCCCCATTTTGAATTCCACGTCAACGATCTTCTCACCTCGTGGGAAGCTTTTGGTGTAACGATCCCCCGCTTTAATAAACTCGGCCTCGGCCTCTTCAAAAGGAACTGGTTCTAAACTGTCTCCCACCATTTTTTTAACATCGTCATCACTTCTTAACTCTTTCTCCAAAGACAAGAGGGTGTTCAGTACAGCGGACTCAAAGTACTTCCCTTTTGGATCTACGTCGGCCACATAGCGATACTGCTTGGCGGCGCTGGGGAAATCTTTCAGTGCATACAGAAGCTCCGCATAGAAAAATCGCATTTCGTTAGCCTTAGGAGCCGAAGGAAATTTATTGAGATACATTTCATAAGCGAGGCGTGTATTAACCAACTCGTTCTTTTTTTGTGTGTTTTGTGCGTTCTTGTGGGTCAATAACACATAATTTCTTAGAGCTGATTCTCGAAGAGTATAAGAATCTGAAATTAACTTTTTATTAACAGCATTGGCTTTGGCCCATTCACTATCTGGACCGAAACTGTCGACCCAAAGATAGAGCTCATTACGATAGATCTCTTGATTTTTTGAAGTCGCAAGGTTCACAACAATTTGATACTGGTAATCAAAGGCTTTGGGTGCTGTGGGATTATATTCTAAGAGTTCTTTAAAAAGATATATGGCATCTTCTTTTCGACCCGAATCACTATAGAGATAGGCTAATTTTTCGAGCATAACATATTGAGCTTTTTCTCCTCCAACTTGATAGAAATATTCTCGGGCGGTTTTATAGTTACCCACCTCGCTGTAGAACAAGACAATGTCTTTGAGCGCTTCACTTCCCAGACGGATCTTGCTAACGGCCCGTCGTCCGTCGGAACTCCCGGTATCAGCCCCATGACGACTGATGTTTATAACCTCTTCCAAGGTCTTGAGGCCCTTGCCTGATTGTCCCAGTCGATATTGACACCAAGCAATTTTGTAAAGGGCAAAAGTGTAGAGCCGTGCACGGCGATTTTGTAAAATATTGGCGTAAGACTTTAAAGCATCTGCCCATTTGTCATTATCAAAATAGTACTCGCCCAAAGCAAAGTAGGCTTCCGAAACGTAGGGAGATTTCGGATAGTTTTTTGTCAACTGCTGGTAGTATCCCACACCCTTTTTAACCTGCTCAAGTTCCACGTAGTTATACCCTAAGAAAAAGAGCGCCTGATCCACCTTGGGGCTTTTTGGAAAATCGTGGAGGTAAAATTCATACAATTTAATGGCTTTGAGATTATACTCTTTTGACTTAGAGAGGTTCAGTACAGGTTTTGGACCTCGACTCCCATTTTTTAGATATAGGTTCAAACGATCATCAAAGTCTTTCTGAAGTCCGTATTCAATGAACTTAGCTTTCTCGACATAGAGCTCAGCAAGGCGCAACCAAAGTTCGCCACGATTTGGACTCTTCGCATATTGCTGGGTCAGTTTATAGAGCTCTTGAATGCCTTCCTCAGTCACTTGGTTGAGTTTTTCTTCATCCGTTCCCGCATCGCGAAAGAGATCAGTGCTTCGGGGAGGCTTGACCTGTGAAAGAGGAACTCCCGTAGGGCCCTTTTGAGTTTCAGCCTCTGGCAGAGCTAAACTTTGCTTTTTTATCGCAATATTGGCGTTGCTGCCCCTTGTCCCTAAGTCTTGTAAAAGCTCATTGACCGTAACCTTCTTTCTCTTTTTTTTCTTGGAATCTTTGGTGCCCTGGCCAAATGCCATCACTGAACTTAGGACCACGATTAAGGTTAAAAATCCTAGAGATTTAGGTTTCATTTATTATTCGCAGCCTTGCGTTCCCACGTAATGGTAGTCCCCAATTTCATCTAGCCAGTACTCTCCGTAGAACTTGTAGTAGTCATACCCATTTTGAATATAATAACTTCGACTCTTCGAATCGTCGACCTGTCCTGACGAGAACCCCTTACCCGATATTTTTCTTTTCAGAGCCTCTTTTTGCCCATTAAGCATTTCATACTTTGCGAAATTGTATTGCTCAAACATGTCAGCCAAGTCCTTTTTCATATTGAGCATATGGGTTCGAATAATGTTCCCCTCAACCTTAATACTTGTATCAATCCGCCCTTTCACCAATTGCTTGGCATAAGCTCCAACCGGTGCGCGCTTCCACCATGTGGGCATAGCGTTAATGACATCCTGTTCTTCTCGAAGCTTGTTAATGTAAGTGTAGGTGTGCTTGAAGTCACCTTCGCGGATGGTCTCACGGGCCACCAAGAAGGGAATCCTCAAACCGTTCTTAGCTTTGGTATCACTTTTTAGGGCATCATAGTTCCGGGCCACTTTCTCAATCTCAGTAAAATACTGAACTGGGTCGCTCACGGTATTTGTGAACTCTTCAAGACGAGTTTGGACGGGTTGGTAAATGCGCTCAAATAATCCTAGGGTTTTCGCCATTTCGTCGTATTGACAGATGTAGAGGTAAACGATTCCACGCAATAAAATAGATTCGGGTAAATAAAAATCTTCGTAAAAAGGAGAATGAAGAGACTGCAAGTTACTTAACACTGATCTAAACTGGGCGGCACGGATATGAGCCCAACTGGATTCAAAAAGAGAATCATGCCAGGCTTGGGTGTCTTTAGGGATTTCTCGATAAAGCTCGACGGCCATGTCCCATTTGTGGGCCTGGTAATAGACTCGCGCCATTCCCATCAAGGCGGAGACTCGATCGGTATCGGTCACCCCGGCATCTTTTCTAAACTCAGCTAGTGTGGTATAAGCGCGAAGGGCGTGGTTTAAGTCATTTTTCTTAACGTAAGCAAGCCCTTCCATGTATTTTGCTTTTGGATAGTAAGGAGAGCTTTCCGGTACTCTAGCAAAACTATCGGCGGCGGCATCCCAATTTCCTTTTCTACTTTGATACTCCCCGATGCGGTAGCGTAACATATCTTGATTTTCTTTCGGAAAATCTTCGACGTTGATTTTGCCAATAGCGTAATTTATTAGGGTGTCGTCGTTGAGAGAATCAGCGGCCAAAGATAATTTTCTCAAAGATTGCTTCATGTAACGGGTATCCGCATTTCGAACCACATCGACAAACTGAAAAGCAGAAACCTGATTCATCTTCATTTCATAGAACATTAAACCCAAAATATATTTTATACGCATCCGCTCAGCCAAGAATCTCGGATTTCGTGTCATATTAAAGAGTTTAAAACTAGCCGCTGCGTATTTACCTTGTTTGGCGAGATTTAAAGCTGCGTTAAGCTCGGCTGCGGCCGCAGCGGACATTCCTACCTTAGCACTGGGCTGGGGTGCTAAATGGCCGTGCCTCATCGGGGCCATCGTTTTCTTGCCCGCAGCTCGACTGATCTCTTGAGAAAAGAAAAACGCCAAAAGGCATAACGACAAAGCGATAATCGGCAATTTCTTTTTCATCTATACTCCGCACCGGGAAAGAAAAAACTCATCCCTATTGTCGCATGGAGGTTAGTGAAGAAACTTGTGCTGTTGTTTATGGTTGAAGTCGCACTGTAGCCATACCAGCTGATATCCCACCTGGCCGCTGCCCATTTGGCCAAAGCAAAAAGTTGGCCGGCCCCAAGGTGAATAGTGGGTGCTCCTGAACTTCCACTAGTGCCCGTAACTCCGATACCACCAGAAAAATAGAAGTCAAAGGGGATAATGCTATTGTTAAGAAACGCAACCTTACCGTAGATGGGATCCCATTTTGCGTCGGCACCAAAGAAAGAATTAACCGTCGAAAGGGACTGAGTTTGCACGCCTACGTTTTGAAGTTCGCTAGTAACACTCTTGTTGCTCGTGCTGATACTTATGGCCGACGCTTCGATACCCCAATTTTCATTAAAGTAAAAACCAAGACGCCCCCCAACGACAAGATCTGAGAAAAAGGCGTCGTTCATAATGAGACCAAAATTAGGAAAAAACTCGAACCGATGGGTCTTTGGCAAAAATCGCTTGGTGATGACTGCAATATCGCTAAATGGAGCGAGCTTTCCCAACCCCGCAAGCTCCGCTGGGGTTTTATTTCGAGTGGGTTTAGCGCTGTTTCGTGTGGTGTCTACTGGAGGAAGAGGAGGGCTTTGTGGACTCGACGGCGGTGCCGCGCCGTTGAGTTCGTCCGCCTTTGAAGGCGCTACTGGAGGCATAACTGTACTTGGTGGAGGAGTTTTTGAATTATTCTCAACGGCGTTGTCTTGAGCGCCTTCAGAAGTTTGATCAGTTCCCGTCCCCACACTGGTCTCTGGGACATTAGTATCAAAGGGAATTTCTTGGGCCATCCCGATGGTTGAAAATACCAGAGCTAAAAAAACAATTTTCAAAGCGTTGGTAGTAACCACACGGCTCCCAGTGTAATAAAAAGCTCTGTAACAGTTGTTGTCGTACCGGACCCGCCTAAGACATCAGGCTTAGTATAAAAAAGCGTCGATAAATCGAGTTTAATTCCAAAATTACGCGTAAAAAAGAATCTTTCATTGAGTCCCAAGCCACCGGTAGCACTCGAACCTCCGGCACTAAGATTAAGCATCCCTGCCCGAGCCGTTGCTGAAATATTTAAGTTTAAGACGCTTTGTTTGGTGAGACTGATCTTCCCATAATAGGGAGTAAACTCGTATTCGGCTAAAGTGGTGAAAGTAGGACTGGGATTTTGGGTGAATGGAATTTTCTGAGTGGCTCCGTTGACCCCTTGAATTTGACTCACATAACCCGTATTAGAATTCGCATACCCCACAACCATAAGGCCGAAGGCATGAATCTCACTCAAATGGTATTGAACTTCGAGCCCTACGGGATAACTGTATAAGAACGGATCATTGAGGGAGGTCCCAAAAAATCCTCCAAGTTCAATCCGACCTTCCGTCGGTACAAATCGCTTCTTAACAGCTTCCGGCTGATCAAAAACGGGAAGAACAGATTCCCGGGCGAGTTCTGATTCAGGGAATTGGACCACTTCATCAGCAGCTTTCGCTAAGCCAGAAAGTGCAAATAAAGCCATAAGAAAACAAGCTAAAAGTATCCACGTCAGAGGAGACTTGAGCCATGTCTTCATTTGGCCCTCCTCTTTTTTACTTTTGTTTGAGCCAGTGACCCGTGAGCCCGTATGAGATCAACCACTTCTCGAACGGCTCCGTAACCACCCTCGGTCTTGGTGACGTAATGGGCTGCTTTTTTGACCTCTCCGACGGCATTAGGGACGGTGGCTGCAAAACCCACTTCCTCTAAAATCGGGATGTCAAAGATTTCGTCCCCTATGAAAGCAATTTCGTCTTTCTTGAAGCCTGTTTTTTTTATGATTTCTTGAAAGGGAATTCTTTTATCTGCAACTTCTAAATAAAAATGCTTTATATTTAAAAAGCTCATCCTTTGGACGACGTCATCAGACTTGCCGCCAGAAATAACGCCGACTTCGTAACCGAGATCCATTAGAAGTTTCATTCCTACGCCGTCCTTAACGTGAAAAAAACGACGCCACTTCCCTTCGGTATCAATCCAAAGCCGACCGTCCGTTAGAACACCGTCCACATCACAAATGAGCATCCGGACTCGCTTGAGTCGCTGTTGAAGGTGGCGCATACTAGAGATTATTCTTGCAAAATCCAGAGTGAAACGGAAGGTTTAAATAAAATCCATACTTAGGTCTAATTTGAAAACTGTACCGAAGGCTTGTCTACCGAACCCGTGCTTTTAGCAGATCTTGAAGATGAATCATTCCCACCGGCGCTTTTGGCTTAGAAGAATTTCGGTCAACTACAAATAAATTTTGAATAGCGAACTGCTCCATCAAAAATAAGGCACGCTCTGCAAGCTCAGACGCTTCAATGGTTTTAGGCTGAGTCCCCATAATATCTTTTGCCGTATCGTCGAGAGGATTCTTGGCCTTATCGAGTCTTCGACGTAGATCTCCGTCTGTTATGGTTCCAACAAGGTTGCCCCCATTATCTACAACACCACAGACACCACGAACCTCAGCCGCAGTCATTTGACTTATCACTTCTTTGGCCTTGGTTTCGGGAGTAACCAGGGGGAGAGAACTTCCACTGTGCATCAAATCTTTTACGTGAGTGAGAAGTTTTCGGCCTAAACTTCCGCCGGGATGAAATTGAGCAAAATCTTCAGCCTTAAAGCCCCGTTGTGAAAGGGCAGCTACGGCTAATGCATCTCCCATGGCAAGAGCTGCGGTAGTGCTTGCCGTCGGTGCAAGCCCCAGGGGACAGGCCTCTTCTCTAACGGAAACATCTAATGCAATGTCACTGGCTTGGGCGAGGCTGGAAGATAAGCTTCCCGTCATCGAAATAATCTTCAAACCCTTGCGTTTAGCGAATTGAACGATGTTTCTCATCTCATCGGTCTCTCCACGATAAGAAAGAGCCAAAATGACGTCCCCACCAGAAATGGCCCCAAGATCCCCATGAGAGGTTTCAGCAGGACTCACAAAAACAGCCGGAGTCCCCGTTGAAGAAAATGTAGAAGCAATTTTACGAGCTATTTGTCCGGATTTACCCATACCCGTGACAACCACCTTGCCTCTGCACTCGAGGAGAAGAATTATGGCCTGGTCAAATCTCTCGTCTAGCTTTTCTCGAAGCTCAAGAATACTTTTGGCTTCAATTTCAAAAACTTTCTTAGCTTCACCTATAGACGAACCCATAGACTACCTTCCAAAAAATTCACGAGCTTTCTTACTCGTTTCTACCGTTTTATTATATTTTATCTTCTTTTCAGTTTTCTTATTTGATGAACCGGCTTCCGACTTCGCCGACACTTTTGGTGCTATATTTTTGACCGTCGCTTTTTTCTTCCCCAACGCTTGATGAAGGGAGGCCTCAATGAAGCTTGTAAATAACGGATGAGGAGCCATGGGCTTAGATTTAAACTCAGGGTGAAATTGGCACCCCACAAACCAGGGATGTTCAGGCAACTCCACCATTTCTACCAAGTCCCTTTCGTCGCATATTCCACAAAGGGTCATGCCAAATTTCTTTAAGATCTCCCGATAACGGTTGTTAAATTCGTAACGATGTCGGTGCCTTTCATGCACCAAATCTTTACCGTATATTTTTCGAGCCAATGTCCCGGCACCCAAATGACAGGGATAGCTGCCCAATCGCATTGTCCCTCCCTTTTGAGTCACCTTGCGTTGTTCTGTCATAATATCGATGACATAATTTCTAGAACTTTTCACTTTTTCTGAAAACTCCCTACTTGTCGCATCTACTATACCGGCAACATGGCGTGCAAACTCAATCACAGCGAGTTGCATTCCAAAACAGATCCCAAAATAAGGGAGCTTATTTTCTCGAGCATATTGGATAGCTATGATCTTCCCCTCAGCACCGCGATATCCAAATCCCCCCGGGACCAATATGCCGTGTAAGCCCTGGAGGGACTCTCTCACATTATGCTCGTCAATATTTTCTGAGTCGACAAAAGCGATCTCGACCTTAGAGTTATTTGCAATTCCACCGTGAATGAGGGCCTCGTTCAGAGATTTATAACTTTCTTTGAGATCCACATACTTCCCAACAATTCCGATGCGGACCACGTGGGTAGGGTTTTTTATCACTTTCACCATCTTTTCCCACGGAGCTAGGTCGATGATCTCATTCTTTAAGCCCAACCGCTTTACGACCAGCTCATCTAACTTCTGCTCGTGGAGAACAAGGGGAACTTCATAAATCGTTGCAGCATCGGGACATGAAATGACGGCATCAGATTTTACGTTGCAAAAAAGTCCAATCTTCGATTTGAGTTCCAGAGGGATAGATTTCTCGCTTCTACAGATTAGAAAATCCGGTTGAATACCAATACTTCTCATCTCTTTGACCGAATGCTGGGTGGGCTTACTTTTTAATTCTCCCGCTGCCGCAATAAAAGGAACCAGAGTAACATGGATAAAAATGACATTTTCAAATCCGCAATCCACGCGCATCTGCCTTATGGCTTCGAGGAAAGGTAAACTTTCTATATCCCCAATGGTTCCACCGATCTCAATAATAGCGACCTCGGCCCCTTGAGAAGTGTCATAGATATAATTTTTAATTTCATCGGTGATGTGAGGAATGACCTGAACGGTTCCGCCCAAATAGTCCCCGCGCCGCTCCTTACTTATGACAGCGTCATAGATCTGCCCTGTTGTATAGTTATTGCTTCTTGAAACTTTAACGTGAGTGAAGCGTTCGTAGTGACCCAAATCCAAATCTGTTTCGGCACCGTCGTCGGTCACGAAGACCTCGCCATGCTGGAGAGGAGACATGGTTCCTGGGTCCACATTAATATAAGGGTCAAATTTCATCATGGACAGCTTAAGCCCCCTTGCTTCGAGTAGAGCGCCCAGGCTAGCTGCACAAAGTCCTTTACCAATCGAAGAAACCACGCCGCCAGTTACAAAAATATATTTCTGCACCAACGGACTTTTTTTCTTCATTACCGGCTCCTCTTTTCCTTGATAAGTTGTTCCACTTGTACCACATCTTTGGGCTCATCGACACCCCAAGATTCATAATCCGTCAACACCACTTTAATCCTGATCCCCATCCATAGGGCCCTTAACTGTTCTAAGCGCTCCGTTCTTTCAAGTTCAACAGGGCCTTGATTGCAAAACTTCTCTAAACATGACTTTTTATAGCCATATAAACCTATATGTTTCAGGTGTCCGCTAAGCTCTTCATTCTGAGAAAAGGGAATTGGTGATCGGCTAAAGTAAAGGGCTTCGCCTTTATTATTTAAGGCTATTTTCGCAAAGGCTGGGTTTTTTAACTCCTCTAAAGATTTAATCGGACGGGCGAGGGTGGCTAATTGAACATCCCCTTTGAGAACGCCGGCCAGAGTATCAAGTACTTTTCCGGTCAACAAAGGTTCATCCCCTTGAATGTTTATAACATATTCGCATGGGATGTCTTTGACCACGGCCCAAACCCGATCACTCCCCGAAGGCAAATCAGAAGGCGTCATGATCGTCTTGACCTTAAGGGATTCGGAGAGTTCGGCGATTCTCTCATCGTCTGTAGCCACAAAGAGATCATCGAGGAGAGTAGCCTCTCTTGCTCCTTCGATGACCCATTGAAGAAGTGGTTTTTGAAGAATCTTAATAAGAGGTTTGCCAGCGAATCGAGTCGACCCGTATCGAGCTGGAATAACGCCAATAATTTTGTCTGCCTTCATAAACCCTTAAAGTTACGTTCTTGGTTTAATCCAGGCTTTGAATATAGCGTCTTCCAGCTCCCTAACTCCATCATTATTTAAGGCCGAGACGGGTTTAAAGAACCCTTCTTTGAGGCCAGAGGTTTTTAACCAGTTTTTATAAAGCTTTAGAGACTCTTGGCGAGACAACTTGTCTATTTTCGTGAGGACGCAGAGGCACTCAAGGCCGCGGTTTTGGGCCAAACTCAACATCATTTGTTCGTCTTTTGTCCAATCTCTTCGCATATCGCAAACTAAAAGAAATCCCACAAGATTTTTCCGCTCATTAAAAAAAGTCTCTATCATTTTGGCCCATAAGTCTCTTTCATCAAAATTCCTTGCGGCATAGCCATATCCAGGTAAATCGACGAGCCGATATTTTTCTCCAACATCAAAGAAGTTTATCAACCGAGTTTTTCCTGGTGTACCGCTAATTTTGGCCACCTTATGTCCGCCGCACATGGCGTTGAGAAGCGTACTCTTCCCGGCGTTGGAGCGCCCAACGATAGCCACTTCGGGCTTAAGCTCGTCGGGATAATCTTGAGGGGAGACTGCACTTTTTACAAATTTCGCTACGGTCATATTTCTCTACCCTACTATGAGAAAAAAATTGTGACAACCGCAAGAACTCTGAAGGACTCTAGGGATGCTACGAGCTCTCAGGGCTTTTCTCTGTGGCATGGAACCTGAATAACCCCCTTTAAAATTTTAAATGGGGAGTAGCATATGATGGATCAAACTGTTCATTTCTTAGAAGAACCTAAGTCGCATCAAAACGGGTACATTTTAAACCCGGAGGGTGGCCCACCCCTCCTTATCGATGGCATTTTATCCGTGGGGAGGAGCCCAGAATCAGATCTTCAGGTTCGGGATCCTTATGTCAGTTTAA
>Ga0206996_1214_pt1 | contig 10342 bp, 10 predicted proteins | sample Alteio_BWMinCont_2_FD_153467 | JGI IMG/M metagenome (GOLD analysis project Ga0206996, IMG submission 153467) | Enriched cells from forest soil in Barre Woods Harvard Forest LTER site, Petersham, Massachusetts, United States -... | ecosystem: Environmental > Terrestrial > Soil > Temperate forest >...
GTGAGGATTGATCGAGGCAGCCTGCCACGGCGGGCTGCCTTTTTCTAAACCAACTGAAGACGGGTCATGATAAAAAGCAGAAGCTCCTTTCCTTCAATAGGTTTGATCATGTAGGAGCTGTTGCTAAGTTTGTCGGAGAAGTCTCTGGTCACATTTTCAGCTCCTCCGGTGGTGAATACGATCGGGGTTTCAATTCCCATTTTCCGGAGCTTGGAAGCCGCTTCAAATCCTGATTCTTTGTTTTTCAGATAATTATCCATGATGATATAGTCGGGCTCGAACCGGTTGACCAAGTTCCCTATATCTTTTGCATGGTCGGAGACGGAAACTATAAACCCTTCTTTTTCGAACAAGAGAGAATACATTTTCGCGATCAGCAATTCATCTTCCAGAATAAGTATTTTTTTCTTCATGCTATTCGAAAGGAAAGGAGAGGTATATTTCTTTTGGTTGTCCCGGTCGGAACTCCATTTTGCCATCCAGTTGCTTGATAAAGGTATGAAGCAGAATTATTCCTACCGTTTCAATAGTCTCTTTTCCGATGTCTGCAGGAAAAGGAATGCCATCATCACTCAAGCTTATCCAGCATCGTTTTTCTGAAATTCCGGTGGTGGTCTCTATTGTTCCATGGGCTCCGTTTGGAAAGCTGTGCTTGAATGCATTGGTGTATAATTCATTCATCAGCAGAGCAAAAGGAACCGCCCGGTCAAGGCTGAGGTTGAAATCTGTGCCAGAGATTAGGATCTTCAAAGATTCAGAACTGAAGGTCTTCCTGATTTCTTCCAGCAAGGCCGACAGGAATGTTTTAACACTGATAGAGTTGAACTGTTTTTGTTCGTAAAGAAGTTCATGAACAATGGCTGCCGACTTGATCCGGAGTGTCGTAGTTTCAAGTAAAGAACTTATCTCCGGACTTTTGTTACAATGAGCCTGAATCTGAAGCATGCTGGATATAACCGCCAGGTTGTTCTTGATCCGATGGTGAATTTCTGAAAGAAGCACCTCTTTCTCATCAAGCGCCAACTTCAGTTTCCGGTCATGAAGCATCCGTTCGGTGATGTTGCGGGTGTAAATGGTAATCCCGTAAATTTCGTTTTGATGATTATAGAGTGGGTTGAAGGATGCTTCAAAGAAAAAGGAAGGCAGGTCCTTTCTGGAGAACTCTTCGATGTCGATAATCTTTTCTCCTGCAAAAATTCGTTCATAAATGGCCTTATACCTTTCGTGTTTGGAAGGATCAATGTATAAAAGAACATCCTCTCCTTTCGCGACCTCCGATTTATGAGTCTGTCTTAAAAGTTTCCGGAAGACCTCATTGAACTCAATAAGCTTGCGATTCCGGTCAATGGAAATGATGATATCATCTGTATTATTGATGATGGCCTCCAGGTTCCTTTGCTTGATGATGACATCACGCTCTGCGAACTTCTGTACCGTAATGTTTTCGGAGACCGAAAGAACCAGTTCTAACTCCCCATCGGCACCCAGCAATGGGATCAAATGATTTTTGAACCATTCCATATTGGAGGGATTGGCGCTGCTGGGTACGCTGAGATCCATTTCTCCGGATTGTTTCTGATGGATTACCTTTTTGATCAATGCCAGATACGAATCCTTAAATTCGGGCAGTATGTGATTCATGATCGGTTTATTCAGGAGATCCTCCAGTTTGTATTTTCCGGTTACCCGGTTAATATAGGTAACACTTAAATCATCAGGTTTAATCAAGATGATAATCTGTGGGAGGTGCTCAAATATATTCCGGGAAATTCGGGGATCCATCACTGCCATTTTTATCCGGGTCTGCGCTTGAAAAGAGAGTCTTGCTAGATTTCAATAATACTAAATTAAGCATTTTTTGCTTGGCCATTCTTCCTTATATTCGTAATACCACGGAATGTCCAGTTTAACGAATTGATACTCATGAGAGGAGCCCTATTCATGCTTCTGTTTTCAACCCTTTTTGCCGATGCGCAAAATGATACCACCAATATATATACCTATGGAGGAGGAAGGGATGAGAGTTGCAATCAGATTCGCAGTACTTCGGATAAAGGATATATTCTGATTGGCACCACTTCCAGTTTCGGAGCCGGTAACACCAGTTTCTATGCAGTTAAAACAGACTCCCTTTGCCACCGTCAATGGTCCAGAGTCTTTGGAGGAAGCCGGAACCAGGCAGGATGTGGAGTAGCGGTGACGAAAGATAAAGGTTTCGCTTTTGTGGGTTATACCGATAGCTATGGCAGCGGAGGTTATGACGCCATGCTCGTTCGCACCGATTCACTGGGCAACGTACTCTGGCAAAAATACTACGGTGGGTCTGACTGGGATTTTGGTTATTCCGTTAAACAAACCCGCGACGGTGGGTTTATCCTTTGTGGACTTACCTATAGCTATGGCTCCGGCCAGGGAGATGTGTATATGGTAAGAACGGATAAAAATGGGGACACGCTCTGGACCAAAAGCTTTGGAGGAACAGGCTTCGATGTTGGGAACGCATTAATGAACGAGGGGGATTCTCTTTATGTTATTGCAGGATCAAGCACCAGTTTCGGGCCGGGTGACACCAGCCTGTATTTTCTTCAGATAGATACCCTGGGCCATTTGAAAAATACCCATCGTTTTGGATGTTCCCACAATACTGTAGCTTATTCTATAGCACCTGCTTCGGGAAACGGTTATGTGATGATGGGCAGTATGGACAGCTTGAACCCGGGTGTCCGCGGGCAGATGTTGTTGCGCACCGATCATCAGGGTAATTTTTCCTGGCTCATGCCCCTTTCTTCTGCTCCTTATCAGGACATCGGGAAGGAGGTGATCCAGAATAAAGATTCCACTTTTCTCGCCGTAAGCACAGCCGATGGAGGAGGTTATGGATCGTCTTCTATGCATATCATGCACCTGGATGCTTCCGGATTTTGGCTGGCCGGCCCTTCCTTCGGAGGTAATAATGCTCAAAGCGGGAACTCCGTTACCGTTGGATTAAATGGGAATGTGCTCTATGCCGGAGGTACCAGCAGTTATGGAGCGGGTGGATTTGATATGTACGTGGTGAAATGGAAGAACGATTCCATCACCCAGAATCCTCCATTGGCTATTCATAATTTTACCGATACGCTGATGCCAGCCGGAATCCGTGTAGATCGTTTCGGGGAGTTGGGGATAAAACTGTTTCCGAATCCTATGAGTCGTGAAGCAACGCTTATCCTGCAGGAGGCCACTACGGGAACTTATACCTACTCCTTATTCGATGGTTCCTCCAAGCTCTGCAGAGCAGAAGGGATTTTGAAAAACACCGGTTATGGGCTCTATTCGGGAAAGATTCTCAGAGAGGGACTAGAGGCAGGCTTGTATACCGGAGTGATTCTGAGGGACGGGTGTGAAGTGGAAGCGTTTAAACTGGTCGTGCAATAATTTACTTCTTCTTGTCTCTCAATGATCGGGTTTCATGTTCCTTGATCATTTTCATCATATGGCTGAAGGCCTTGCCTATGACGACCGTATATTTCGGATCCACAAAATCTACATGGCCTTTACCGGTTTTACTAGACAGGCCCAGGTGAAAGGATCCTTCCTCATCCATATCCAGTGAAATGGTGTAAAGTTGAAGGATGTGTTTGAGTTTCGTTGTGTTCTTCATGAGTCAAAGTTAATGTCAATTCATTCCTGAACACTATCCGGATGTTTCGGCCTGAATTTTCTTTCTGCTTCCGGAAATATTTTGTTTCTTTAGTATCTTAAAATTCAACCCGAACGCCACGCATGAAATTCATTAAAAAAGTACTCCCTGCTGTTGTGATGTCACTAGGCATGCTTTCTTTTACCATTCAATCCTGCCCGGCGTTTAAATTGTTGTCAGCCGAGTCGCAGCGAGTCACCGCCGGGATTCCGGGAGGTTCCGGAAGCATTGAATATACCTTTAAAGTGATCGTTAAGACCAATGATAAAATTCATTTCGACTCTGTCTGGATCAATAACAAGGCGCTTCCGATTAAGGTCGTGAAAGGAAAGGTGTTTACCGGAGAAGTGCAGATTGCTAAAAATGACACGCTGCGTCTTCGTGCCAGCGAGCTTATCCCGATGACGGGTGTTCGAACCCTGAAAACGAATATGAATTCGGATCCCCTTTCCTATATTGGATATACCAAGAATGACAGGAAACTCTTTTATGTCGTTAAGGAAATAGATAGACTACCTGATCAAAACATGCAATAGGGTCTATCCGTAACTTCGGATAAAGCGGTAGATGTTAAAGTCCTTTTTCTTTTCTGCCACCCTCAGAGCCTCTTCAAGCACTATTCGCGAAACGCCTTTCATCTTCCATTCAGCCAGGAGGCGATAGGCCTTTTCGGTCATAAGCCGGGGTTTCTTATCACGGGTATTCGAAGTCGATAACCGCAAGATCGCTTCATGCAGCTCTGCAATTCCTTTGCCGTCGACTGCGGAAGTCTTTATGACGGGAGTATCGAGCGCATGTCGCGATTCAACCAGGTTGAGAAGATTTTTTACGAAGAGGTCGGCCCCGTCACGGTCGCTTTTGTTGACTACGAAAATATCGGCGATCTCCATGATTCCCGATTTGAGCGTCTGGACCTCATCCCCGGCCTCCGGAACCAGCACCAACACACATAAGTCAGCCAGCCCGGCAATCTCCACTTCGCTCTGCCCTACACCCACTGTTTCCAGAATGAGCAGATCAAATCCAAAGGCCCTCATGACATCTGTTACCTCTATGGATTTGGCCGATAAACCTCCCAACGCACCCCTGGTTGCAAGAGAACGGATGAACACATCATCACTTGTAAAATGTTCCGACATCCGAAGGCGGTCACCCAAAAGAGAGCCTTGCGTATAAGGGGAGCTGGGATCAACGGCAACGACCCCAACCTTTTTTCCTTCTGCGAGAGCAAGCTGGATGAGCCGACTGATCAACGTGCTTTTGCCCGCACCCGGAGGGCCCGTTATGCCAACGACCGGAGCGGTTTTAGGGAAGTGGATGGAACAGAGAAGTTCTTCATAGCCTTCGAGTTCATTTTCCACCATCGTGATAGCACGCGCCAATGCACGCTTATCCCCCTCCTGCATGGCCCTTAAAATATCCGGGATTGTAGTCATTCAGGCAAATATAGGAAATACTTACCTTTACATCATGCCTGAAATTTCGGTTGTCATTATTACATTTAATGAAGAGAAAAATATCGCACGATGCCTGGACTCTGTGAAGGGTATTGCGGATGATATTGTAGTGGTGGATTCATTTTCAAAAGACAAGACCCAAGCAATCTGCCTTCAGCATGGTGCACGTTTTGTTGAACATGCTTTTGAAGGACATATTGAACAGAAGAACTGGGCCATCACGCAAGCCAAGTACCCTCATATACTTTCCATCGATGCAGATGAAGCCCTTAATGAAACGCTGAAGGAGTCGATACGATTTGTAAAAAATAACTGGATCAAGGATGGTTATTCAATGAATCGTCTTACGAATTATTGCGGCACCTGGATTCATCATTGCGGATGGTACCCCGATACAAAACTCAGGCTTTGGGATTCACGCAAAGGAGTGTGGACAGGAATAAACCCACACGATGAATTCAGGCTGACCAAGCCTGATTCCACCGTTGGATTTCTGAAAGGTGATCTGCATCATTACAGTTACTATACCCGGGATGATCATTACAAGCAGGTTAACTATTTTACCGACATCCTGGCCAGAGAATACAATAAGCGGGGGCGGAAAGGGAGCCTGGTTAAACTGACGTTGAATCCCATCGCTAAATTTCTGGGTGATTATTTTCTCAAGCTTGGCTTCCTCGATGGGAAGGCAGGATTTACTATTAGCCGTATCTCGGCCTATGCTACCTGGCTGAAGTATTCCAAACTCCGAAAACTGCAGCATGGCAAAGTCAACGAATAAACCATTCAAAGTCATCATTAGCCGTACCGACAGCCTCGGGGATGTGATGCTTACCCTTCCCATGGCCGGTTTAATTAAAAAATTCATTCCGGGTGCAAAGGTGGTGTTCCTTGGAAAAGAATACACCAAAGATCTGGTTACCTGTTGTGGAAACATAGACGAATTCCTGAGCCTGGAAGAACTCCGAAAATTGAAGCCCAAGGAAAGACCTGCCCGTTTAAAATCACTGCAAGCCAATGCCATTCTTCACGTTTTCCCGGATAAGGAGTTGGCTTATATGGCCAAGGAAGCAGGGATTCCTATTCGGGTAGGAACGAGCCACCGGATCTACCACTTTCTCTCCTGCACTCACCTCATCAATTTTTCGAGACGAAAATCTGATCTGCATGAATCGCAGCTTAATCTGAAACTGCTTGCGGGTATTGGCATCGAGCAGGAATTATCCACCCGTGAAATCAATTCCTATAGCGCACTCACCGAACTACACTCAAAAGACTATCCCATATCAACCAAACCGGCACGAGATAAGTTCAACCTCATTATCCACCCTCGGTCAAAAGGGAGTGCCAGGGAATGGAGCCTAGAGAATTTCACGCAGCTCATCAGACTCTTACCTTCGGAGACCTACAGAATCTTCATCACCGGCACGCTCCAGGAAGGAGAATCGATGAAAGCGTTTATAGATTCCAATCCTTCAGTGGTCAACCTCTGCGGAAAGTTGTCGCTGAAAGAATTCATAGCTCTTATCGATTCCTGTCAAGGCCTTGTGGCTGCAAGCACCGGACCCTTGCATATTGCTTCTGCATTGGGGAAAAAGGCTATCGGCATCTATGCGCCGATGCATCCGATTGATCCTGGCCGCTGGGCTCCGATTGGGGAACATGCGGAGTACCTGGTAAAGCAGGTGGACTGTTCGGATTGTCGCAAGAGTATGAATTGTCATTGTATCCGGGAGATTAAACCTGAAACAGTTTTTGAGAGAGTAAGGTTAGCTCAAGCTCAAGCTAGCGGTCGTGTTTAACGATCACGACCTGAGCGATCTCCTCTTCCGGCCCATTCATGATCCTCACATAATAAAATCCTTCCACCAACCCACTGACATCGAATTGAGGAAGTGAAAAACAATTTATTTCCCAGGTGGAAATAATCCGTCCACTTACGTCAACCAGATCCAATATTGTTCCTAGTGCCAGTTCATCGGCATCAATGGTAATCCCTGAACTGGCGGGGTTAGGGTAACAGAGAACATCCTTGCCTCTCCCGTGTCTTTTATGATTCCCATTCGTTGGAGGAACTATACCAGTAATGACAGGAGGGCCAACCACTGTAGAAGATAAGGGGTGAGGATAAGGATAGGGGGTATACGAAGGCTTAGCGAAAAGATGGTAATCCCGGTCTTGCACAAAATATTGAGGTTGAAAATTATAAAATACAGAAGAGCTATAGGTCCCGGCATAAGGAGTAAATGCATTATTCCAGGTGAATAGATCCCCATCTCCATCCAGACCAGATACGCCCGTGTTGGATGCACCATACCAAAGTCCACTGAGATAACCGGGTTGGGTAAATATGGGGTAAGCTTGTGTTCCACTTACCTGGTCGTCAATGATTCCGACTCCAAAACGGAAGCCTTGGATATAATTATCATGTATCAGTGCGTCGCCAGACTTGATGAGTACCCCATTGTTAGAAAGATTTTGCGCGCTTTGCCCCGGAGTAATCGGAGTTCCGTCTTTGAAAGTGGTGTTGACAATAGAGTCATTATAAACTTCTACGGCCCTTGTTCCATAGTAGTTCAGGCCTGGAGTCATTCGTGCGGCATGTGCATCAACGGCATGATCTCCACCTCCTGCGATATTATTGATAACAGAATTATATCTGAAAACATAAAGTCCACATCCCCCTGCTGCAATGGAGTGCCGGTGATAATCAAAGCTGTTGTTTTCCACAAAAATGAAGTTGGAAGAACCCAGCCGGGGATCTGCAATCCATTTGTTGTTGGTGCCAAATACCGCAACGCCATAGCCTTCTCCAAGCGCATCAGGTCCTTTGGCGTTATGATAGAATTGATTCCGTTGAATCAGTCCTCCTACTATACTGTCATCATGGATGATATAGATGCCAGCGGATCCGAAGTACTGGAAGCGGCAATCGGAAATCACAAAATCAACACATTGAATAATCTCAATCCCAATATCCGATGCAAGAGAGAGGCCGTCACCCAGGGTCACACAAGGCTGCTTGCTTTTGAAGCAGATTCCCGTCACCTGAATGCCGGATGGAGCTGGGCTGTTGATATTAAAATAAAGGATCCCGGCCCAGTCGGGGCTAGCCGAAAGAAGGGTGTCGAGCGCACTCTCCGAGCGGTATAAGATCGTCTGGCTCAGTCCCTGACCACGTATGGTCACAAACTTCGTAATGACCACATGCTTATTGACGATAAACTGACCTGCAGGGATATCTACTTCATCTCCATTCTGAGCGGCGTTTACAGCAGCCTGTAGATTAGGTTGAATATCGGCGTTGTTTCCGGGGTTCTGCACGATAATGACTGCAGCCTGTGTGGAGGCAAGACAGCATAGTGCGGCAGATACTAAGCTCAGTAGCTTCGTTCTCATGGGTTTTGGTTTTAGGATGTGTGTAAAAGCGAATTCGAGTCTGTTGATATCAAAAATAATTCGAATCCAACTTTTTCACAATTCAAAATCATCCTAAAAGACCCCGTGATCTTTTCATGATCGGTCTGAAACTGTTATGGGGAGACTATGGCCCCATCAACTTCAGGGTGATCGGTGTTTTACCGTCTGATATAATCAGCTTGCTGCTGGAAGATTCTCCAAGAGCTTTCATGGCTTCAATAGTCTTCAGTTTGAGCATCATCTCGGAGATGGAGGAGTTGGTGAGTTCCTGTGTTTTTTTCTGAGCGGTAGCTTCGATCACGCTCCGTTCTGCTTCCTTCTTCTGCTTTTCGAGCGCAAAATCCTGTTCAAGCCTCTCCCGCTCTATGTTCGTTTGAATTTCTCTCTTTTGTTTTTCAAAGCTGAACTCCATCTCCTTTCTCTGCTTCTCAATATTTGCTTCTGTTTCTTTTCTCTGACGAAGGATATCTACATCCTGTTGCTTGGCTTGTTGCTCTGCGAGCACTTTTTTCTCAATCACCCTGTCTATATCATCCGGCACATCAATGTCTCTCACCAGTACCTGGTCTATCACAAACCCATAGTGGCCCAGATCCGCATTCATATCTTTGAAAATGGCTATTTCCAGTGAATCTCGTTGCACCATCAAGTCAATAACCTTGTAATTAAGACAGGTTTCCCGGGCTATCGCGGTGAAGTTGTTCATGATGATTGATTTTTCGTATCCAAGACCGATAGTCAGATAAATGTCGCGGATGGCTTCAGGCTTGATATGGTATAACAGGGTGAGGTCTGCTTTGGCTTCCACTCCTTCTTTGGTTGGTAAGGTCATCTTCAAGGAGACCTCTGTAAGGCGTGTTGTAAAATGAATGTAATGCCTTCCGAAACCGATGGCATGACGTCCTTCTCCGAAATTGCCTGCTTGAAGCTTACCACGTACCACTTTTAAACCCACCTCTCCGGGATGGATCGTGGTGCAGCTCTCCGCAGTTAGAATAATAAAGAGTAAGAAAGTGAAACAGGGAAGGATGGAGTGGGGAATAGTAAATCCTTTCGGGAAATTCCGGTTCGTAGGTTTCATGAGGAAGGGGATTTAAGTTTACGTTTAATCTGTCAGATAGACGTCTACATGAATTGTGCCCTTCACCGAAAATTCATTTTATCTAATCGGATTATAATTTGAAGAGGGCGCTGGAGCCCTTATTCTAATTGGTTTTTAATCACTCGTGCTTCATAGCCTCGAGTATCCGGTACACATGAAGAACGAAGGGAAAGAGCGCATCCATGCTTTCGAGCGCTCCCCGAGTGGAACCGGGGAGGGTCAGGATAAGAGAGTTTCCTCTTAATCCGGCCACACCTCTGGAAAGCATTGCAAAAGGCATACGCTCCTGGCCATAACTTCTGGCCGCTTCCATTATGCCTGGAATTTCCCGGTCCAGTAACGGACGAATTGCTTCCGGTGTGATGTCTCTGGGTGAAAGACCGGTCCCACCGGTTAAAATGATGAGGTCGGTTGATTTACTAACCAGGTCAAGCGTTTTATGCTGGATCTGTTTTTCTTCATCCGGAATAATGGAATAATCGCTGATGGTGATTCCCAGGCTTTCCAGCTTTTTGATAATGGTTTTTCCGGCTTTGTCTTCCTTCGCTCCGGAGGAAACACTATCAGAACAAACGATGACTCCAGCCTTCAGGTCTTTCCGGAATTGATCGGTAAAATCTGATTTGCCTCCTTTTTTATCCAGCAATTTAATGCTGCATATTTCCAGCTTTTTGTCAATTG
>Ga0206996_1216_pt1 | contig 10139 bp, 3 predicted proteins | sample Alteio_BWMinCont_2_FD_153467 | JGI IMG/M metagenome (GOLD analysis project Ga0206996, IMG submission 153467) | Enriched cells from forest soil in Barre Woods Harvard Forest LTER site, Petersham, Massachusetts, United States -... | ecosystem: Environmental > Terrestrial > Soil > Temperate forest >...
CAAATCTCGGCTCCGACTGGAGCTGGAACTGGGTTTCTTATCTCACGGTGGATGGATCGCAAAACTATACCGTTAGAGTGCGTGGCGGTGGTTATGAAGTCTTCAACTACTACTCAGGGACCCCTCACTATTCACCCAACCTGACATCGCAAGCTCAGATTGTGATTCTCGGTGGTGGCAGCTATCAGCGTCTACTTCCGGACGGAAGCATAGAGAATTTCACGCTGTCCGACGGGACGAACACTTATATGACGTCAGTCTTAGATCCGCAAGGTAATGCAGCAACAATATCATACGATGCTCATTACCGAGTCACCGGTATTACAGACGCCTGCGGTAACGCCCAAACCACAGTCGCATATGTCTCGAACACATTTGGGAACGTGGGCTTTTATAAGATCGCAAGTATTACTGACGGCTTTGGACGCTCAGCTTCGTTTACGTACGATTCGACTACCACCTATCTAATTTCAATCACTGATGCTGGAGGCAATGTATCTCACTTTTCGTACGACTCAAATTCATCCTTCATACACATGTTGACCACACCGTATGGGTCAACATCATTTTACCAATACACGCCTACAGGTGATTCGCCAACATATCCGCCGACCGGACTGAGAACAACACTTCCTGATGGTACCAGTTCTTTGATAGAGAACTGGCTCGGCGAGGAGAAAGGTACTTATTATTGGGATCGGGAGGCAACGTCTCTTTACCCTATGGACGCGTCGAATCTTACCTATACTCACTGTACTTCAACCAGGTGGCTCTATGACACGACCACACACCAGGAGGTACCAGTCGTTAACTGGATTCGGACTGCTCTTGAGGCACCAGTAGTCTATAGCTATTTTGATGAGTCAAGTGAGGACTATGTTGGACCAAGCAACAAGCCGACGCAAATTGCGCGGAAATTGAGCGGTACCACGGAAACTGCCACCATTACAGGAACCGTGACGCCTGGCGATGTACTTGGGATCAGGGTCAATGATGGCCTGGTGACCACCGACCTTGGGATTCTTCACTACACTGTGCAGTCCGGAGATACTTTGTCCAGCATCGCATCGGGATTTACTGCAATCATCAATTCCCAAAGGTTTTTGCAAGCATTTGGAATTACTGCGGTATCTGCTTTCAATGTCGTGACAATTAACTCGCTGTCCACCAACGCTACCACTTATACTTCAGTTCCCAGTGGAAGTCCCACAGAAACCATCACTATCGCGGCCGGACTCAATCCAGGAAGAGCAGTACGTGTTACGGGAGCAACCATAACTAGTGGTGATGTCCTTACGATCACGGCTCATGACACAGGGCTTAGCGGTGGGCAGGAATCCGTCAATTATACAGTGCATTCTGGCGATACTCGGTCCTCAATCGTACAAGGGTTTGCATTCCTAATCAACTCAGATACCCAGTTGAAGGGGATCGGCGTGAGCGCTGTGTGGTACGTGGATCCTAGTGGTGGTGGGATACCCTCAGTCGGTTTACAATCCAATTCAACGAACGCGACAACGTACACACTGTCAACAAGTGGCGGTGCTACGGAAACACTGAGTCAGCTCACAACCTCAAATGGCTTTATTCAAGCTTGGAATTATACTCGCAACACGCTGGGATACCCCCTCACGGCTACTGACCCAATTGGACGGGTGCTTACATACACCTATGCTTCGAATAACGTCGATCTACTCGAGATTCAAGAGACAACGCGGGGCGATAGTTTCATGATCGGGTCCTGGCAATATAACAGCTATCACCGTCCCACCTTATACATCGACGGCTCAGGCCAACAGACTTCTTATGCATACAATGCCTTGGAAGAACTAACTGTTCTGACTGACCCGAACGGTAACACAACAACTCGCAGATACCTGAGCACAGGTGGAGCCACCATTGGTGGAACCGTAACGGTTGGCGACACTCTTACCATCACTGTTCATGACACAGGATTGACCGGAGGATCAGAGGCTGTCCCATATACGGTGCAGGTCGGTGATACGCTCACATCGATTGCCGCCGGGTTGGTCGCTGCCATCAATGCCGACACCAACCTCCAAGCCATCGGGGTAAGCGCCACGTCATCGGCCGCGGTCATATCCTTGAGTTCCTTGTCGGTCAATATCACCACTTATACTCAATCCAGTAGCGGAGGAGCTACAGAAATTATTACGCTCGGCACTCCGAACTATGGTTATTTAAGCCAGATCCAGGGACCACTGTCCGGAAATGCCGATGTGACTAATTTCACCTTTTTCGGTTACGGGTTGGTCGATACGGTTACCGATTCGGAAGGGTACACGCTTACGTATGCTTATGACAATCTGAACCGGCTGACCCAGGTCACCTACCCGGACGGCACGTCCGAGCAAACTGTCTATGACAAGCTGGATGCTGTTATGCAGGCTGATAGGCTTGGCCGGTGGACAAGAGCTTCGTACAACTCGTTAGATCAACTTGAGTACGAAGTCGATCCTCTGGGAAGAAAAACCCAATACTGCTGGTGTTCCTGTGGCTCGCTGGCAAGCCTGACGGATCCGGCAAATAACATCACTAGCTGGCAACACGACCTCGAAGGACGTGTCACCGAGAAAACGTATCCTGACGGAACCACCGTGAATTATGCTTACGAGCCAACAACTAACTGGCTTACGTCAAAGACAGACGCCTTGAGCCAGGTGACTTACTTTGCACGCAATTTTGATGATACCTTGCAGGAAATGAGCTACGCCAATGCCGTCAATACAACATCGCCTGCGACAATTACGTATGACCCCAATTTCTCGCGCAGGACAGACATTTCCAATGGCTGGGGGCGCTACACGTACAGTTATAATCCGTACATTACTAGCGTTACCAACAAAGCTTTCATTTGGATAGGCGGCTATCCGGAGACGCCCAATGCAACCGATACTATCAGCATCACGTTTTTCAATTCGGCGCTCGCCGGCGGGCAGTACACGATGCCGACATATACGGTGGTGGCAGGTGATGCAGGTCTCCCGGCACAGGTGGCCACACACCTGGCCAGCACAATAACCAGCAATGCGACCTTGACGGCAGCGGGTATTTCTGCGAGTGCCAGCGGCACATTGATAACGGTATCGGCAGGCAGCACAGTCTCGGTGACACCATCCGGTACCGGTAGCACTACTGCCTCTGTCGGCGGCGGCGGGAGATTGTCGCAAGTGACAAACTCAGTGATATCCAACTCGCCGGTATCGTACAGCTACGATTCTTTGGGTCGGACCAGCACGAAAATGATCAATGGTGGCAACAATTCGACGAATTGGACATTCGACGCCATGAGTCGGGTTACTGCGGAGCAGGACGCGCTAGGGACATTCAATTATGCATATGTCGACAACGTCTCCGGCTCTTCCAAGGGAACCTTGCGTCTTTCCTCAATCACCTATCCCATCAGCCAGGCTACCAATTTTAGCTACTACCCAAATATCGGCGATCAGCGCCTACAGCAGATCAGTAATCTCAATCCAAGCTCCGCAATGTTGTCGCAGTTCAATTACGCCTATGATGCTGCTGGAGAAATTACTTTGTGGCAGCAGCAACAGAACAGCAATAGCGAGTTTCACAACTTTCAATATGACCTTGCAGGACAGTTGACTTCGGACCTCGCAGGATCCGGAGCCCCGCAACCACCCTTTGGCAAACAGGTTTTCTACAGCTATGACAATGCTTCCAACTGTAAGTCTGTTCAATCCAGCAGCATGCAGACTGCTCGCATCGCGGGCAGCAAAACCACCGGGGATACCATAACTGTCACAGTTAACGACATCGGTCTGTCGGGAGGAACAGAGAGTGTAACCTACACCGTGCTGGCTGGCGACACGTTGTCAACTATCGCCGCTGGTCTGGCTGCGGCCATCACATCAGATACGAATCTGCTTGCGCTGGGGGTAAATGCTGTATCCAATTCCACCAGCATTTACATCAAATCAACTTCGCCGAATATCACGACGTACTCAACCTCGACGAGCGTCGGTGCCACCGAGACCATTGCGTTAGGCATCTACGGCAATGGCAATACGAATGTCCTTGTGGGCGGCACAAAGACCACAAGCGATATCTTGACTGTCAAGGTGTTTGATCCGGCATTAACTGGTGGGAGCGAATCTGTTAGTTACACCGTCTTAGCTGCCGATACCCTTACCTCTATAGCCACCGGGCTCAAATCCGCCATTAATTCTGACACTAGCTTAAGCACTCTGGGTGTCACTGCCACTTCAGCAGGGACGGTAGTCGACATAGCTTCCGCTTCTACCAATGTCACCAACTACAGCACCTCCCTCAGCGCTGGTGCCACTGAAACTATGACTGTTTCGCCCAACCTCAACAACAACCAGACCGGCGTGGTCGGGGGCAGCGCGACCACTGGAGATATCATCACGCTCAGGGTCTATGATGCCGGACTCAGCGGTGGGACCGAATCTGCCGCCTATACAGTCCTCTCAAGTGACACTTTAACGAGCATAGCTTCTGGGCTCACTTCAGCGGTAAACTCGGATTCCAATTTGCAAGAAATCGGCGTCAGTGCAACTTCATCGGGGGCAGTCATCACTCTCCAGTCTAACTCAATTAACCCGACCAGCTATCGCCGGTCGCTCAGCACTGGAGCCACAGAGACTCTGAGCCTACTGGTCGCGGAGAACGGCGGCCAGACGGCTATGATTGGAGGCTCAAAGACCACCGGCGACACCGTAACTGTTACTGCCTATGACTCGGGGTTGACTAGTGGGAAAGAGGTTGTCACATATACGGTTTTGTCCATTGATACTCTGACCTCTATCGCGTCCGGCTTGGCGTCAGCCATTAATGGAGATTCAGCTTTATCAGCAATTGGGGCGAGCGCGACTTCGGTTTCTACTGTGGTCACTCTGACCTCAACTTCGATGAATAACACAGGTTACAAGGGGAGCACTAGCTCTGGGGCAACCGAGACAATTTCCCTCGGCAATACCGCCAGCGCAACCCAGGCGACCTTCAATAGCGTGAACGAGCTTACAGGGGTGTCTGCGGGCGGTGCTATAGGGTTCCAAGCCAGCACAGCCAACCCTGTTAAGTCAGCTGTGGTCAACGTCACCCAGACTGCGACCATCGGTGGAGGCACCATCACCGCAGGGGATATTTTGTACATCAGCGTCCACGATAAGGGCCTCAGCCAGGCTGAAACCGTCAATTACACGGTCCTGAGCGGGGATTCAACAACTTCCATAGCTACGGGGTTAACCTCCGCAGTTAACGCAGACAGTACACTTTCGACCCTGGGCGTCACTGCAACCTCATCTGGCGCGGTGATTACCGTCACATCCTCATCGGTCAATGCGACTCTATATACGGGAAGTGTAAGCAGCGGTGCAACGGAGACCATTACCCTTGGCGGCAGTGCCGGGGCTGCCGGGACGATAAGCCCATCGCTGGCCTTTACGGCAAGTCCAGTGCTTGCCTCCGGAGTAAACACGACCTCGGTTACTGCTGTTAGCGGCGGTGGTACAGCGACAACCAATACGTATCCCGTGGCGATCAGCAGTTCTACCAGTCAGTCCCTGACGTATGACTCCAATGGCAACATGACCAGCGACGGGACAAATACGTACTCCTGGGATGCCGAGAATCGTTTGATTAAGATCAATTACCCGGGGACTGGGAATAATAGCCAGTTTTCCTATGACGGACTGGGGCGTCGGGTGCAGATTCTGGAATACACCAGCAGCAGTCTGACAAGCACAAGGAATTTTGTGTGGTGTGGGAGCCAGATGTGTGAGGAGCGGAATGCCGGTGGTTCGATCACCAAGCAGTTCTTCGGCTATGGTGAGACGATTAGCGGGAGCAATTTCTTCTACAACAAGGACCATCTCGGTTCTACAAGGGAGATGACCAATAACTCCGGCTCTATTGTTTATCAGCAGGGCTTTGATCCTTATGGGGAGCCAACAACACTTGTGAGTACAACTGCGCCTGATTTCGGATACGCTGGATATTATGTCCATGCACGAAGTGGGCTCAATTTGACGCTAAACCGGGCTTATAATGCCAGCTTGGGAAGATGGATCAACAGAGATCCAATTGGGGAGCGCGGTGGCATAAACCTGTACCAATACGCAGCTAACAATCCGGTATCTTTCTCCGATCCGACTGGGACAATCTGTTTCCGGAACGGTTCCGATGGTCAGCCTGACGACCAACCGAAAAAACCAAAAAAACCGTGGCACGAGTGCAAGGAGGATTGCGACGCTGTACAAGTGGGCAACTGGGCTGATTGCGACCACGAGTTTCCGAATGATGAGATAAAGCGCCAAGAATGCTATGACAGAGCAAACAGGATTCATAAAAAGTGTATAGATGACTGCGGACCACCACCTCCGCCACCAGCACCAGCACCTTCAGGCCCGCCGCCCCCGTCAGGTGGTGCTGGTGCCCCAGGAGGCGGAGGTCCAAAGACACCGAAAAAGAAACCTGATGTATGGCATTAACAGATCGGCGGCAAGCTATGAGGACTCGGGACAGCCTAGGACAGTCATTTCATCTTGAAGAGAGCTCGGACGGATTAAAAGCAAATAGTTCGTCAGATAAGGGCTCATTTATAGTCACATGGCGATAGCTGTACTCTTGATAATACTTGACGGGTTGGAATGGCGCCTTCGGCAGATCATTAGTTGGCATTCCCCACTTCTTAAAGTCTGCCAGTCTTGAAGCCCACTGTTCTACATGTTCTTCTGCTGTCATGTTTGTGTTTATTCGCAACCGACGAATTGTCTGATCATATTTGTCTATCCAAACCTCTGTATCATCAGGCTTTAATGTTTTCCCTAGGAGGTGACTGCAACAGATATTATCTACTACTTCTTCATTGACCAGCCTACTATCCTGCATCTTGTACCAGACAGGATTCGACCCGGCCCATTCAGGATTTAACAGCCTTAAGATCTTCAGTGCTGCTCCGGAAGAGATGCCGCTCGCACCTGCAAGGGCACGCAACACTGGCTCAGATATGACTTCACCTAATAGCCAGCTATAAGAATGGTTACCATCTGACCAAATCATGCTCTGTCTTGCAGCATGTTCTTTTCCCCAGTGAGGGTGCCAATCGCTCCATTCGAAGCGAAATTTCATCGGGCGAACAAAGTAAGTTTTGAACTCGACTGAGCTTTCGCCAATCGGAGGTACTCTTTCTACCGTGCCGATATCTGAATACGAGTCGAAGCCGAGGTAAGCATCTTGAACATTCTTCAGGATACGTTCTGCTGTCACGGTTCACCGTCCCTTGGTGCGCCCATCACACCAATCAATGTATTACGGCCGCAGGCTCTTGTTTTTCAATAGAGAGATTTTAAGAGTCGTGGCATCCCATGTATAAAGCATAACACTGTGCCAGCACAGGCGAAAGCCTAATCGATACCGAGCACCTATTGTTCGCAGTAGCGAATATTAAAGTTTGCCTCTGAGCCAAGCTTGACTCGATAAACTCCCAGACCTGATTCGGGTGCAGCAAAGGCTCTGCCGTGCAAGCCAGTACCGAGAGCGAGCGCGTGCGAGCGGAGGTGCCCTGTGGCGGTCAGCAGCGCCAGCAGCCACTCTCTGACGTTTGACTCCAATGGGAACATGACTAATGACGGCACCAATAGCTACTCCTGGGACGCCGAGAATCGTCTCATAAAGATTACTTACCCCGGAACTGGGAATAATAGCCAGTTTGCTTATGACGGCCTTGGACGGAGAGTGCAGATTCTGGAGTATACGAGTAGCAGCCTGACCAGCACGAAGAACTTTGTTTGGTGTGGTGGGGACATTTGTGAAGAACGAAACTCTGGTGGATCGGTCACCAGGCAGTTCTTTGGGTATGGTGAAACGATCAGCGGTAGCAGTTATTACTACAACTCGGACCATCTTGGTTCCACCCGAGAGATGACCAATAGTTCCGGCTCTATTGTCTGGCAGCAGTCATTTGATCCATACGGCGTGCCGACGACCATCGTGAGCACGACTCCGGCTGACTTTGGATATGCCGGAATGTATGCCCATAGCCGGAGTGGGTTGAACCTTACTCGAACAAGAGCCTATAGTGCGGGGCTTGGAAGATTTATAAGCAGAGATCCGATTGGCGAGAATGGTGATGTCAATCTGTATGCCTATGTCGAGAACAATTCGGTGTCGTACAGGGATCCAAGCGGGCGCGTAGGAGTGGGAGTCCTAGCACTTCCATTTGTAGCCAATCCGCTAGCGTTGGCTGGGATAATCACTGTCACAGGCCTTGTCGCAGGAGTGGGAGGTATCTGGCATGCTGGTCAGGAAATAGGCAAGAGCTGGCAGATCCTGATGAACAGTTCGAACGAAATTGAAGGAAATTCCATTGAGGATCTATCCGAATCAGGAAAGGCCCTAGACCCAGCCGACAAATGCGGTAAACTGTCTAAGGCTGGACGAGCATTGGCAAAGCATAATCCAGCTAAGGGAGGAAAGCGTGCTGATGAACCGTATCCTCCGGCAACGGGTACTCCCGAGCAAATCAATGACCAGGGTCAGCAGATTCTAGATGATATTCTCAACGACCCCAATAAGACGGTGTTGAAAAACCCAAATGGTAGTTTTGAAGTTCAATCAGGGAACCAAGGTGCAAGATTTGACCCAGCTGGTAATTTCACCGGATTTTTGAAGTTTCCTTAGCAGTGATCTATTGCCTGTGAGCGAAAAACCAGAGCTTTCCATAGTTTTGTCGACAGCAGATCCGTTTGAGTGCTGGGTTGGAGAAATTCGCTTCAATCGATACCTTTTCGCATATATTTCTCAGGATTTAGGTCCAGATAAGCTGATGGTTGTATTTCCAGATGGTCCAGTTGCCTCCGAAGATGGTATGCCGTTGATCCGCCGAGTGCAGTTAAAGAGTTTCGTTGACGCGCTGCATCAATGTGCAAGTAAATTGCTCAATTGGATTCCGACAAAAGTGGGGGACCTGCAAGGCTGCGCCATAGCTGAAGCCAAAGATCCAGATTTAACAACATCTGGTGCTGATCTATTCTGGCACGGTTTGTACGTGTTGAAGGTAACGCGAGAACCCAATCATGAGGATTCAATGGTCATTATTCCGAATGATGAAGTCCCAAAACACCTCCTGACTCGAACTTTGCCCCTGGAGGGACTCCTCGTGGCATTGTCGATGGCGGAGAGTCAGCTCGAATAGCCTGGGGAAACATGAATACCGATGCCAGTCCAACGGCTTAACCAATCTGGATTCTCCAGTTACAAACTCGGCCGGGGAGATCACAGTGTAACTGCCGTACCGTTCCCGCCTGGTGACCCCCAACTACAAGAAAGAACCACAGTGACCTGGGAGACGGGGGTGATCTGACACCCGTAAGCGAAACCATGTCAACTAGAGAGCAGAACTGCTTGAGGCTCTCGGGCGCGAGGAAGGCGTCCGGTGTTAAGGCACGGAATGCGTCGATACGGTAGCACGACGCACCCGATAGGGCCACCGCGGATTTCGTCGCCGGATTCCGGCTGAACCGTAAATCAATGGCGCTGGCGCTCGGCCTTTTTCCCCCCGGACGGTCTTAGTGGGGACAGTCAGAACAAATACCTGGGGTAAACCCTGTTTACGCTCGGACAGCCGTGTGGATTAATAACAACAGGCCGCATGGCCCGATTTCTAGGAGCGCGCAGCACGCCGCTCAAATATCAATAAAGACCGCTTCCCGGTGAGGCGACGCCCAGACAAGGGGTAGTCATTGATGGCTGTAGGATTTGCGATTACGGTTTTTCTGCTGGTTGAGTTTGTTTATGGGTTGTCCATCAACAATCTGGAGGCAGGTGTGCTGCCGGCGGTGTGCTGGGGGTTTGTGACCTTAATCGGTGCCACACTAATTCAGGGCAGGCAAACCGAAGCCCTGGAGAACCCGCCGGGGGAACCGTACCGGTTGCCGTTGCCCCAGGCGTACGCCACTGTTCGGGAGGTGTTGAACACTTGTTTCGATCCGCCGGATGGCTGGAAGGTGTTGCCGGGAAGCAGCGATAAAGGGTATGGAGTTACGCAGGCGTACTTGATCATCAGGGATGATAGCTGGCGGCACAACAGGCTTCTGGTGCCGCAGAGAGTTATTAGCAAGCGGGTGAACCTGGAT
>Ga0206996_1193_pt2 | contig 10005 bp, 9 predicted proteins | sample Alteio_BWMinCont_2_FD_153467 | JGI IMG/M metagenome (GOLD analysis project Ga0206996, IMG submission 153467) | Enriched cells from forest soil in Barre Woods Harvard Forest LTER site, Petersham, Massachusetts, United States -... | ecosystem: Environmental > Terrestrial > Soil > Temperate forest >...
AAGTGAAGAGAAGGCTTAAAGAGGTTCCAGTTTCCTTCGTAGTAATTATCGGCCAGCGAAAGGCAGTCTGCCTGCCTCCATTGATGCACAGAGCTTGGCCTCAACGGAAGAATGTGAGGAAAGCTGTATACCCAAGCCAAAGCCATAATAACCAGAAAGAAGGTCACGTTACGGTGCGAAGCTTTATTCTGATTTATCAATGAATACCACTTTCCCATGAGAGCCAGCAAGTTAGTAAAAGTTGTTTTTGAACAGACCCAACGAATCAAAGATTATTCTCAATGAGTAATGGAGGGTGTCTTCCTTGTTTTTTGTTTCTTTGCAAGGTATGATTCCTGAGCGATTACGTAAACTTGAACCTTTCGTGTTTTTTCTTTGCCTCCTTGCTGGGACATTGCCTGTAGTTGCTCTCCGGTATTACCCGACATTAGACGGACCAGCCCACGAGTATAATGCCAGACTGATTGCACATCTTCTAAAAGGAGATGCTCCTTTACTAAAGACCTATTTCGAGTTCACAAGAGGGGCCGTTCCGAACTGGACTGGTCATATCTTTCTTTTGTTCTTCAATCTTTTCCTTCCCGCCTTTCTTGCAGAGAAAGCGATTCTGCTGTGTTATGTGATAGGTCTGCCTCTTGCATACCGTTTCCTGTTGATCTCCATGAAACCAGGCAATCTTTTTCTGAGCTATCTGATCTTCCCTTTTATCTATTCTTATTTCTTTCTGATGGGGTTTTACAATTTCAACCTGGCCCTCGTCTTTCTTTTTTTATCTGCTGCATGCTGGATTAAGGCTTCCACCAGTACCGGCAAAAAACCGTATCTCCTTTTGTTCTTTCTGCTGGCTTGCACTTATTTCTCACATATTTTCGTTTTCTTCATTCTCATCATGGGTATTGGCCTGTATGAACTTCCTGATCTGTTCAAAAAAGACAAAACCCTGCCAATACAGAAAAGGCTCAGGAAACTAATTCCTCTCTTCTTACTAGCAGGGCCTTTTCTTCTTCTTGCTTTGAGTTATCTGCTCGGTCATTCCAGAGGAGTGAACATTTTTCTTTCCTTTCATGAACTCCTGACCTATATCACACATCTGAGCCCATTGATCAGTTTCAGTTTCACCGATCAGCTTACCTCCTCCAGAAATATTTTATATGTTCTGACAGTCTTGACAGTTCTGGCAATTTTTCTGAGGCTTCGGAGTTTTTTCCTATCGCGTACCAACCAAGCTGTTAAAGAAACATTTTTTAATCGGTCAGATTCATGGCTTGCTTTGTTCCTGATCCTCCTTGGACTATACTTCCTCTTTCCCGATTCAGATGGAAATGCCGGGTTTGTCTCCATGAGGCTTTGCCTCCTCCTCCTTCTGGCTTTATTGACATGGGTATCCGTTCAGAAATTTCCCGAGTGGATTATTGTTCCAGCTGTGGGATTTGTTCTCTTCGTTTTCAATTCACAGATCCATTTTCATTATTGGAAAGCAAGAGAGTTAAATCCGATTGTACAAGAATGTCACGATGCTGGCTTAAAATTAGAACCCAATTCTCTGGTAATGCCTTTGGATTATTCGGGTCACTGGCTAATGAGTCACTTCGCCAATTATCTTGGACATGAAAAGGCAGTAGTGATACTGGAAAATTATGAAGCATCTACCGATTATTTTCCCCTCGTTTTCAACTGGAAGGAATTTCGCAGGCCATTGATCGGAAACGATTCGTTAAAGGGCTGCATTTCTTACTCCCATGAACTGAAAACCAAACCAAAGCAGGTGGATTATATTTTTGTATGGGGCCAATCAGAAGATAAAAAGGACAGTTGTAATATCCGAACCGATGCGCTGATCAAACAATTCTATACGCTGGTATACAAAGGAGAATGGGTGGTACTCTATAAGCTGAACTAAACTTGCTTCTTATACGGTTTAGAGTGTCATCTCCGGAATTTCTCCTTCTACAATCAGCTTTCCTCGCGTAGCATTTTTAATTTCTTCGGTAGATATTCCCGGGGCTCGTTCAATCAGTTTGAAGCCAGCAGGAGTTACATCAATCACAGCGAGCTCTGTAACTATTCTTTTCACGCAGCGCACACCTGTTAGTGGAAGTTCACATTTGGGCAGAAGCTTAGACTCCCCTGCTTTGTTAACATGCTGCATCGCTACAATAATATTTTTTGCAGAAGCCACAAGATCCATAGCCCCACCCATCCCTTTAACCATCTTCCCTGGAATTTTCCAGTTCGCGATATCCCCGCTTTCGCTTACCTCCATGGCCCCGAGGATGGTGAGGTCCACTTTACGGGATCGGATCATTCCAAAGCTTAAAGCCGAATCAAAAAAGGCTGATCCTGGAACGGTTGTGATGGTTTGTTTTCCAGCATTGATCAAATCCGGATCTTCTTCTCCCTCAAAAGGGAAAGGGCCCATTCCCAGTAATCCGTTTTCAGACTGCAGTACCACATTCATCCCCGATGGAATATAATTTGCGACCAATGTAGGAATACCAATACCGAGATTAACATAATATCCGTCCTTGATTTCCTTAGCAATCCGTTTAGCAATTCCGACTTTATCGAGCATGTTGTTTCTTATTGACGTTTTCTGACGGTCCGTTGTTCGATACGTTTTTCATAGTTTACACCCTGAAAGATCCTGTGCACAAAAATACCCGGGGTATGAATCTGATCCGGATCCAGCTCTCCAGGCTCCACCAGTATCTCCACTTCAGCAATAGTTATTTTTCCTGCCATGGCCATCATCGGATTAAAATTGCGGGCTGTTTCACGGTAGATCAGATTCCCGTGTTTGTCGCCCTTCCATGCTTTCACGAGCGCGAAATCCGGATCAAATGCGTACTCCATCAGGTAATCTTTTCCATTAAAGTTTCTGATCTCTTTTCCGATAGCTACTTCAGTGCCCACTCCTGCCGGTGTGAAGATTGCCGGCATTCCATATCCGGAAGCCATGCATCGGGTGGCAAGTGTCCCCTGAGGAATCAGTTCCACTTCCAGTTCCCCGCTTAGGAGTTGTCGCTCAAATTCTGCATTCTCTCCAACATAAGAGGAGATCATTTTTTTCACCTGCCTGGTTTTAAGCAGTAATCCGATTCCGAAATCATCAACACCGGCATTGTTGGAGATGCAGGTCAGCCCCTTACATCCCTTTTTCACCAAAGCAGAAATGCAGTTCTCCGGAATACCACAAAGTCCGAACCCACCAAGCATAAGCGTTGAGTTATCCCCAATATCGGAAACAGCTGCGCTGGCGTCTTTAACTGTTTTGTTCATCTTGTTTTGTTTATTCAGGTTCTGTGAAACCATCGCCAGGGTCCTCTATGATCCCGGTATCTTTGTCATACTTGGAACAGTCCAGTTCGATCGAAATTTTCTTGGCTGGCTTTTCAAAATCACGCTGGGAGATCTTCAGTGTTTTATCATCGTACAATTTACGCATATATTTTCCCCAGATTGGAAGAGCCATTGTTGCACCCTGCCCAAGCTGCATGGTATTGAAATGCACACTCCTGTCTTCTCCTCCTACCCAGCACCCTGAAACCAGGTCTGGAGTGAGTCCCATGAACCACCCATCCGAATTATTCTGTGTGGTACCTGTTTTACCTGCTATAGGGTTTAGGAGTTTGAATTTAGGTCCCCTTAGGGCCACTCCTGTTCCAGATTCTACAACCCCTTTCATGAGCACAGTCATGATATAAGCTTTTTCTTCATTCATGGCCTCATCCGATTTAGGGACGAATTCGGCAATGACTTTTCCGTTTTTATCTTCAATGCGGGTCACATAGATGGGTTCAATCCAGGTGCCCTTGTTCGCAAATGTACTGTTTGCCCCAACCATTTCATAGACTGAAATATCAGGGGTACCCAGGCACATGGAGGGCACCACATCTATCGGACTTGTTATTCCACATCTTCTGGCAAACTGTTCAACTGCTTTAGGGCCGAATTGTTTCATAATATAAGCGGAGACATAATTGATTGAAAGGGCCAGTGCTTTTTTAAGCGTAATCATTTTACCTTCCAATTCGTCATCAATTTTGCCACCGGAATTAGCCGGACACCATTGTTTTCCATCGGGCAGGTCTATGCAGGTTTTTACACAAGGCACCTGGAGGCAGGGTGACCATCCTTCCTGAATTGCTAATGCATACACAAAGGGTTTGAATGTAGAACCTACCTGTCTCTTTCCTTCCTTCACATGGTCATATTTAAAATGCTTGTAATTAATTCCTCCTACCCAAGCCTTGATGTAACCAGTCTGTGGTTCCATAGACATGAAACCTGTTTGCAGGAAAGCCTTATAGTAACGGATAGAATCCCAGGGGCTCATTACAGTATCGCGGTCGCCCTTCCAGCTAAATACCCTCATTTCTGTAGGCGTGTGAAATGACTTTTCGATTTCTCCTTCGGTTGCTCCAGCATCTTTCATATTGCTGTAGCGATCGGATTCATGCATACCGGCAAGCATGATATTTTGAATTTCCTCCTTGGTAACCTTCCAGCTGAATGGGAAGTTACGTTTGTTTTCTTTGAAGAATTCTCCTTGCAGGTAGGCCATGTGTTCTGCTACGGCTTCTTCTGCATATTTCTGCATGCGTGAGTCAATTGTGGTGTAGATACGTAAGCCATCCCGATAAATATCATAGTTCTTACCTGTGGCAGGGTTCAGATTTTCTGCACACCATTTCTTGAGAAAGCGAGTTCGGAGATGCTCCCGGAAGTAGGTGGCCAGTCCTTCATTATGATCCTCGGCATGGAAATACAACTTGATGGGTTTGTCTTTCAACTCCTCATACTTAGCTTGGGTGAGGTACTTGTATTTGACCATCTGTTTCAGGACCACATTCCGGCGAAGCCGTGTGGCTTCTGCTTTCCTCACAGGATTGAAAAGGGATGGGTTCTTGGCCATTCCAACAAGCATTGCGCTTTGTTCAACGGTAAGTTTGTCAGGAGTCGTATCAAAATAAATCTGGGCAGCCGATTTGACCCCTACCGCCTGATTCAGAAAGTCAAACTTGTTTAAGTACATCGTCATGATCTCTTCCTTGGTATATTGCCTCTCCAATCTGGCAGCGATAATCCATTCCTTAATTTTCTGTTTAACGATCTGCCATTTGGTATGGAATTTCTGACGCGGAAAGAGCATTTTGGCCAGCTGCTGGCTCAGGGTACTTCCCCCTCCTGCATTTCCATTTCCTCCGATGATTGTTCGGGTAAAGACTCTGATAAGCCCCATTCCGTCTACTCCGGAGTGTTTATAAAAGCGAGCGTCTTCGGTAGCTATCAGCGCTGCAACCATCATCGTATCCAGATCTTTGTATTTCACATTGACCCTGTTCTCCGCATAATATTTTCCAAGAATTTTAAGATCGGCTGAAATAACTTCAGAAGCGAGGTTTGTTTTGGGATTCGTTAAATCGCCTGTTGAAGGCAGGTCAGCGAACAAAGCGATGGAGAGCACAAGAATAACCAAGGCTACTGGAGGGAGCAATAACAAGATCCAAAAGATCCGTATATATTTACGAAATGGTTTTTTTTGCTTTTCTTTTTCAGCAGCCATTGTTCAGAAAAGGCGTTTGGTTAGCGTAATAAAAAATAATAAAATCCTTAATTCGACTTCTCAATCCTCATCCCCACATCCATAATCATTGGCAATTTCTGTAAACGCATGCCTTGCTCAAGCTGGAAAATATATTTTCCTTTTAGGGGAAATCGTTTTGCCTTTTTGAACGGAATTTGGTTGTCCCAGATATCACCTAAACCTTTTCCAAGCCAACGGCCTTCATCATTAGCCAGGATACACTCCAGCGTATCATGGGCGAAGCGGCCGTTAGGGAATATTGTTTTGATGAATAGGTAAAGGTTGCTGTAGGGATATCCATCGGAATTCCGCACATTGATAAAGAAATTATTGGGGGTGATTGTATCTGTAACGATTACCTCAAACACTTTAGTATCTTTTACGTCCCAGGTATAATCCTTTATTTCCTTGTTTTCCTCGAACACCCTCTTTTTGTCACACGCAGAAAGGGTAATTGCGAGGCAGGCCACAAACAAAATAATCTTCAGAAATGGGTTCATAAATGATCTTATCTCTTAATCTTTTCCTGCATCTCCTGGATTACCCGGTTTATCATTAGTTCTGGGCGGCCTGTTCCGGCGTTGCTGAGGTTGACGGTTTTGTTGCGGGGGCCGGTTTTGCTGGGGAGGCCTCGGGGGTTGATCCGTCTTGTTCTGCGCCGGTTTATTCTGCGCCGGTCTCCGATTTTGATTTTGAGGTCTGGCCTGTCTCTGCTGCACCTGATTTGTTTCGGCACCCGTCTTCTGCTCCGGATTGGCCGTGGCAGTGCTTCCAGCATCTCTTGGGCCCTGGGGCTTGCGTTTCTTATTCCGATTATTGTTATTTCGGGGTCCTTTTTTCTTGTCAAAACGAGTCAGGCTGTCTTGTCCGACCACGTTTTCAAAATCCGGTTCTTTGACCGTGAAAACAGGTTCTTTGTAAATAACAAGGGTATCTGGTTTCTTGCCTTCTTTATTCATGGCAATGATTTCCTTTACCCGAGTTACAGGCACAGGAATGAATACATCCGGTTCATCTTTATAAGAGTAGAATATAACTCGTCTGAAAATATCCGTTTTCTGATGAAATGGGATTCCGCGAAGTGTCTCCAATTTGGTATCTGTTTCCGGAAACTCTTTGAGCGCATCCAGATAACTGTCGAGCTCATAGTTCAGGCAGCATTTCAGTTTTCCACATTGACCGGCAAGCTTCAGGGGGTTTAGGGAGAGTTGCTGATAACGGGCTGCTCCGGTAGTTACGGACCGAAAATCAGTGAGCCATGTGGAACAACACAGTTCCCTTCCACAAGAACCAATTCCACCAAGCCTGCTGGCTTCCTGCCTCGCACCGATCTGTTTCATTTCAATCCTTACCTTAAACTCATCGGCCAGGATTTTGATGAGTTCTCTGAAATCAACCCTTTCTTCTGCAGTATAATAGAATATGGCTTTCGTTTTATCTCCCTGGTACTCAACATCACTGATTTTCATCTTCAGCCCAAGCCGAACCGCAATGGTTCTTGCTTTATACATGGTATTACTTTCCAGTTGCTGGGCTTCTTTCCACTTGTCGATATCACTCTGACGGGCCTTACGATATAATTTTCTGATTTCTGGAGAAGCCGGATCCATCCCTTTCTTTTTAACCTGGAGTCGGACCAGTTCACCTGACATGGAAACAGTACCCATATCATGACCGGGTGATGCTTCCACAGCAACCGCTTCTCCGGTTACAATAGGAAGGTTATTTACATTTCGGAAAAATTCTTTCCGGCTATTTTTGAATCTAACTTCTATGATATCAAATGGAGCCTGGCCTCCGGGGAGTTCCATATTCGCTAGCCAGTCAAACACATTCAGTTTATTACAGCCTCCTGTCCCACAAGAACCGTTATTCTTACAACCTCCAGGTGTACCGCTAGTACTGCAGCCCCTTCCGGTCGAACATCCACCGCAACCCATTTTTGTATATTATTTGGTTTTCCGCCTAAGCAGATTAACGCGATCATTTCAGTCCCTTTTGACAAAGAGAATATGCAACCCCTAAGAAGGAGCCTAGCACAAGGTCAAAGATACAGAATGTTTAGAGATAAAAAACAGGGTAGTAAATTGGTTTACATTGGCTTAAGAAGTCAGAGAAATGAGGTCTAACTTGCTTTCTTCCCATTATTCGTGGATACGAGCAGTTCTCTTACATCTACTTTTAATGCGGCGGCGATGCAATAGAGAATGGGTAAACTGGGCTGAGTTTTATTGTTACAATAATTGGTTGTAACCACATAGCTCCTCTTGATTTTTTGGGCTAACCACGTTTGCGTCCTTCCCTGATCTTCAAGAATTTCTTTGATCCGGTTAATTTTATCCATTTAGACCTAAATTATTAATCAAAAAACACAGTTAAATATACTGTTTTCTGATGAAAATCCAAATAATTTAGTAAGAGATTTATGGAAAAGCGGAGGATGAAAAATTTAGGCTGGAATAGGGATGTTGAGAAGCTCATTGGCCTTGAATGAGAGGTCCATAAAGAGCATTTTGGGTGCTGCGTTCCGTTCGATGGAAGCTGAAGCCTTATCAAGTTCTGAAATGAACCGCTCACAATTGTCTGCGTGGATAAACCGTGCAAATTTTTTGACAAATTCCAACTCTTCCCCCTGAAGCCTGACCAATGATGAGTTTCCATAATTCATAACAAGACATTCCCGGAGAATACCAAGTGCATAACGAATGAATTCCTTATGTTTTTCCCGTTTCAAAGGAGCTATATCTTCCACTACTTCAGTCACTTTTACTGCATCAAACTTCAGGCATGCTCTCATCCATTGTTGGAACAATTTCAAATAGAGTTCAGCGCTTTGGTGTTCTCCAAGTATACGTTTGGCTGTACTATAACTTCCGTCTGCAAGAAAGGCTATCTTGATGGCCTCCTCTGTACTAAGTCCATGATTATCATGGAGATATTCGCACATAACCTGATCCGGAATCTTTCGGATGCTGATCATCTGCGTGCGTGAAACAATGGTTCTGAGTAGCTGGTCCTCATTCTCTGTGACCAATATAAACAGCGTTTTATCGGGTGGTTCTTCCAGAATTTTGAGGAGCTTATTTGCTGCAGGGGGCTGCATTTTTTCTGGAAGCCAGATGATCATTGTTTTGTACCCTCCCTCAAAGGTCGTGAGACTCAATTTTCTAAGAATGGAGGCGCTTTCATCAACCGCTATTGCGGGTTGTTTGTTATCCGCACCAATACTTCCAAACCAATCCTGGAGAGTAAGATAGGGGTCAGACAGAAGCGCTTCTCTGAATTCCCCGATCAGGTTATCACTTGTTCGTGTGTCTTTGGATAAATATATAGGAAACACAAAATGAAGGTCGGGATGGGCCATTTTGCCGATTTTTTGACAAGAAGGGCAAACACCACAGGATTCATCCGGAAGGCGGTTTTTACAATAAAGATACTGGACATATGCAAGGGCCAATGCGAGGCTTCCGCTCCCCTCCGTCCCCAGGAATAACTGGGCATGACTAATCCTGTCTTCCTGAACGCTATGCCTAAGGAGTTTTTTAATGTCTTCCTGTCCTATAATCTTACTAAAAAGCATTTTGCAAAAATAGGTTATTTTAAAGAGACCGGCTTTACCGAATACCCAGCTCCTCTCAACAATTCAATTAATCCTTCCTTTCCGGGAAGATGTCCTGCACCTACTGCAATAAAGCAGCTTTGCTCCTTCATCATCAATGGCAAAAGCTTGATCCAGGCTCTGTTCCGGGAATAAAGGAGTTTGTCCATCTCTTCTTTTGTGTACTCCTCTTCCATCTGAATGGATTCTGCAAGGCAATCCAGATTCCCAGCTCTGTAACAATTATTCATCTTGCTCATCACTGCTGCGCTCTTGTCTTTTTCTTTCGCCGTTTTGACAAGTACCTCTGCTTGTCGTTTGAGAGAAGTGTTGTTAAATAAAATTCCAAGCTGCTCGTCCATGGATTCCAGTCCTGATACCAGTTTCCCGTCCCGTTTAGCCATTTCCTGGAAGTAAAGATCCATCGGCTTCCCGGTATCGCCTGGAGTAATTTCCGCTTTATAAAACAGGGTACCCACAAGAACCGGCTTCATCTTGTTGAAAAGACTTATGCTGTAACCACTGGTCTCCATTAAATAATCTCCTACTATTTTATAGTCCTCCTTACTCATTAGCTGATCCAGCGTAGAGTCTTTCATAATGGCTGCTTCCATGAGTTTCTGAGTCATGGAGGTAGTCAGAACCATTTCCCCGATTACATTCCCAGTTACCGAAAAACGGTTCTGAATTACTGGGAAAGAATCGATAAAAGTACTGGTGATCAGATGGTAGGTGCCGAAAAGGTAGGATGGGCTCTTCAAGTCTTTTCCATTAATTTCCCAGAGAAGGGAGTTGTTCGATTGGGAGTATATCTTTGTTC
>Ga0206996_1207_pt2 | contig 9908 bp, 8 predicted proteins | sample Alteio_BWMinCont_2_FD_153467 | JGI IMG/M metagenome (GOLD analysis project Ga0206996, IMG submission 153467) | Enriched cells from forest soil in Barre Woods Harvard Forest LTER site, Petersham, Massachusetts, United States -... | ecosystem: Environmental > Terrestrial > Soil > Temperate forest >...
CGGCAGCAAAATCGCTTTCATTGACGGCCCGGAAGGCTATGAGTTTGAGTTGATCGAAAAGAAAAAATAGCCTGATGAGAACCGTCCGCCTAGCTGCCAACCTCCTCGCCGCCGACCTGGGAAACCTGGCGGCGGAGGTGAAGCGACTGGAGGAGGCGCACGTCGATGCGATCCATGTCGATGTGATGGACGGCCATTTCGTTCCTTACTTCGCGCTCGGGACGGAGATCGTGCAGGTGGTGCGCAAGATGACGCGACTGCCGATCGAAGTACACCTGATGATCCAGCAACCGGACCGTTATGCGCGGGCTTTTGTCGAGGCGGGGGCCGATCTGCTGATCGTGCATCTTGAGGCTTACCACGATCCGCGCCGGACGATTGCGCTGGTGCAGGAGATGGGTTGCCGCTGCTCGCTGGCGATCAATCCGATGACGCTGGCGGAGAAGGCGTGGCCGCTGCTCAAAACGGTGGACCAGTTGCTGTGCATGTCGGTGAATCCCGGCTTCATGGGGCAGCCGTTCATCATTGAGGTGCTGGAAAAAGTGCGACTGGCCCGCTGTCACCGCGACAAGAACCACCTGCAATTCGATATTGCGGTCGAAGGCGGTGTGAGCGATGAGACGGTCGGGCCGTGTGTCACTGCAGGCGCCAATCAGGTCGTCATCGGCGGCCCGCTCTTCATCCCGAAGGATGCGGTGGAGACGACGCGGTTACTGCGCTCGCGGGCGAATGAGGTTGGGGCAGGAGGGTGATTTTAAAGACACCGTCGCGAGGGCCCGCGACGACTACCTAAGGCATCCTGAAAAACGCCGCTTTCTTTGTCCGGCGGATTCGCTACAGTATCCGTTCCCATGTCGGAAGAGAAACTCACCCGCAATTTTTGCATTATCGCCCACGTTGATCACGGCAAGACGACGCTCTCGGATCGTCTGCTGCAGGCGACCGCCACGGTCAGCGACCGCATCCTTACCGCGCAGCATCTCGACTCGATGGACCTCGAACGCGAGCGCGGCATCACGATTAAAGCGCATCCCGTAACGATGGCGTACAAGGCCAAGGACGGCACCGTTTACCGACTCAATCTCATCGATACTCCCGGACACGTCGATTTCGCTTATGAGGTCTCTCGCTCGCTCTCGGCTTGCGAAGGCGCCCTTTTGATTATCGATGCGGCGCAGGGCGTCGAGGCACAGACGGTCGCCAACGTCCATCTCGCCAACAAACAAAATCTCAAGCTCATCCCGGTCATCAACAAGATCGATCTGCCCAACGCGGACATTGAGACCTGCCGACGCCAGTTGGAGGACGTTCTCTCCATCCCGGGCGAGGAGGCCATCCTGGCCAGCGCGAAGAACGGCATCGGCATCGAAGAAATCCTGGAAGCGATCATTGCGCGGATACCAGCACCGAAGATTTATAACGACGACTACACCCGCGCGCTGGTCTTCGATTCTCTTTTCGATACCTACCGCGGCGTCGTCACTTACGTCCGCACCTTTTCCGGCGAATTGAAGGCGGGCACGCCGATCCTGATGATGGGCACGAACCAGCGTTATGAGGTCAAGGAAGTCGGTTGTTTCACGCCGAAACAGATCCGCATGGACTCGCTCAAGGCGGGGCAGGTCGGCTACCTCGTGGCCAACATCAAGACGACGGCTGACGTCAAGACCGGCGATACGATTACCAACTCGCAGAAGCCGGCACCGGAAATGTTACCCGGATTCAAGGCGATTACGCCGATGGTTTTCAGCGGCATCTATCCGATCGATACCTCGGAGTTCGAACAGTTGAAGGCCGCCCTCGCCAAGCTGCAACTCAATGATGCCGCGCTGACTTACAGCACCGAGAGCTCGGTGGCGCTTGGCTTTGGGTTCCGTTGCGGATTTCTTGGCTTGTTGCACATGGAAATCGTCCAGGAACGGCTGCGTCGCGAATATGAAATGGATATTATCGCCACCTATCCGAGCGTGGTTTACGAAGTGAAGCGCACGAATGGCGAAGTATTGATGATCGACAATCCGATGCTGATGCCCGATCCGTCGGTGATCGAGTCGATCGCCGAGCCGATGGTGAAGGCGTTTATCATGATTCCGAACGAAAATATCGGCGACATCATGCAATTGGTGATGGAGAAGCGTGGGACTTGCGACCATACCGAATCGCTCGATTCCAAACGCGTGATGTTGCATTGCGACCTGCCGCTGAACGAAATCCTCGTCGACTTCAACGACCGGATCAAATCAATCACTCGCGGTTACGGCAGCATGGATTACGAGTACGCGCCCTATCGCATCTCGGACATGGTGAAGATGGACATGCTGGTGAATGCCGAGCCGCTGGATGCGTTCTCGTGTATTGTGGAGCGAAGCAAGGCCGCCGCGCGCGGACGCCATATCGCCGCGAAGCTGAAGGAAGTGATTCATCCGCATCTTTTCAAGATCGCGATCCAGGCGGCCATTGGCGGGAAGATTATCGCGCGTGAAGACGTGAAATCGGTCGGCAAAAACGTAACTGCGAAATGTTATGGCGGAGACATCAGCCGCAAACGCAAGCTGCTCGAGAAGCAGAAGGAAGGCAAAAAGCGGATGAAATCGATTGGCAGTGTCGATATTCCGCAGGAAGCTTTCATTGCCGTGCTTAAATCTGAGAACTAATTTAACAGGAAAACATGAAGACAGGAAAGACATGAAGAAGACCGGGAAAAGTCTCCTTACGATTCTTGTCCCCTTCTTTCTTCCAACATTGCTTTCCCTCTGCCGTTTTCAAGTATTTCCTGTCTTCATGTTTTCCTGTTAAAAATTTCTGTAATTCCATTAGTTCCGTCTAAATTCTGACAACCTCATGTTTGATTTTTTTCTCCCACGCAAAACGAAGCAGGTCCTTTCCGAGTCGGATTTGATTTACGGAAGCTTGCAACGCAATCGCATCTACTCTCAGGACATTCTTTCAGCGCGCGATATCGAAATCGCTCTGGCACTGGAGGAACGCTACCGGACACTGCTGAAGGCAAAGGATGTCGATGGGCTGGAAAAACTGAACAAGGAGTCGATGAAATTCGGCAACAAGGCTTTCCCCCCCTCGCCGTGGGACGGCTGGCGGGAGAACGTGGAAGTGTTCGTGGTGGCGGCCATCATGGCGCTGAGCATTCGCACTTATTTTCTGCAGCCGTTCAAGATTCCGACGGGATCGATGGAACCGACGCTCTATGGCATAGAGCCGATGCTGTCCAAGGAACTACCGCCAAACGTGTTTGTCCAGGCTTACGAATTCCTGATTCGAGGCAAAACTTACAGTCGTATTGTAACCGAGCATGGGGGCACCGTCTCCGGGCTGAAGCCGGGTTCCTTCACGATTTGGTTTGAATATACCGATGTGCATCTGACGGACGCGCAGGGGAACGACGAGGTGGACCGGATCTGGATTCGCCCAAGCGACGTTGAACAAAAGCTCCACATCTTTCCGGACATGCAATATCAACCCGGCGATGTGCTCGCCAATTATGTCACGCAGACGGGGGACCAGGTCCTGGTCGACAAGGTGACTTATAATTTTCGTCAACCGCGCCGGGGTGAGGTCTTTATTTTCAAGACGGCGGGTATTCCGAAGCTGGTGCATGAGCGCGGGCCGAACCAGGAAGGCAGTGAAGATTTTATCAAGCGCTGCGTTGGCTTGGCGGGCGACATCATTGAGGTGAAGCCGCCGAAGCTCTATGTGAATGGGCAACTGGCCACGGGCGCGCCGTCCTTTGAGAAGGAGTTCAAGCAAATCGACGGTTATCCCGGTTATACGCTGTATCCAGGAAATGATATCAGCGGCAGCACCGACGGAGTGAACGAGACGTTTTACGTGCAGCCGGATTGCTACTGGGCGATGGGCGATAACAGTCCCTACAGCAAGGACAGCCGTAACTGGGGTGGTGTTCCGTACCAAAATCTGATAGGACGCGGGTACTTTGTTTTCTGGCCGTTTACCGAGCGTTGGGGCTGGATTAAATAGGGCTCACTCCTGTAGCGGCGCGTCTATGACCGCCGAGCATAGGTCGACCGTGTGGCTCATGCGTTCGGCGGTCATAGACGCGCCGCTACAGGTTGAGTTTCCCTCTTCAGCCTGTTACGGCAAGGATGACGGTTTGTTTTGTGGGAATAATTGAAGCGGTGTTAGTGCTCCATCCGCAGGACGACTTCGCCCTTGAGGATCTTTACGCAACAGGTGAGGCGATATTTTTCCGGGTCCTTGTTCCACTGATCGAGGACGTTGAGTTCCTCGTCGGTCGGAGGCTCGATGTTTTCCATGCCTGAATCGACCGCGACGGCGCAGGTTCCGCAGGAACAATTGAAGCAACCGGCTTCCATCTCCACGCCTGCCGCTTCTCCGGCATCAAGGAGGAGGGTTCCGGCGGGAACTTCGGCGGACAGGCCGCTGGGGAGGATGGTGACTTTGGGCATAATGAGGAGAGTCTGTAATATGGCACCGTTCGTCCGCTAGTCGAACGCTTCGTGAGGAGAAAGTTGGCGCGAAATGGAGTTTCGCGAAAACAAGAGCATTCCCAAATGGAGTTTGGGAACGAGGCCGCGACCACGCCCTATCGGGCGCGGCTACGACGACCTTGGTTCCTTACTTCTTCTCGAAGGCGGCGTCGAAGGCAACTTTGCTGGGGATGAAGTCGAGCTTGCGCAGGAAGGCAGCGGCCTCGGTGGCGCCGTGTTCGCGGTCCATGCCGATGTCTTCCCATTCCACCGAAAGCGGGCCCTGGTAGTTGACCTGGTTCAACGCACGGAGGATTTCCTCGAACTTGATGCAGCCGCGTCCGAGCGAGCGGAATTCCCAGAACCGACGCGGATCGCCGAACTTGGTGTGGCCGCCGAACACGCCCGCTTCGGTCAATTGTGAGGACCAGTAGACGTCCTTCATGTGCGCGTGATAAATGCGATCGCCAAACTTTTGGATGAACTTGACGTAGTCGACACCCTGATAGCCGAGGTGCGAGGGATCGTAGTTGAAGCCGAATTCGGGACGGTTCTTGAGCGCCGCGAGGGCCCGCTCCGCGCTAACGATGTCGAAGGCGATTTCGGTCGGGTGCACTTCGAGCGCGAATTTGACGCCGCATTTCTTGAACTCATCGAGGATCGGATTCCAACGTGCTGCAAAATCGGCATAACCGTCCTCAATCTGCGCGTCGCTCACCGGCGGGAAGCTGTAGAGCAGCGACCAGATTTTCGAACCGGTGAAGCCGTTGACAACTTTCACACCCAAATTTTTGGCGGCATGGGCCGTCTTGATCATCTCCTCCGCGGCGCGTTTCTGGACTTCCTTCGGCTTTCCATCGCCCCAGATATGTTCGGGGAGGATGGACTTATGGCGCTCGTCGATATTGTCGCAAATAGCCTGGCCGACAAGGTGGCTGGAAATGGCCCACGTCTTGAGACCATGCTTGGCGAGGAGCGCATGGCGATCGTCGCAATACTTTTTCTCCTGCGCCTGCGTGACGTTGAAGTGGTCTCCCCAACAGGCGAGTTCAAGGCCGTCATAGCCGAATTTCTTGGCCTTTTGGGCAAGCGTATCGAGCGGCAGATCGGCCCATTGGCCGGTGAAAAGAGTGATGGGGCGTGACATGATATTTTCCTTTTAGATTTTGATCCAACGACGTTGTTTCGATGATTTCTCGACCGCTTCCAGAACTTTCTGGTCCTCCAGCCCGTCCGCGAAATTGGGGTGAACCGTCTTGCGCTTCACCACCGCCTCGATGAAATCGAAAATGGTATGCACGAAGGTGTGCTCGTACCCGATGATGTGTCCCGGTGGCCACCAGGCACCCACGTAGGGATGCACGCCACCGCCCTCGGTGACAAGTATGTCGCGATAGCCCTGGCGATCGGCGGGGTCCGCGCTGTTGAAATACTTGAGGCGGTTCATGTCCTCGAAATCGAATACGAGCGAGCCCTTGCTGCCGTTGATCTCGAGCTGGATGTGGTTTTTGCGGCCAAGGGCAAAGCGGCTGGCTTCGAGACAGGCGATGGCGCCATTCTTGAATCGGCCAAGCGTGATCACGGCGTCGTCGACGGTGACCTTGCCCTTTTTCGTCTTCGAGCCCGGCAGGGGCCGCTCCTTGATGAAGGTCTCCAAATGACCGCAGACTTCCTTGAGGTCCCCGACCAGATAGCGGCCCAGGTCGATGATGTGCGCGTTGATGTCGCCGTGCGTGCCGCTGCCGGCGATCTTGCTTTGCAGACGCCAGACAAGCGGGAACTCGGGATCGACGATCCAGTCCTGGAGATAACGGGCGCGGTAATGGAAGATGCGTCCGAGATCACCCGCCTCGATCATTTTTTTGGCCTGGGCGATGGCGGGAATCCGGCGGTAATTATGGCAGATCATGTTGACCACGCGCGCCTTCTTCACGGCATCCACCATGGCGGCGGCTTCCTTGACGGTCAGGGCAAGTGGCTTTTCGCAGAGGACGGCCTTGCCCGCTTTCGCCGCAGCGATCGCGATTTCGGCGTGGGTGTCATTCGCCGTGTTGATGTCGATGATATCAATCTCCGGATTGGCGACGACATCCTGCCAGTTGGTGGAAACTTTGGCCCAACCGAGTTGCTTGGCCGCCGCAGTCACGCCCCTTTTGTCGCGACCGCAAATCGTGTGCAGCACCGGCTTCGCGGAAACCGGGAAAAATTTGTCCACCTGACGCCACGCGTTGGAATGGGTCTTGCCCATGAACTTGTAGCCGATCATCCCGACATTTAGAGTCTTCATAGTTTGGTAAGCTTTCTCCTGAAAGGTGCCATTTTCAATCAATCTCTTCGCAGTTCAAGCGTCATCTCTTTTATTTATACGACGAGACCAAAGAGGAGGTCTCGAGGCGCTTCTTGAGGTCGGCTACCGACATATCCTTTTCGGTGCGGACCACAATACGGCGCTTGCTGCCCGGATAGAGGTCGAAGAAGTTGTCCTCGGCCCGATAGGCGGTCTTCCGGAAGTGAAATTCGACGGCGTACTGGTAGACCTTCGAGGAGAGCATGAGTTCAAAACGGGCCGGACCGGTCTTCTTCAGTTGCGTCTCAATTTTTCCCGGCTCGAGGTCGAGATAACGGGGAGCCGTGAGGAAGGCGGTCTGCCGCGAGACGACCTTGCCGTTCTTCACGAGTTCCACACGCAGATAGAGCGTGCGGGCCCCGTGCTTCTTGATCTCGGCGGCAAAATCGAGATGCAGTTGATTGACCGCTTCGCCATAGCGCAGAGCGACCTTCTTCTTGCCGGAGCGAAGACTGCCCTTTTTGAGGTGCTGCAAGCTCCAGTTGATCGTAGCCGGGCCATCGTTCTGTCCGTCATAGACCGTGTGAATGAAGACGTCGTGGATGGTGCTCTTAACCATGTTCGACGTTCCGACGGTTTCCTTGCCGGGCACATGGACACTGACGAGCGCGGGCGCGTAGAAGCGCTTCGCCGCGTAGTGGAGGGCCTTCCAGCGGCCACCGAACTCGATGCTGCTCCATGAGGCGACGGGCCAGCAATCGTTGATCTGCCAGTAGAGCGCGCCCATCGTCTTGGGCATCGAACGACGGAAATGCTCGACGGCGACCTTCATGCAGTAGGTCTGGTTGAGTTGGGAAAGATAGGCCAGACCAGCGTAGTCCTTAGGGAAACGGTAAAGCCGGGACGCATAGTCCATGATGAGCAGGTTTCCGGATCCGTGCTTCTGGTGGTTCTCCATTTCAGGGCCGAAGACATTGAAGTTCTCCGGCTTGCAATAGGTGGCCGCGACTTCGGGCGAGCTGTAGGACTGCATGCCGAATTCCGAGCAGAAACGGAAGGTCTGTTCCTCGTAGCGCGAGACCGGCATCCGCGCATGCCAGACGTCCCACAAGTGGCAGTCCCCTGCCCCGGGGTTATTGAAGTCCTTGGCGTACTGGACCTCGGGATTATGGGGCGAACTGGGCCAGTAAGTGGTCGTGCCGTCGTGGGCAGCGACCGCCTTGGGCAGGATGCGGTAGAAGATGTCCTCGTAGGCTTTTTTCCGCTTCGGCGTCTTGAGGATTTCGTGGGGCGCCTGCTCGAGTTCATTGTTCCCGCACCAGAGGGCGAGGCAGGAGCGATAGCTGAGGCGTTTCACCTGGTAGGCAGCTTCCTGTTTCACCAAGGCCTGGAACTCGGGCGTTCCGGGATAGAGCGCACAGGCGAACATGAAGTCCTGCCAGATGAGGAGACCCTTCTCGTCGCCGAGATCGCGCTGGAGCGTTGCCGGAAGTGGCTGGACCATACGGAACCTCGGGGCTTCGAGGAATTCCTGAGCGCGACGTACATGCCGATCACGGTGCTGGCGCTGCTCAACCTGGCCGATTTCGCGCAGGACGCGGAGGTGTCGCGGCGCGCGGCGGGGCTGATCGACCGTATCTACCGGGACCTGGCGACGCATGCGTTCCAAGGCGTGACGGTCGGGCCGCAGGGCCGCGTCTATCGCGATGTGCTTTACCCGGAGAAATCGGGGAACCAGACGCTGCTGGCCTATGCCACGCGCGAGGCGGTGTCGGAGGCCTACGTGAAGGAACCGACAGCGCGCGTGGGGGAATGGACGGTTTTTCTCGCGACGTCGCCAACCTATCGCCCGCCGAAGGAACTAACGGAGCTGATGCGGCAGCCGGTGTCGAAGCGATCGCGGCAGGCGGATGTCGAGATTGTGCTGCACAAAACGGCGGATTATCTGCTGACGTCGCTGTCGATTCCCGCACCGTTTCGCAACGAGAAGGGCGAGCCGTGCGGGCTCCAGCCGGGTTGGGGCGGGTACCAGCAGCATATCTGGCAGGCGACACTGGGGCCGGGGTGCCATGTGTTTGTGAATCATCCGGGATGCAGTTTTGACGAGAGCAAATCGCGGCCGGGATATTGGTATGGCAACGGGGTATTGCCACGCCTCGAACAAAAGGAAGGCGAGCTAACGGCGGTCTATTCGATTCCAGATGGATCCAAGCCCTACCCGCGACGCACCACCGCGGAATGGCTCTGGCCGATCACGGGCTGTCCCATTCCATATGACCTGCATCCGGTACCGTTCACGCACGCGCATTGGCCAACCGACGCCTTCGACGAGCAGGAGGTGCGGGAGCATTGGGCGTTTGGGCGGAAGGGAAGCGGGTATGTGGCGCTTTGGTGCAGTGCGAAGTTGGAGCCGTACGATGATGTGTTAACGGGGCGGGAATTGCGGGCTTGGGCGCATCAATGCGCTTGGGTGGCGGTTTGTGGGTGTGCGTCTCAGGATGGGACGTTGGGGGAGTTTAAAGAACAGTGTGTTAAGCGAGAGCCGAGGTATGACGCTGATCGCATGGTAATTAACACTCAAGCTTGACCAAACTTATTTGCCCTACGCTTAAGACGTCCCGAAGAACTAATTATTATGAAGGTTAGAGAGGCATATTATTGCGTATTAATCGTCATTTTCTTGTGTTTGCTCGTTACGGGGTACGCAAGAGAGTATGCGGTACTTATCTTCGTGATATCTTTGATCCTATTGACAGTTCCGGGGACGGTCTCTGCATTTACCCGGCGTTCGGCCAAAGAATTCATTCCATCTATTGCGCGTGAGACATTATTGGTACCTACGTCAAAGCTCTTAATTTCATCGTTTTGGGAATCCAACAAGACGGACAAAATCGTCGCGGTTTCAAATAAGTTGGGAACTTTGATTGAGACAGGTATTTCGCTGGAAGGGGGAGGAACTGTAAAAAACATCAAATTTCAAAACAAAGAGTCTCAAGCTGATTCTCCAAGCGAAACTCTTTTGTTTGATGTAGGCGGTGGATACTTATTATTTGGTGACAGTGTGTTTCTTGACAAGATTCGTCGAGAAGGAGCTGTGGAAAAAGGAGTTTTAGGAATCTACGATGCTGATACTGACCCTCCCTATGCATTGTTCC
>Ga0206996_1222_pt1 | contig 9816 bp, 17 predicted proteins | sample Alteio_BWMinCont_2_FD_153467 | JGI IMG/M metagenome (GOLD analysis project Ga0206996, IMG submission 153467) | Enriched cells from forest soil in Barre Woods Harvard Forest LTER site, Petersham, Massachusetts, United States -... | ecosystem: Environmental > Terrestrial > Soil > Temperate forest >...
GACACTGGATCTGGTTCGGGGGATGTGCGGACTGGTGGGCGGACGTAAGTCCCTGGGCCTGGACGATGCGACTGAGGTTCGGAGAATCATCAACCAATGTGATGTGTCAGCGGCGAGGGCTTGGGTACTGAAGCACGAGGGTATTTATCGTGCATTCTTCACAAGTCGGTATGGTGCCACACACAATGCGGCTGATCACGCGCTCCGGGTCATCTACGAGGGCGTGGAGAGTCTTGTTGGGAAGGTGACTCCCGAGAGTATGATGGACGGATGGAAGCTCAACCTAGGTCAGCAGTGGACTACTCAGAGTGGTGGAGGTGTACAGTTCCGGTATATTCTGCCAACCCTTCCTCCGTTCGTGGCCCGAGCCACAGCAACCGCCGTCTAGGAGCCCCACCTATGATCAAAGTCACTGGGCCAGATTGGCCCACCACCAGAACCCTCCGCGCTGCACTGGCACAGGTACCTCAGACTGGTACAATCCACTGGGGAGCTTCGCCATGCGATAAGTTTGAGGCGCTGAAGCGGTTGGCGGCAGCAGGCATCCCAACTCCTCAGTGGCGTCCCGATTGTCCCCCGCAACGGCCGGGTGAGGTGTGGCTTGGCCGTCGTACCACTCACCACAGTGGGAGGGATATTCTCTTCCCACCGAGCCGAGGCGCGGATCGCTCATACCGGGAACTCTACGCGAGTCGGGACTTCTATGTCCTCTTGATCCCCTCTCGGAGAGAGTTCCGAGTCCACGTCTGGGGAGAGCATGCAGATCGGATGGGGTTCAAGCAACAAACCACTGAAATTCCGAGGGACAAGAAACTGCGGCGAATTGTGCGAAGCTCTGAGTGTGGGTGGCAACTCTGCTACAACTACGAACAGCTCTGCACCATAACCACGAGTGATGAGAGGAAGGAACTGAGGCGGCTGGCCCGAGCCAGTTGCGCAGCCTTGGGTGTGGTTGGTGGGGCAGTAGACATACTCCAGGCGAATGACGGGAAGTTCTACGTGCTGGAACTAAACACTGCCCCAGCCCTCGGGGAGAATACCCTGGATCACTACGTGAGGCGGATCTGTGAGTGGGTGGATAGCGGAAGTCTGCCGGTTACTGAAACCCCTCCTACCTCAACAACCACTCCAGTCCCTGAGCGGAGACGTGCAGCAACCGTAGCTGCACCTGCTCCCCAAGCCATTGTGTGGGATGACGAAGATCAATCTGAGGTGAATTGGTAATGGAGGTTCTTGACTGATGCTGAACATAACTGCTGACCCGGGGCACCTGAACTGCCGCAGCTGCCAGAAGTACAACCAACCCGCCTGCACTCAGTGCAAATACTGTAAGGTCTGTTGCCAATGCCGCCCCTGTGAGCACTGCCGCGTCTCCCATCCCCAGTCAGGTATTTGCAGGATTTGTGGTGTGTGTAGGTCTGTTGGTTGTAGTTGTCCATCTCGGCCCGGTGGTATAAACGTGGAGAGAAGTCTGGTGGGCACTCAACGACAAACCTCTCTGACCCACCGTCCACTAGCCCGTGTCACGACACTAGACCGCACCACCCGACCTGTGGCAATTGAAGTGGAACTCAGTAACCATAGCCCCCGTCAGAGTGAGTTGTTCAGATTTCGCCACACCCAGACACACGGAGTCCGGGACGGGAGTATCCGCTCCGAAGGGAGTCCAATCGAGTTCATCGTGGGTCCGATTCCCGGACTGGGATTTGAAGCCGCGATGGAGGAACTGAGTCGCTGGCTCGTGGCTACAGATGCCTCCGTGAATGAGTCTTGTGGTCTGCATGTCCACGTGGATGGCGGGGATCTAAAGGCATTCGAGATGCGCAGGGTGCTTGAACTCTACCACCTGTTGGAGGGTAGGTTCTACAGGATTGTTGCTCCTGCTCGGAGGAACGCCCATTACTCCCGAATCTACACTGAGGATGAGTGGGAGAGACTTCTGGCTTGTCGGGGGAAGGATAAGACCTCCGGGCAGATCCGGGAGGCAATCCTTCGTGGAGTGTACTCACAGGATGAATTTGATGAGGGGGCCACAGGTGCTGATGAAGTACGACAGGCCCAACTCCGAAGTCTCCGGCGGCGCATTGCACATAAGTACGACAATGCGAGATATTGTGGCCTCAATCTCCACAGTTGGTTCCACCGGGGGACAATTGAGTTCCGTCATATGGAAGGGACAGTTGATCCAGATCGCATCCGCCTGTGGACCCTCTGGTGTCGCTGGTTGGTGCAGCTGGGTGCACAACTCCGGGATGATGAGGTACGGGAGATCCGGTCAGTTGAGGATTACCTGAGTGGGAGTTGGAAACGCCCAGGTGGGGTGCTGGCGCTCCCTCAGGAGGTTTCGGCCTTCGCACGGAGGGATTACATTGCCCCACCTCCTCAGCCCACTGTGACTGCCCCGAACGGGATTCCAGTGCCAGTGGCAGTGCCTCCTGATGACTCACCTCCTTCAACCGGCCGGGAGAGATACCTCCACGATCTCCAACGCAGTCGGGCAAGTATCCTAGATGCCATGGCGCGTACTCAGACTATTGGAACTGGGTACACATCTGCGGTTCCAGGTGGTAACACTGCCTCATTTCAGGGCGGACTACGTGAGGTGGAATCGCTGTACAACCAGACAATAACCTTCCGCGCACCACCTAGTTGGGCAGCCGCTGAACCCACACCACCTGAGGATCTAATCTAAATTTATGAACAATCACAATCATCAACAACCAATTGTAACTATAAGAAAGGATGTGAGTTAGGTGTGCGGAATTTTCGGCAGTCCAGTCTTCACCCCCCAAGTTCGTGAACTTCTCCCCTTCCTCGCCCTCAGTATGGAGGCACGAGGTAGTCATGCCTGGGGAGGGACCAATGGGGATGAGATTATCAGGCATCTGGGGCCAATCTCCAACAGTTGGGCAAGTGAGAGGGAGCGTGTGCGTAGTTGGACAGGCGGGATATTCCACACCCGCACTGCCAGTCAGGGGGCCAGTGGCGTACTGGACAATGCCCATCCCTTTTCCTTCACTAAGGCAGACGGAACCCGTGTAATCGGCATCCACAATGGGTGCCTCAGTAATCACACTCAGTTGAATTCCACCCACGGTCGTAGCTTCAGTGTGGACTCAATGCACCTCTGGGCACATCGAGCCGCAGGCCTCCCCTGGACAGACATCAATGGGTACGCGAATGTTGCATGGTATGAGACACGAGAAGGTGAAGTTGCCCCTGAACTCTTCCTAGCCAAGGTCAATAGTACCTACCTGCACTGCATTCGGACTGAGGATGGAGGGCTGGTCTTTGCAAGTACTCAAGGGGCACTCGTGGAAGCCACCAACATCACAGGTGTCCCAATCACCACAACGTACAGTCTGGATGAGCATCAGGTCTACCGACTGGGACTGGATGGTGTTGCGTACACCACGGGTGAGGAGATTCGATTCCAGGGCAGCTTTAGTGTGGACTCGGCTACTGCCGCACGAGGTGGGAGCGGGGGATACAGTAACTTTCGTGGCAGTTACACGCGCCAACTCGGCAGGTGCATCAAGTGCTGTAAGGAGACCCGGGATAGTTGGCTCATCTGTGAGGAGTGCTTCAAGATCCACACAGATGCCTTCACACCTACAGATACCTCGACCACGGGCAGTACAACCCCCCTGGTCATCCTGGCAGCAGCTGCGCACGCTGCTGGGCTTGGATTGAGTTCGGCAGATGCCACAGGGAGTCCACATACGTACAGTGAGGAACAGAGACTAGCGGCGATGCTTCTGGGGCCAGGAAGTACTGACACATCCTCAACTTACACCGAGGATGGAGTGGCTGGCCCCATGGACCGCATGACAGCTGACGAAATTGAGGAGGTAATGAGATATGCCTATGGATGCTAGAACCTACGAACCCCTTCCCCGGGGGGATATGCACATCAAGCTGAAGCTGACGGGGAATCTTAACAAACGGCGGTTGTTCGACTTCATCTGCGGGAGGATGGATAGTGACTACCCGCAGGCGGATGGCAGTGTGGCGAAGCACAGATCATACGATCCAAAGGAGTGTGCCGTGTGTGGAGGGTGGAATTGGCGCATGGCCACAATTTCAGATGGGGAGCTGCGGCGGCTTGCCAGTCAGATCAATGACTGGAAGGGGCTGGCGGGGCATCTGAAACTCAAGGTGAAACACTTCGCACGGCCGGATAAGTGCAGAGCCACAATTGTACGTGGGACGCAGGATTGGATGGGTTTCTGTGGTTAGGCTGGTGGTATTGGTTGTGGTGACACTTGCACTACGGGTATTGATTGGAGGGAACCCTCCTCCTGTAGGAAGGGCGTAAGTACATGGAGGTAAGACTTTGAAACTCCGGCAAGGGAGGGACGGCCCAATGAAGTTGTGCCCAGGTTGTAGTGGCATCTCTGTTGGTTGGGAGGAGATCAGGGAGAACTACTCCCCTGATGCCTCCCGTGGGGATGGGTACCGAGTGTACTGTAGGGATTGCCGGAAGCAACGGCGGAAGGGGGGGATGGGGAGATGAGAGTTAGACAACTTGTTACAGTTCCTGCGGAAGAAGTAATGAAGATGGTACATCTCTGGCTAACAAGCCGGGAGTTACTTCCTCCGCCAATTCCTGAATGTAATTTCAGCAATATGTACGATAATGTGATTGTATCCTGGTACGAGGAACGACCATGATCGGCCTGATCAATCTTGGTGACCGCCTACGTATCCGTGACGGGTGCTCTGGGGATGATAGAAAGATTGGTGTAGTCACACGTGTGGAGTTGCAGGCAGTGAAGTTGAAGCTGCCTTGTGGCCGGGAGATCCGACGGTCTTGGGGACTGGAGAGAGTATGATACAGATATCAAATCCGTTAGTTGAGGCCCTTCGGGATCTAGCCCACATGGAGTACCCAAGTGTCTCAAATATCCTGCATGAGGCGGAGTTTGTGTATGAGGCAGAGCGGGTGGCAGCGGTTGAGAGACTGGTCCGGGAGGAGCTACTCTGATGGCAGCCTATATCAAGAATGGACAGAGTGGTGGCCCTGAGAACTGGAGGGGTTGGCACGTAGGGGAACCTATCCCAGACTTTGGTCCTGGGCGCATCTACGTCATGACAATCCAGGCGGATGGAGATGAGTTGGATCTGATCCTCACTGCTATGAAGAACCTCCATCTACGCCAGCATGGCTCGTATGTTGTTGATTTGACTGATGGAAGTATCGTAACAGAGGTTGGGCACGATTCTGGTGCGTAACTCCTGTAGAATCATCACTGTGCCCAAAATCGACGAGCGTGGGCACACCCCCTCCAAGAATTGCCAACTGATTGATTCGGAGGGAGTTAGGGCTGAATCTACCCCAAATTTCGGAGAGACTACTGTGCCCAAATTGTGCCCAAAACAACCCAAATTCGAGCCTAACTCGTTTCTAATCAACGAGTTAGAGGTGTGCCCAAATTGTGCCCAAACGTTGAAAACAAAGGACTTACACTGTGCCCAATCGAGCCCAAATCTTACTTGAGAATTCTGTACCTGACCGACCACTTCGCCCCTCGGATATCTACAGGAACCATACCCGGGAGGAGATAATGAGTTGGGTCAGGTCCAATGGATTGAAGGTGGTCGGGTTCAGAGTGCCCAAGGCGGGGGAGCTCTGCCTTAACTCCCTGTTACTGGCTACAACTAAGTATAGCTTCCTGGGTCCCGGTGCCCTCCCTCGTCTCATCCTGGCCTATGTCAACTGAACGAACAGTCTGGAAGTGTAGACGTTGCAACTTAATGCCGCTTCCGGAACATTTAGAGCAACTCTGGGGCAGTAGTATTATTGCGCGAACCTCCCAGTACTGCAAGGCCTGTCGGGATAGTGACTCCATTCATGGGATATCAATTGCTTACTACCCAAAGATCGCATGCACTCTGTCTGGTGGGTTGAGTCGGGGGGCAATCCCCCTCCCCTTGCAGCAGGCTATGAACCAGCGAGGGGCTTGCTATCTGACTGATGGGGAGAGAGTTTGGTGGTGGGGGACGTTCCCAGCCCCAACCTCCCTCCGACCAGCTCCCCTGAGAAGTTTCCTTCTTGCCCGAACCTGCGTCCGGTGGGTGACAAATGAACTCCCGGAGTTCTATATTGACCAAGTAGAGGCGGCTTGTGGTTAGGCCCGGGAAGTAAATAAGGTTCAAAATATCTAACACTCTCTTCACACCCACAGCCTGTCGCAGCGCGGGGTTACTGACCGACTACCGGGGCGTGCAGTTGCTAAGTTCATACAAGGGACAGATCAACTGTGTTTGTGGGTGCTGTAGAAGACGGGGCAAACGGGTAACCGGAGCTCCACAAGGGATGGAGGTGTGCGATCCACACTCCCATCCCACCGTGGCCAGTGGTGGGCCTGACCCACCCTGAGCCACACAAAATTACCCGAGAGGGACCTATGCCCCAACTCACACCAGGCCAGATTTACAAGTTCAACACACAGAAGGAGAAATAACAATACATGCCAGCACCCACACCAATTAGATCAGGAGTTGCAGGTGTAGCCACAGCCACGGCAGTAGCTGCGACAGCACCCCCCTCCCCTCCCAAGGAACGCACCATCATCCCCATCTACTTCACAGTAGTGACAGACGGGCCACTCCCCGGGGTGAACAATCTCCTGCACATCCAGGCTCGTTTCAGTGATGATCTGCGGTGGGAACGGAATATTCGGCCCCAGTACCCGCTCCGGGAGGGTGTCGGACTTGGACAGGAACTCCAGACGAAGTTGGCTGTGGGTGCCATCCCAGTGTCCCAGGCCATGCGGGAGTTGATTGTGTGGCTGGATAAGTTCAAGGGAGAGAGACTGCCCGTGGTCTCAGGTGTGGCCTTCTGGCACCTGATCCACCATATGAGCGGGGTCACAACGAAGATGCCATTCCTTAGTAACGCGATTGATATTGCCTCATTCTATGCGGGAGCGAGTGGGGATCTCACGAAGTTCAAACACACCCGTGGGAAGGATCCTTGGAAGGCAATGGCGCAACGGGTGACTATTGTGAAGGAAGCAACGGAGCTTGCAGGGGAACTTAAGTGGTAGGACTGGGATGGGCATGATACGTCCACGGGATGTCTACCCGGGGTGGAGTAAGGCCTCCATGCTCCTGTGGCTCAAGTGGAAGAAGCTACGTCCTGTAGGGTTTCGGAGGCCGGGGTACGGGGAAAAGTATGTGTACAGTAGGGTAACCTCTGGCGGAGTAGGTATAATAGACACACTAGTGAACTACTGTAAGAACTATGAAAAGACGTGGCTGATTGTGGAGAGTGTCAAATGAAACCAACGATTCGCCCAAGTGATGTGTACTCCTACAGTAAGGAGACTGTAGTTACATACCTTAGTGGTGTTGGATACAAAATTACCGCCTTCCGCCCACCCCGAGAAGGTGATTGGTATATGGAGTTAGGCGGAAGGATTGTCAAGTTTGAGTCCGGGGAATGGCCTCCTAAGATACAACCGGGTGAGTACCGATTAATAATCAGGTCCATATGCACATAGATTACAGTGCCCACTCCACATGGGATGAGTGCCCCGCAAAATGGTGGGAGAGATACGTCGCGAAGCGCGTCCCAAAGTGGCCTAAGGGCCAGAGGGATGATGCGCTCTGCCTCGGCTCCCTGGTACATGAGGGACTCCGCCTGTGGCAGGAGCGGCAGATCGTGGAGATACCAACAAGTGTGATTGATGAAGTCACACCTACGAGGGAGTGTCTAAGTCTTGCACAGGAGCTTGTGTACGGGTACACCCGAACCTACCCGCAGGAACTTTGGCCGCTGATCCGGTGTGAGGAACCGGTGGTAATGCCATTAGTATCCCCAACACAAATGGAACAGAACTTTGGTGAGGTACCACTCACCCTCCTGGCTAAGATTGACTCCTACTTCTACGTCCCCGAACCCACAATGATTGAGAGTGGGATTCCTGGGATTCAATGGACCCTCAATCCCGGCTGGTGGATACATGAATACAAAACCAAATCCCCCTTTATCTCCATGCCACTGTACATGCAGGGATGGGAGATGAATATGCAAGCTTCATATCAAGTCCTTGCACTCAGCCATAAACTCCGGGAGGATGGGGAGGATCTGCATGGTCGTCCGGTCCAGGGTACCTTAGTCAACGTACTTGAGAAGCCCCGACGCCACATTCCCAAACGCAAGTGCCGCAGCTGCACGGAGACCTACGAGTTCTACACCTGGGTTCCTACGGGGTCTGGGGAGTATGCCTGCCCAGTCTGCGGTACTAGGCAGAAACTAACTCCACTCAAAACTGATATCCCGACAATCCCCCCGGCCTACTATCGGTTGATTGTCACACGCTCCCCAAGGGAACTTGAGGCTGCACGACGGCAGATCCTGCAGGTGGGGCAGCGGATGATTGCTATGGAGCAAAATGGGCTAGACTCTGAACCCTGGAACACCAAGAGCTGCGTAAACTTCCAGTGGAAGCGTGCATGTGAGTACTTTGGGGTGCACAGAAATGGTACAGACTCAAAGGAAGACAGTAATTACACGGATGCCATTGACTATAGGGGACTGGTTCAGCTTGAAGGAGTAATATAATGAGACCCAGAGATATCTATCCACGCATGTCAAAAGCATCACTATTAAAGTACCTGAATGGAGTTAAGCCACTGGGATTTCGGGTGCCAATATCCGGGGATTATTACATTGCAACAGTGGGAGAGCAGGCTCCGGACACAATCTCCGCCGGTAGCTCATTTACCGCCTACCGCTGCTACCCGGGCTGGATACCCATAACGCCCCGATTCATTGTCCCCATATCCGTGTGGCAAAGGAGATATGACTAATGGTACGCCCCGGGCAGATCTACACCCAACTAACCAAGGAGGACTTCCAGCGTTTTGTAGCAACCCGACTGGGCCGAAAGAAGATTACCGGGTTTCGTGTCCCAATCCCTGGTGAGTACTTCATGGCCACAGATGAACCCATGGAGCAGCCTAACGCAGTGATCTCTCCCGGCAGACATTTCACAATCTACAAATGCTCAACGTCTTGGATGGTTCCGACGCCCCGATTCATCCTCCAGTTCCCCTATTGACAAAGACTAACATACGTGATATACTGAGAATTCAAACAACACAAAGGAGATTCACACTGCCAGAACCTACACAAAACACAGGAGTTAGCCCAGGTGCTAGACCCATCATCACCCCCTCAGTCCCCGGGGTCCGGATCACTTCCACGGAGGATATCCTCCGCCCGGAGACACGGCTATGCCAGCTGATTTGGGGGCCCTCAGGATATGGAAAGACAAATTTTGCTGGCGGATTGGACGCACTGACTCAGAAGTACGAAGGGAAGAGGACTCTATACATAGCGGTCGAAGCGGGGGAGGGAGGTGGCGCGGCCACAATTCGACATCTCTCAATCCCCATGTACGTGCCGAAGGACTACACGGATATGTACAAGGTCCTGGGGTTGCTGCGTAATGATAAATCCATCGGAGGGATTGTATTCGATAGTGCGACGGAGTTCAACCAAGCCTATATCAAACCTGCCGCACTAAAGTACCCTTGCCGGGAGAATGTTGCGACTCGGGGGGTAGGCGTCCCCACCCGCTCTGACTTCCAGACCATGGGAGAGATGATGAGTGGAGTACTACGCCTCCTGATGGGCATGACCACTCATGAGGACCCAAACTATCGGAAGCACCTGATCGTTACTGCGGCGGATATGGTCCGGGAGGAAGATGAGAAGATTGTCTATGTCGGCCCGGCACTCCCTGGACGTATGGCGAAGGAAGCTACTCAGATGTTCAACCAGGTCGGGGAGATAAGTATCAA
>Ga0206996_1224_pt1 | contig 9705 bp, 10 predicted proteins | sample Alteio_BWMinCont_2_FD_153467 | JGI IMG/M metagenome (GOLD analysis project Ga0206996, IMG submission 153467) | Enriched cells from forest soil in Barre Woods Harvard Forest LTER site, Petersham, Massachusetts, United States -... | ecosystem: Environmental > Terrestrial > Soil > Temperate forest >...
AAGCCAGACTCCATTGATTGAAACGATCCCTCGTCAAGGCTTTGCATTAGAGTAGCTAGACGAGTCTCAAGGCCTTTACGCTTACTCGCTCTCGACAGTAACTTCTCTGATAACGTCTTTATTTTGGCCTCAGTAAGAGAATCCCTAAGATCAACTATCGCAAGACTAACCAGCGCGTTTTGGAACTTATTTAAGGAGGGATTGGAGGCCTTGAGGCGGCCCCCAATGTCCTTTAGGGCGTTGTCTGCCTCATCATTTAACACAGCATGAATAGACATAATTATTTACCTCCCTGTGGAATACCGAGAAGGCGTACCTCACAATCAAGGGTCCACTCCCGATGTTTCTCGATAAGCCGATTATTCTCAACCCGCTCCCCCACCATTTCAGCCCTTAAGCAAGGTGACGACACATCCGGTACCACGGCACCCGATTCGGCCCCCGGCCCAAATGTCACTGCGTTCCGCACAAGCTTTCGATTGATCCGTGCCGCCTCACTAGGAGAGACTGACTCTACCTCCCCATGAGAACACCCCGCCAACAGACACAAGATGCCCGAACATACCGCACTCAAAATCCATTTACGCCTCAATACTATCATTCAAAATACCTCCATATGACATTCCTGACCTCTCCATATATGTGTGGGCTATATGCGATCCAAAAATTCGTAACCATTGGTAATCATTAAATACCGATTATCGAGTGCATGTTACTCTGTACCATCGGAGTAACATTAAATGTTACAGGTGCTAACCTCTTACCGAATGTATCTTCTTTCAATTGGATAAGTTCATTGGGGCGAATGAGCAGTACTTTTTCCCTCAGTTCTTTTGATCTCTTCAAGAGAAGTCTTGAATACAATTTGTATGTATCGTTTGGGTACACAACAATGACAACACCTTTACAATGAAGATTGCTTGAGAAACTCACGTCGTATGCCGCCAATATTTTTTCGATGCGCTCTTCTGTTTTTCTGGAGAGCTCCACCTCTAACGCGATTTTAGTGGCGATATTATTTTTGGAGACCGTTAAAATGGCATCAGGCCTACGATCTACGATTAGCTCATTTAACTGTGCTGAGCCTAGCTCGTGTTCAACCGTTATATTTTTGATATTTGAGTATTGTGAAAACTCAATGACGGCATTCCCAACCGCGAGAGTGTGGTAGAGTTCTTGTTCTTTGGTGTTGAAATCACGTAGAGACATCTTCCCATAGACAATCTGTCGGCCAGCGTCGGTTGCGATAAACGCGCCTTGAATCCTAAGAGGGAGGGAAACTCTTTTTATATAACCTTTTTTCATAAGCCCATTCAACAGGCGATACAAATGAACGCGGTGAAAATCTGAATTGAATATCCTATGTAGCTGTTTGAACGAAACAGCACCAAGTTTACAAGTAATGGCGAGGACTTTTATTTTAGAACTTGAAGCCATCTTGCTCCTCCTTTTTCTCGCTAGATTTTTCAGGTGGCTTAGTGGAACCAATTATTTTTCGGTCGTATCCTTTTCTTTTTAGTTTTTCTCGACATTCGCTTAGCATAGTGGCCTGTTTTGCAGAATCTTGCAGGGGAGTTTGAATAATCCTTGTCGAACCGAATTGATAAACAGCCCGGCCAGGAATGTTTTTAAGTGTGGTGGCAGACATATCCCCGACCACTAGATTTGATGCTGCAACGCCGGTAACGGCGAAGCAAATTCGGGTCTGGAGATTGTCTTTGGTCTGCATCGAGATGACATCTTTTGAGGGCCTTTGTGTACCGACAATCAAATGGATTCCTGCAAATCTGGATAGACGGGCAAGGGTGGAAAGTCTTTCCTGCATATCTTTACCAGCTTTGCCCTTACTTGCTTCTTTTGAAAGTTCGGCAAGCTCATCAACAAGCACTACGACGGGGCCGATGGGTCTACCTTTAAGAGCGGGGTCTCGTTGCAGTTCAGTAACATTGAGGTCACGCCAATTTACTTTCTTTTTATCAGCTAAATAATCTCTTCTCGCCTCGTAAAGTCTATTGAGTTGAGTCAAAAAAATATCTGCGATCGCATAGTCCTTGGCGATCTCGACGTTGGGAAGTCCAGAAAAGTTTTGATAGTCGATGGCACCCTTCATGTCGATAATACAACCATGGGCATGTCGGGTCCGCGTAATGACGGTGGCGAATACTTGTTTTACAAATTGGGTCTTCCCCATACCTGTTTGCCCTGCGGCGAGCATGTGGATCATTTTTGAAAGTTCAAGTTTTTCAATGCCATCATCAGTTTGACCAATGAAGAATTCGCCTTGCTTAAGGGTGTCGATGGGTAAATCTTCAAATTTTAAAAGCTTTGGAATGGAGGTACGTCTGATCTCAACCTCTAGTATCGGAACGTCCACTAACTTTCTTATTTCTTTTATCGGCTGATTGATGCGACTTTCAAGTTGATGAATATAAGGAGTGAAATCTTCGGGCGTGTAACCAGCAGCCCTGATTTTAAGGATATTGGATTTGAGTGGGAACTTTTCGTCAGCAAGCCAGGTGGGTTTTCCATATCCTTTATCGAAATTTAACCCAATCGTCGAGAAGGCTTTATCTATAGGGTGAATGACGTTGAAGATTGCGGCAAACCCCAGAATTAAATCAAAGAGTGCGATCAAAACCCATTGCCATACATAATGGGCGCGCAAGACGCCGATGTGGAGAATGACTCCCAATACCCAGAAGTATGTAAATTGAAAGTTGATCCTAAATTGCTTTGAAAAGACCTGAAAACTTCTTATGAGGTTGTCAGTAACTTGATCTTTGTTAATTTTCACTTTTGCACCCCGTTTTTCCCTTCAATGGCATGGAGTTTGATTGTGAATACGGTTCCTGCGGGCAAGAAAAGCTCAGGCCTTTTATTTTTTAAATCCTTTGTGAGTTCGTCAGATAAACCTGTCGTGGCCTGATTACTCGAGTCTGAAAGGGATCTATTGAAAGTATCGGTGGCTTGATCTTGAGTGCCTGTAGATTGAAAAGCTTTTTGAGTTAAAATCTCCTCGCCAACTTGAATTCCTCGCCCAAGAGTTTGGCCAGCGATGCGTGATCCCAAATTTGATGAATATTGCGCCGGAACTCCTAAAGCGTGGTCGTGATCGTCTATGGCGTACCCAACCAATGCGTACCGCTTCCCGGTAGAAGTAATTAGTTCTGAAAACTGGATTTCAAAGTGCTTAGAATCAAGGTTTGGCCTCCCAATACCAGTCAGATGTGCATTCTCGAGACCTGTCAGGTCCACGCCGGAATCATCACAACCCACAAGTTCGGAATCAACCGTTAGGTCATTTTGGCTGGATGAGATATTTTGAAGGATAACAGCTTTAATTTTAACGGTGAGGCCATCAAAAAGTGGCCGTTCGATAAGATGACTCACCGGGTGATTATTATTTGTGGCCACAGTCGAATACGAATGAACATTCGAGCCATGATCGCGACCTGTAATGTCGGGCTTAGATTTTCCATCTCCGGTGGCGGTTTGCGCCTTGTGGGCGTCTCGATCCCGTACATAGGGCTTTGTAACTTCTTGTTTTCCAAAATAGGGTTTAAGACGGATGACGACAAATAAAATTCCAAGAGCAAGGCCAGCGATATAAAGGCGAGATTTTTTTAAAGCTGTCTTATCAGTCCATGTGAACGAAAGAAGTTTTCCCTGACTCATTTCCCCTCCCTCATGATTTTAATTTTGGAGAATTTAGAATTTTCACAAGTCAGAGTCGAGATGGGCACAGAGCATACAAATTGTGGGTCTTGAGCTTTCTTCAAGAGCACACAACCGGCACATTTTGTGCTGTTTACGTCAACTAGAGTTGAGAAAATCTCTGGGCCTGATATTTTCTTATCGCCGCTGGAGAACAGGGCATTTATTTGAGCTTTTATTTCTTTTGAGCCCTTGGCGCGACCCTCGAGAGTCATTTTCAGGGTCTCTACATGGTAGGAGTCATCATTTAGCCTTAACGATGACCCTTGTGAGAAATATCTCACATTAACAATATCGTCGTAGTTATTTGGAGTTCCAGATTCAAATAAAATGACAAAGCGCCCGGCCTTGGTAAAAACAATTAAATTTCCAAGGTTTCTCGATGCCGTGGGGGATACACTGATGTCAGTATTGTTAATAAATTCTATTACAGCCTTCGTCGGCGAGCCGGGTACAAGTTTTTCAGGCTTCGACGGAAACGAAATATCCGTTGACTCTCCCAGAGCTAAATAAATTTTACCTGGCTGATCTGGCCGCAGGATGAGGGTCCTGATGCGCCCGGCGTGGCATTGATCTTCAGTGCCTATCAGTATGAGAGAGGTGATAACCACCAGTGCATAAAGCCAATAATAAATTTTTCTACGACGCTTCATAAAAACCTCACTTAGAAATTTGTTGTTCTTCGACACTCGTGACGGTCAATCCATAGGGATTTGATTGGGACACCGTTGATTCCTGAAAACTGATATGGATTTCTAGAGGTGTCGCGACGGCAACATTTTGGATTCGTAAGACTCTAGTTACCTTAGCTAGAATCTTATTTTGAGAATTAGAAAATCCAAAATCTTCTAGAACATAAAAACTCCGAGCACCTTGTGTTTGGCCCAAGGACTGGAAGGTGGTGAAGGATTCACGAAGTTTAGTAAAAACATCAGTGGAAACGATGGTCTTTAGATCAGTTTTCTTTGAGTCAAAGTTGTCCTTGTCCCATTCAAACCGATCAGCCAGGTATAGCTTTGTGAATCGTTCAAATCTTTCAACCGACAAATTCCATGGGGTTGTATGTGCGAGTTCCACGGCGGAATCGGTGGTGATAAGAAGGGGATTCCCATTTTTGACCATGGATGGAACCAAAACTAAGCAGAGCGCAATGATTCCAAGTAATCCAAAAAGAGTAAGTTGATAGCGTTTAACGGTTGCTTCGAGAACTTCAATGGGTTTTAGATATTGCATGTTGTTTCTACCTCCAAAAAATGTGGATTAACTTCTTTTCTTTCCAGGGTTCCAGTAAGCGGGTGCTTTCTGAGCGATGTATTTCTTTGCCTTATCAACATGGGGGCGCGATTTGTAGGCGGCCCACTTGCCTCCGGCCACGGTCCACGCGGCAGTGCCCGCGGCTCCGACAGCTTTACCGACCCCACTTTTAGCCATCTCGATTCCCTTCATCGGGAGGTGTGAGAGAAATGCCCCAATTCCACCGGCCATGGTCTGAAGGCCACTGGCCCCTATTGACGCAAGTGATCCATTGAGAAGGGCATGGACAATAATGGGGGTCGTAGCCATTAGAGCAGCGACGGCGAAATTCATAATTGCAACATCAACCCACCCCGAAGGGTCGCTTGTGGAATCGCCAAAACCTATCGCCAATAGAATTCGCCCCATGATGACCCAGGTAGGTCGCCATAGAGCGAGTTCAAACATTCCAAAAAATATTCCCGATGCCGTGTTAGAGAATCGCGGAAATAAAAGTCCCAAAAAAGCTAACGGCGCAAAAATATGAAGTAAATTCCAAACCGTGAGATGGAGAACATCAAGAAAGTGGTGAACAATAGAAAGCAGAAGAAAAGAAAGAGTGGAGATTGCGGTAAGGCCGAGATGGCCTAACTTAAACCAATTAGAGGCACTTTCGTCGTGAATGCTTTTAGCGTGCTCCGCTACTTTTGAAAATATTGTGTGAAGTGATTCTTCGCCGCCGAAAGCCGTCACAAGTTTATCTTCGATACCTAAAATAAGTGATGATATCTGGGGGAGTGCCAGCAATAAAATGATAGCCAAGATAATTCTTTTGAATAATCTTTCAAAGCTAGCGCCGGAGATTTCGCCAGAGATGTAGATTGAGCCCATAGCTAAGATAAAAAGCGGTGGCAAAAATTCCCAAAACAGACCCTGGCTTGTTTGAAAAAGGGATAATGCAGTAACTTGGAGACTTTGGAGCTGATTTGGATTCATTTTTCACCTCCGGGATTTACAGGGGCACCAAAGGAATTAAGAGGTGTGCTGCTTGCCGAATCTAAGTCTTCTTCAATTTTTTGGTGGGTATCCACGAAAGTCTGATAGTTGGCATTGTCTTGAACGGTTTTTTCGATTCGGTTGGTCGAAGAAATTTCTAATTCCTTTGCCAGAAGTCGGTTAGAATGACTTATGGCCTGAAGAACTACACCGAGAGTTTCAGCCGTGAGCCTGACTGCGGTGGGTTGGTTTGAGACAATGGCTGCTGATTTTATTTTGTCGCCGGCCTTATCGAGCTCGGTTGAGTAATCAAAGGCGTCTTGACTTAGAAAAAGACCCTCTGTGCCGCTTCTAAATTGAACTTGTTGGTGAATGGGGGAATTTTCTCTTATGACGCCGTAAACGGTTTCTGCTTTACCCACAGCCCTGTCGAGAGTTTTTGCGTCATCGTAAACCTGTTTTGGGAGTGGAATATGGGCGGTTTCGGCAAGTCGTAAGATATCCTTAACACCTTTATCCATTTCCTCTAGAAGGCTCACGGTGTCGCGGGAGGCTCCAATAATCTGCTGGAGTTCAGCAATTTGCTCGATGGATTTTGCTAAGATTTGAGCGAGTAGCGGGAGATCCCCACCCCAAAAATCGGCCTTCACTTCATCTTTGGGACCAAAGATGACGCAAGAAATTATGAATGATCCAATGCAAATCCATCGAATGAGTTTAATTTTTTTCACGACACACTCCTTTCTTCAGCACCATTGGGAAAATTTTTGGCCATGTATTGCATAAGTTCTTTGAGTGAAAATTCCGGATGTGCTTTTTGTTCTTGTTGAAGAAGTTCAATGTCAGGTGGATGGGTAGTGGCTAGCCACAATTCAAGGCTGGTAGGTCTATAGATAAGGGTGCCCTTTATTGTTTCTGAATGTAGATAAAATTCTGAAAATGAACCGCGCACTTGTGATAGAGAAAAAACTTCTTTTAGTTCCTGTTCTGAAAGTTTAAGGTCTTCTCTGAGGGTTTTTTCATCCCCTCTTTGACGTAAAATGAATCGGTTGGGAGCGTTTGCTAGAATACCGTCAGCAATCTCGTCATTTTTGAGATCTTTTGCAGTTTGTGAGAGGGCCAGAGCTCCTGACGAAAATTTTCTCATTTGACGGAAACTATCGTCAACCCAACGGGCTCCCGCGTTGGAACGACCATCTCCACTCGGGCGAACAATAGTGTGGCACTCATCAACAGCGACAAGGGACCGTTTTGGAAAGCGTTTTTTTACCTCTCTCCAAATCAAATCCATGACCACAAGCATCGCTACGCGCAGAAGATCTGGGTATCTTTGGCATCCCTTTAATTCAAAATGAAGATGTGGTGAATTGATGGATACATTCGTCTCTCCATCGAAAAGGAGCCCATAGGGGTGCGGGTTACACCAAAGTGTTAGAAGTTTTGAGAGATGTTTGAGCTCGATGGAATCTGATCTTTCAAGGTGGTCTCTAAATTTTGACAGAGTCGGCTTTTTTTCTTTTTCGTAAAATTCTAAAATTTCGATTTCAAGTAAAGCTCGTTCGAGTTTTGACAAATTTCCATTATCGCCTAAAATCTCATCAAAGATGGCGGTAAGAAATTTAACCTTCTCAGGGTCGGGTCGCTTTTGCCCCGGCTCGAGGTCAAAAGGATTTAGCCTTGATCCGCTTTCAGGGGAAAGATCTAATGATGAACCACCATGAAAAAGAATGGTTCTCTTGAAGCTGTTACCAACATCAACAACAAATGTCGATGGGGCGTTGGGATTATCCCCCGCCGTCATGCTATTTATGATCCCACAAGCAAGCATACTTTTGCCTGAACCGGCGGAGCCAACAAGTATGGCATTGGCCGAAGGGGAATTTTCGTAAAGCGAAAACCCTAGAAGGCTTTGATATGGAGATTCAAAAAGGACAGACGCCTCTTTATGGCCTTCGCCGATCCCATATAAAGGAAGAAAGTCGGTCAATGGTGTAGTCAAAAGACGTTGGGGTCTTGTTATAAATGTTGGAGCAAATGGAAGAATCCCAAAAAATACGGGATACGCGCCGACGGTTTCTTCAAACCACCTACTTCCGTTCCCGATCCTCTCAAGAGAATCTAGTAATTGACGAAACTGGTGGTCGGTATCTTGGTCAGTGAATGTGATAAGATGAAGAGAAGTTACAAATAACTTTTCCCCACTAGAGATCATGGCTCCGAGCGTGTCTTCGATACTTTGGAGCTGGCTTTCGGCAGCGATATTTCGGATATGATTACCGCCAGCCATCCCGGTAGCAAGCCTTTGGCGGCGGGATAGGCGCTCACGTTCTTTTGTTTGAGAAAGAGCGATGAAGGTCATGACCAAAATAAAAGATTGGCACTCCCCAGCAATTCTTGTCATAAGCCCCGGATATGATGCTTCGGGGAATGTTTTGATCGAACCGACTTGAATTCGTGTTCGCCCTAGGGCCAATCCATTTTTTGATTCAATGAGATCGGTGAGAGCCATGGCCTCTGAGAGATCATGACAACCGGCAGTGGTAAGATTCTCTGGACTCTTAATTGAAGACCGTTCTGGATTCAGAAATTTGTAAATAAATTTTGCGAGTTCCTGAAAATCTGGCTCGGCGGTCTCAAAACCTTGAGACTCAAGGCCCGTCTTTAAAGTTTGATAGGCCTCGTCAAGTTCATGAGAAATCACGGAGTCATTTTTCAAAGATTTTTTCTTCCCCTTATTAAAGGCAAGAAATGCTAGTGGGCCAAACTTGCCAAACATATTGGCCTTAACGTCCGGGGTGATACTTAATGTGATGTAAATTTTTGTTTGATAAAGTGACTTAGCATCCCATTGGGATGAAATGGATTTCGACTTTGCTTCATATAAAAGATGGCGTGGATTGTGTAGATCAAACTCACTATCTTTTGACGTGTGATTTTCTTTCCAATTTCTAAATGCAGAGTCGGTGTTAGCGGTGGAAAGTTCTCTTACAAAATATATTTGTGCTATGGACCCTTCTGGAAGTTGATTTACGATACTACCTAAACCTGTCCTTAAGGTTTCAAGATCGTCTTCTGTCCACGACAATACATTTTTAGGAACTAGACGTAGGGTGCGGGTACCCCTTCCATCTCTAAGCCAAAGAGTCTTTGATGACTCATCGAATTGTAAATAAGGGAGAAGGTCTGACAAAATGTCATGTTTCTTTCTTGCGGCAAGACTCATACACCCCCCTCGTCCCCGAAGGGCATGACGGAAACTATTTGTGGCCTAAGCGTTTGAAGAATCTTGAAAACCCCGTGATAGGGAGGGAAATTTCGATTAAAAAGAAAAACAGCTCCGGCGATGACTAAGCTAATCGCCAGCGCTATGAATCCAGAGAAGGGAAGACCTTTAACGAGAGAGCTTAAGAAGACATATGTGAGAGCACAGGTCGCAAGCTCCATGGGGGAGAGGCCGATAATTCGAGCCGGGTCGTCAAGATTTCGCGCGATGGGTCTAAGTAATGACATTTTTTACCTCCAAAAAGTTTCTAGTTGGATGCGGCACCCTGGGGTAACCAGAAACCCCCAGGGTGCTTCGCTTCCGTAACTGAAAAATGGGTGAAAGGAGAAAAACCCATTTTTTCAGTTACCGCGTCACGTCCCTGTGCCCGCTTTAACCAGCCACTCGGTTTTGAAGGAAACTGAAAATTGAGGGAGCGGTGAAAGTGATTACGGTCCCAAAGCAGCTCCAAAATAAAATTCTTTTTGCCGATTCGTCTC
>Ga0206996_1205_pt1 | contig 9529 bp, 12 predicted proteins | sample Alteio_BWMinCont_2_FD_153467 | JGI IMG/M metagenome (GOLD analysis project Ga0206996, IMG submission 153467) | Enriched cells from forest soil in Barre Woods Harvard Forest LTER site, Petersham, Massachusetts, United States -... | ecosystem: Environmental > Terrestrial > Soil > Temperate forest >...
TGGATGGAACACTCATTGACGGCTATGAGGCAATTCATGACGCCCTTTCGCATGCGATGTCGACCCTCGGCTTTACGCCGCCGACGTTTGAAGAAACGCGCTTGATGGTCGGGCACGGACTTGAGTCTTTGATGGAAGAAAACGTGGGCAAAGATCTCGCGGCAAAAGGGGTCGAGCTGTTTCGCGATTATTATCCTGAAGTTGCACTCAAAAAAACCAAATTATTCCCCGGTGTGAAAAAACTTTTGCCGCAGCTCAAAAAGCAAGGTTACGAGCTTTCGGTTGCATCCAACAAACCTGAGGTTTACTCAAAGATGATTCTTGGAGCAAACGATGTGCTTTCGTTTTTTGCCGATGTCTTGGGTCCTGACGGAAGTTACCCGCCAAAACCGAACCCGGCCATGATCTTTTCACTCATGAAAGCGATGGGATCCGGTACGGCTGACACCGTGTGGGTGGGAGACATGGAAGTCGATGTGCAATTCGCGCGCAATGCCGGATGCCGCGTCATCGTGGTCCCGGGCGGCTCTCGGGATTCGGCTTTTTTAAGGACCGCAGGGGCGGACCTGATGATTGAAAATTTATCCAAACTCCCCGACGCGCTCATCTCCCTTAAAGGCTAACCAACCAGGATAAGCCGCACGATAGCGGTAGGCCATAAAACTCCCGAGCCTCATCCCGAAACAAGCCTCTTCTATCCTCAACCTGGCATATTCCATGCCTTGTTTGGTCGCATAAACCTGCTTTGTGATCCAAGATATTGCGTCCAATTTCTTGTACCCAAGAACCTTTTTCAAGAGAACCTTTTCTTCTATTCGCGATTCTTGCAGGTAAGTGAGCGCGGTTTCCGCATTCTGGGAAAAGAGCTCGAGGGTTTCATGAATTTCTGAAACGGAACATTCCTTGATTCCGCCTTTCAGCCGCTCGAACGCTTCTTCGAACGCACGCACAGCGTTCGAAGAAAGATGCGCGCGCCGATGGACACAAGCGTCAAGCATTGTAAGAAGTCCGACCGGAATGCCGAGGCAAATGCCATAGGGCATCGAGAGCGCAATGTTAAGCTGTGATTCCGGAATGCGTTGCATCGTCCTTGCAATGTGGCTTCGAATTTCCTCTTCACGTTTCAAACAATGTGTTTCCAAGCTGGGGGAAATATCGAAGCTTTCTATGCACGCCGCTCTTGCAGCAAAATCTTCCACCTTTGCAATCGCTCCGTTTAAAAATTGAGCGAGTGACAAAGCATCCTTGTCCCCGATGATCTCTTTCATCCTTAGCCCGAATTGGCGTGAGGACTCCGCAAAAGATTCAGGTCGCTTAGGATCCAGCCATGCTTGCATCACCATAACAAAATCAATTGTAACAGGCTCGAAAGCATTCCGTCAAGGGGAATTTGTTGCCAAACTGTTAATTTTTCGTAATCGGCACAACCGTGGAAAACATTCGTTCTCCCTTTCGCAGGAACGCCAGTTCCACTTTTTTTACGATTCGCTCTTCGGTGAGCACCCGGTGCAAATCATCCACACTTGCGATTGGCTTACCGTCAAACCTCACAATCACATCCCCTTCCCGCAAGCCCGCTTGAATCGCCGGGCTCTTCGGCAGCGTGATAAGAACCCCGGTTTCACGCTCCAGTCCCCACGCGCGGATAAAGCGGCGGTGAAGTTTCACGGTTTGCCCGCCAAGACCGAGATAGCCGCGGCGAATCCGCCCGTCCCGCATCAAAAGGCCGGCTACAAATTTTGCCGTGTTGATTGGGATAGCAAAGCAAATCCCTTGCGCCGGCAAAATGACCGCGGTGTTGACTCCCACCACATGACCACGGGATGACACCAGCGGACCCCCCGAATTTCCGGGATTCAAAGCCGCATCGGTTTGAATCACACTGTCAATCAAACGGCCGGATTGAGAACGGAGTGTTCGCCCAAGCGCGCTCACCACCCCTGCGGTGACTGTGCATTCAAATCCATAAGGATTTCCGACCGCAATCACCAATTGTCCCGGCCGCAAAAAATCGGAGTCTCCCAATTTCGCAGGAATAAGACCGGAGGCTTGCACGCGAATCACCGCCAAATCGGTTGCCGGGTCGTCTCCGATTAACCGGGCTTGTGACCCACTGCCATCCGAAAAGGTCACCTCAAGCTCACGGGCCTCATGAACCACGTGGCTATTGGTCAGCACAAACCCGTCCGGCGTAAAAACAAAACCGGATCCACTCCCCCGCCCTTCTGCGTCAATCTTGACCACCGAAGGGGTCACCGCCTCGCTCGCCTTGATGACCGCCTGAGAGTAGGCATCCATCAGCAGCCCTTCAGCAGCATCAACAGGAGGCTTATGGAAGCCATTCGCAACCGACTGGGTCTCGTCCGATATAAACTCTATGATGTTCATTGTTATCCCTCCACTTAATACTTCGCCGCCCCTCCTTCTTGATTCCTAACTCCTTACCGTTCAAAGGTGATCAACTCAATTTCCAAGAAATAATCCTTTCCTATACGGGCGATTAGCTCAGTTGGTTAGAGCGCTCGCTTCACATGCGAGAGGTCAGAGGTTCGAGTCCTCTATCGCCCACCACAAGGACTCGAACCTCTGACGGGTCATTTTCGCCGACCGAATAGGTCGGAATAGTGAAGTGAGCCCAAGCGAACGGAACGACAGAAAATGACCCCGCCCCTCTAAAAACCCAATCGAGTGAGCGCGTAGCGCGAGCGAGCTGCTGCAGCCCGAGTCCTCTATCGCCCACCAAGATTTTTTAAATATAGGCGTCTGACTTAAACAAGGTGTTTTACACCTAAATCTTTCATCATCAACAATCCGATAATTGACTTTCCATCTCGAATTTTTCCATTGGCAATGAAAGTTAACGCTTGAGCGAAAGGGACAAATTCAGGTTGAATTTTATCGCGTTCACTGGCTTTCCTGAAATCGCCCCCCACGGCACTCGCGGTATAAATATGGAGTTGCTCATTTGAATAGCCGATCCCAGGAAAATATTTACAAAGCAAACGAAGCTGCTGAACTTCGATGCCTGTCTCTTCTCTCAGTTCTCGAATAATGGCTGCATCAGGAGTCTCCCCCGGATCAACTTGTCCCGCTGGAATTTCTTTTGTCAAATCATCCACGGGCGCCCTATATTGATTCACTAAAAGGACTTCGTCTTTGTCGTTTAACACAACACAAGCTGCAGCAGGAGGGCGCTCGACGACTTCCCACCTAGTCAGCTTGCCAGCGCGCTCAAATTCACGCTGAGTAACGGTTAGGCCCTTTCCTTGAAACAAGACTTTGTTTTCATTCATGGTTCTTAAATTTTATCATAAAATTCAAGAATGTCAAGGTCTATGAGCCTACCACACCTCATTTTTGACCTTGCCGGAGAGACAGGAGGAAGGCCAAAAGGTACCCAATTGGTACCGTGTTAGCCAGCAACGGAAGCCAAAAACAATGAAAAAAGAAATTCTTTCGTATTATGAACAAAACGATGAGGTTAATCGACTATCCAGTTATGGCGGTCAGCTTGAGTTCGCCCGAACCCAAGAGCTGGTCAAACGCTTTCTGAAGCCGCCACCCGGTTTGGTTCTGGATGTCGGTGGGGGATCTGGGCCATATTCTTGCTGGCTGGCAAAGGAAGGTTATGCAGTTCATCTCATCGATCCAGTCCCTTTTCTTGTCGAGCAAGCGAGACAAGCTTCAAACAAACAACCGGAACATCCAATTATCAGCTGCTCGATTGGAGATGCTCGCAAACTCGATTATTCGGATGGAATCGCAGATGCGGTGTTGATGTTTGGTCCTGTCTACCACTTAACCGAACGGACCGAGAGGTTAGCTGCACTGAGCGAAGCGTTCAGAGTGCTCAAGAAAGGTGGAATGCTGTTTACTGTGGGCATCTCCCGATTCGCCTCAGCCCTAGATGGATTATTTCAAGGCTTCAACAACGATCCTGATTTTTTACGCATCGTAGAGCAAGATTTGAAAGATGGCCAACATAGAAATGCCACCGATAAAACTGCTGATTTCACTGACGCCTACCTTCATCTGCCGAATGAACTTCTTGAAGAGATCAAAGAAGCCGGTTTTCAAGAGCCAAATCTTTTTGCGATTGAAGGTCCGGCTTGGCTTCTTCCAAACCTCGAATTTTACTGGACTAACACTGAACGTAGAGAGTCTCTTCTCAAGATCATACGGAAAATGGAGAGCGAACCGGCGATACTTGGAGCTAGCGCGCATATGCTATGCATAGCCAAAAAGTGAGCCAGTTGAGGGTATAAATAGATAGAGATGTTTTAAAGGAGGCCTATCATGCCAATGACCGAATCGGGCAAAAAGGTTAAATCCAAAATGGAAAAAGAATACGGTAAGAAAAAAGGCGATCAGGTTTTTTATGCATCAATGAACAAGGGGAAAAAGGGGAGTTCGAAGTGGCACAATCTGCGAAGACTTACTACAAGCGATTATTTTGCGTTGAGAAGCGCTTTGTGGGCTTTGGCCCAGTTAATCCAGTCAGTGGCGCATGTGGCAAGGTGGCTGTTCACGTCATCATCAACATACGCAATTCTGCCGTTCTTGCCCATGATGAATGTAACGCGTTTGGCCATACCGATCGCGGAACCGGGATTCAGCTTGTAGTAAGTCTTCGCAGATTGTGCCGGATTCGCATACCAGGCGCGTTTCGGAAACTGACCTGTAAAAGGAGCGCCAAGCACACCATAACTGGCTGCTGCTTCCCCTTTTGAATCGGCCAGGAGCGTGTAGCGGATCCCATACGTTTCGCAAAATGCTTTATGTGACGCCTGCGTCTGAACGCTGATTCCAATCGGAGTGAGTCCGGCGTCATGATACTGTTTAACATGCTCACTGTTTACATGAGCTTCAAGCGTGCATCCCTTTGTGAAATCAGCGGGATAAAATGCAAGCAGCACGACATGTCCTCTATAATCGGACAAATGATGAATCTTTCCGTTTTGATCGGGGAGTGAAAAATCGGGAGCTTTTTCTCCCACGGCGAGGAGATGCTGCTGCTCCACTCCCCACGCAAATGGAATGCCGAGTAATAGGCTCAAGAGAATAGTAATGATTGCAAAGTGCCGCATGACGAGCATTTTACTTCGCCCGGCTCTTTCACCTGCTTATCTCCCGCAGGATAGGCTTCCGGGTTTGCTGAAGGCTTACACATGAAACAGAAATCAAAAATAAACCGTTTGTTCAGTTTGGCCTTCATTTTTTTGCTTTTTCCGGCAATCGCTTTGACTCAGACAAAGTATCATTTGCTGAAGACGATTCCGCTGGCCGGGGACGGCTCTTGGGATTTCCTAAAAGTTGATTCGCAAGCGCGAAGACTCTACATCTCTCATGATACCAAGGTCACTGTTTTGGATGTCGACACTGATCAGGTGGTCGGTGAAATCACCGGACTGGATAGCGTGCATGGAATTGCCATCGCCCGCAATCTGAATCGCGGCTATATCACAAACGGCCGCCGCTCCACAGTTACCTGTTTTGACTTAAATTCCCTGCGCGTGATAGCGGAAATTCAAACTGGAAAAGGCCCGGACGCCATCGCCTACGATGAAGGAACCGGGCGTGTCTTCGCCTTCAACGGCAAAGACCATAGTGCCACCGTGATCGATGCTTCCACCAATCAAGTCATCGGCACGGTTCCCTTGGATGCCAAACCGGAATCCGCCGTGACGGACGGGCAAGGCAGTCTCTATGTCAACTTGGAAGACCGTAACCAAGTGGCTCAAATCGACACGCAGAAGTTGGCCGTCCTCAATCACTGGAGTGTAACCCCTGGAGAATCCCCCAGTGGACTGGCCATGGATCCCCAATCGCATCGCCTTTTCGTCGGCTGCGCAAACCAGATGCTGGTCATTCTCGACTCGCAAAATGGAAAAACAATAGCCCACTTTCCTATTGGCGCTCATGTGGATGATGTCGCCTTCGATGCCGAAACCGGATTGATTTTCAGTTCGAATGGCGATGGGACGCTCACAATCATTCATGAGAAATCTCCATCTGAATTCGCGGAAACCCAAACTGTCGAAACACAACTTGGGGCGCGAACCATGGGCTTAGATAAAAAAACGCACAACATCTATTTGGCCACAGCGCAATTCGGACCCATGAATACAGCACCCAACGCCCATCCTCGACGTCCAATTCTTCCCGGAACCTTCGTTCTTTTGAAAGTCGGCCCTTAAGAAACCATAACCTGCATGGAAAGCCTCTAATTTGGGTATAATAAAGCAACAAAAAGGAGGCATTTTGGATGAACAAATCTCGAGTTACACTGCTTTTATTCTTCTTGGTTTTCGGAATGCTCTGGAGTAGTGCTAAAGCGGCTGTTGATGTAAACATCAATTATATTTCGGGATATTATGATGTGCCCCAGCCCACGGCCGTTGTTTACGAACAAAAACTTGGGAGCTGGCAAGATGTGGCAACCCTCTTTTTTCTTTCAAGATTAACGGGAACCAGCCCCGATATTATTGTCGGTTGGCGGGTAGGCGGCACTCCTTGGGTTGGGATTGTACAGCGGCTCAACGTCCCGGCGAGCGTGTTTTATGTCCCTTATCAAAACGAAAATGACTATTTCGCCTATCATCAAGGACCTCCTTATGGAAACGCTTGGGGATATTGGCGCAACCATCGACTGGTGCTCAGTGATGACGCCATTCGAAGAAGGGTGGCCTTGCTCGGCACCAGCCATTATTATGGCATCCCCGTGACACAGGAAATCAGACAGGTCTCAGGTGGTGGGCGTGGTTCATTCGAAAACGTGAATCGACAACATGCAAAACATGGTGGCCCTCATTTCAGCCAAGAGACTGTTTCACACGGCAGATGGCAGGAATCTCAACAGAATAATCGAGGCGGAAAAGGTCAGGGACAAGGCCGAGGTCAAGAGGGGAACCCTGGAGATCATCACGATAAGGGAAACGGCAATTCCGGAGACCATGGCCACGGCAAAGGTCACTGATAAAAAATAGGGACAGTCTCTTTTTTAATGGAAATAGCGATCAAGGCGGCTTGGGCGCACGTAGGATAAGGGTCCGAGGAGAAACAAGATTCGACTCGCATTGGTGCTGAAAAAAGAAATCCCGATAATGACAAAATAAATCACCACGGCCGACGCAATTCTTTGTTTGAGGAGTTTGATGACGATTGGCTCCAGGTGATGATCGACCAGACGGTGATGCCAGGTGGCATAAGTCCATATCGCATACAAGAGCACCGCAATGAGGACCAGATTGGTTCCGAAAAAGAAAATTGCAATCCTTTCATCCGGATATGTCCCCAAAAGAGAAGTTGAAAATGGGACAAACGCAACTCCCATGAGATAAAGAATATTCAGCCAAAGCAAAATCCGGTCAGAGCGTTTAATATAGTGAAACGCAGTGTGCTGTCCAACCCAGCCAACGCCGAGAATTAAAAAGCTTGTGACATAGCTTAAAATTTTCGGCCACAACGCTACAAGAAGATGCGCAAGCTGTGACGATACCATGGCCGCAGCAATTTGCGGAACCTTGATGTCCAAGATGAGCAAGGTCATGGCAAAAGCAAAAACGCCGTCACTTAATCCTTGAATGCGAACGGTGCTCAAACCCCCTGCGACTTCTTTTTCGTGATCCATCAAGGTGCCAACCCCCTATTCGTAAATCTTTTCCAACTGAACATTCTGATAATAATAATGAAGAATTTCATGGTAGGTTTTTCCAAGGAGCGCCATTCCGCGCGAGCCCCACTGACAAAGGCCCACACCATGTCCCCAGCCCCTTCCATCAAACGTCACCCCAACGGGAACCGACTGAGGCACCCAAACTGTTTTTTTCCGCTCGGGACCTTCTTTGACTTGCGCCACCGTGATGGTTTCAGGAATCATGGCGGTTTTTAATCCTTCGGCTGAAAGATCCTGATAAATGGTGTACAGAAAACCGCCCGATGCAATGGCCACCAAAGGATTGGCGCTTGACACCTGCACTTCAACGAGCCCGCCGGTTCGTGACATCAAATCAATTTTGTCGGTCAAAGGAACCGGAAGCGTGAGTGGAGTCTTTTTGGCTTGCATGATTTCTTTCTCGACATATTCGGTGATGGTTTCGGGGGGTAAGGATTCTTCTTTTGGGACATAAACGGTTTTGTCTATTTCAGTTGCGTCAAACTGGGTGGAACGCAAGTCGCGCGTTCCAAGCAGTTTGCGGAAAACTTTTGCGGGAAGAGATTCGGCACTTTTTGCCGTTTCGAGCGTGACCGACGCAACTCGTCCGCTCTCCGGATCTTTCACAAGCGCTATCTTGTGAATCGTCCTTCCAAAACGTTCGGACAGTTCGGCCAACGAATACGTCTTTGTCCAATGACGGTACGGAGAATCGGTGGCAAATGGGCAAACCACACTCTGGAGATAAGGCAACGGTCCCTGAAAAATATTTTCACCCTTCTCCGTTCGTCCGCCGCAATCCGCATGGTAATATGCGGTGATAATTTTGCCTTGATAAGTCAATGCTTCCCCGCGGGTTGACTCAACCGCTTGGCGTGTGGAGGAAGATTCTCCCTCCACCCCGTCATAGGCTTGATCTTCGTAATTGCCCACCACATCAAAAGGAAGGGCTTTGTTTTCATCCATTTTTTCAAGCGCATAGGTGCGGGCCACCACCGCTTGCGCCTTCAACGCTTCTTCGGGCCAGCGGCTTGAAACTTCGGAGCCGACCACACTGTCGAGGTAGGCTTCCAAGTCAAGCCTGTTGATGATTTCCAAATCGGAATCGGCTTTTCGGACCTCGAGACTTCCATGATAATGATGTTTGTTCAATTCAAAAACGCCGTGCGGATGAATGGAGAGCGTATCGGTTTTAAACAAACGGCCGTTGATCGAAATCCCACCGGGTTCGCTGCGAAATGAAACCTCACGTCCTAAAAAAATCGGCTCACCGTTGGGGAGATTGATGTTCATTTCATCGGGACAGAAAAGAGAAACAGCCGGCGCATGTGAGAGCTCCACGCGAATCAGGGGGGCTGTGATACCGGATAGCGCGGGAAAAGCAAAAACAAACAAAATGAAAGCAAATTTGCAAAGGTTGCCGATTGATTTCAAAGTAAAGAATGGTTATTTTTCATGGGAGCAAAACCCTTTTCGAGGCAGGTAAGAATCGGTGGTTACCTAATATGTATCTCCTAAACTTTCATCTGGAGGCGCGCATGGGAACCATGGAATTTTTACAACAGGAACTGCAGGAATTAAAAAGCAAGGGGCTTTACCGCAAGCTTCGCATTCTGCAAAGCGAACAGCTTCCGGAAAGCGTGATCGACGGCAAAAAAGTGGTCAATCTCTCAAGCAACAATTATCTCGGCCTTGCCACCCATCCAAGACTCCGAAAAGCGGCGCGCGAAGCGATCGAAAAATGGGGGGTCGGCGCCGGCGCGGTCCGTCCCATTATTGGAACAATGGAAATTCATGACCAACTTGAAAAAAATGGATGAAAACAAAGCCCTTCCTTTTGATGTGGTGGGCAATTACGAAGATCAAGCCTATGAC
>Ga0206996_1227_pt1 | contig 9523 bp, 11 predicted proteins | sample Alteio_BWMinCont_2_FD_153467 | JGI IMG/M metagenome (GOLD analysis project Ga0206996, IMG submission 153467) | Enriched cells from forest soil in Barre Woods Harvard Forest LTER site, Petersham, Massachusetts, United States -... | ecosystem: Environmental > Terrestrial > Soil > Temperate forest >...
GAACCCGACTTTTTGCGGCCGCACGGCGAGGGTCGGGCCTTCCAACACGAGTTCAATCTTTTCGTCCGGAGGTAAGATAGTGAGGTTCTTAGAGGACATGCAATCTCATCATTTTAACATTTTCCGGCAAATGCCCCGCATATCGCGGAACGCCGCAGGGCGAAACTTTCACGGCGGAGCACATTGTGGCGAAGCCCAGCCAGAGGAAACGAAGTAATCTGTGGATTAAAACTCTACGCTTCATGCTAGGCTAGTCGTTACCGATCAAGCAGTTATCCCGCATTCTGGAGGGGAAATGTCTGGGAAACCGGCCGCAGTCGCAATCCTGGCAGTGATGATGTTCGTACTGGGCAGCACCGCCGCGGCCCAGGAAGAGAAAAATGAATTGACGGGGATTCTGGGGCGGACCTTTATCAGTGATCAAGGCCTTCACGGTCTAAACGCTCCGGCCCTCAATCCATTTATTCGCTCCGGCAAAGGGCTTAGCTTCGAAATTAATTACGCCCGCACCTTGCTGGTTACCCCTGTCTTCTCAGTTGCGGCGGAAGTGCCGGTCGTTTTTAATCTTGACCAGGACATCGGCTCCGGCGGCGATGTTGTCCCTACAGGCTACAGACAGATATTCGTCACTCCGTCAGCTCGCCTCAATTTATTTCCTGCGACCGCGGTTTCCCCATGGGTGAGCCTGGGCGGAGGCTTTGGACATTTCAGCGAAGATAAGACTCTCATCTTCGGCGGGACGAATCCGGGGGGTTCCTCCACGACGGGAGTGCTGCAGGGTGGCATCGGTCTGGATGTCAGAGTGTGGCATCGTTTCAGCATTCGCGGGCAGGTTCGCGACTTCTGGTCTGGTACTCCTAATTTTCCGCTGGCCGATACCGGCAAAACCCGCCAGCACAACTTTTTTGTTGGTGGCGGCGTCCTGTGGCACTTCTAGTAGGACTGCTGATGCAGCATCGTCAGCTTTTTGTCGCCGCCTGAACCTCTTCGTACAGTTCCGGTAGTCGTTGCGCGTCGTCTGGAGAATTTCCAAACCGGGCGGATTCATATGCGTCTGTGAATCGCGCTACTTGAGTTCGCAAGCGCCCATCTTCAATCAGCCGCACAAATTCTTGCGCAGTTTGGGTTGTGGATTTCCGCACTCCGCGCCCCGCCAGATAGCGAGACATGCGTTCATACCACATCGCGGCCGCCTCATCCGGGGAGCGCTCAGGATGTATCTGCAACCGTCTCAAACGGAGGAAGCGCGCGATCCGCGCCGCGTTGGCCAGCGCCAACAACAGGAGAACGATCGCAATGCCTGTCCCCAGCCAACGTCCCGGCGAATGCTCTACACCGCGTTGGCTCTTTCTTGCCAGACTCATCAGGCGCGCGTACCGAACCCGTCCCCACATCCTGGCTCGTTCCCAGGACCCGCGCGTGCCGCTGACTACCGACTGGCCCAGAACATACTGATGTGACGAATCGTAGCTGACTACCCACTCCCGCCAAAACGACGCGGCGGCGTCTAAATACAGCATCGCCCGGCCCCACCCTTGCGGTGACCCAACCGCCCCGCCGGGTGTCGAAGGTGATCCATCCGTAGCCGGGGAAATAAGCTTCCACCCAGGAATGCGCATTCTTGGCCCGAACGACGTAGTTGCTGGTGAGATCGTTGAACTCGTCGCTGCGAAAACCATTGACCACGCGGGACGGAATGCGCAATGTCCGCAGCATGACCGCCATGGAAGAAGAGAAGTATTCGCAGTGTCCCTGCTTGCGCTCGAAAAGAAAATTGGCCAAGGGATCGGCCACGGGCAAGCCTGGCAACTTCAGGGTGTAGACGTAGTGGGATTGCAAATATCTTTCGAGCGCCGCCGCTTTGTCGTAGTTATTGGAACTGGAGGCCGCGATCTGCGCCGCCAGTTGTGGAATACGCCGATCAAGTTCAGGCAACCGCAGGTACGAAGAAGCAAACTGAGGAAGGGAGTCTCCCGCGTCGCGAAGCTGTTTGGGAGATGGCCTGGAAATATCGGAGTCTGCCTCGTAAATGCTGACGGGTCGCTGGGTATCGACGTCGGAAACCGCACCGCCCGCATCGATCTGCAGAGCGCGATACTGGCCGGTTACCCGCCGGGCCCACGGAGCTAGAAAAAATACGTTGGTGCCGATCGGCTCCATCAGCACCCGGTAGTGAATGAGGTGACTCTGTTTGGCCCCGGCCGCCTGCATTAGTGTGGGCTGCGCCGTTCCCTGACTGAAGAAGGGGATGGCGAATCCACCGTCGGCCTGCCGCGCCAGAGGGTACGACTGATGCGGATTCGACCAATCTGTGCCATCGAAATGGGATAGAGCGACGCCGCGCCAGTGGAGCGCATATTGACCGTGTTGGTCGCCATCAATCTGGATATGCATCACCAACGCGTCCGATTGTTGAATCTGCCCAATGCGGCCCAACTGCACTCGGTCGCTGAAGCCGGTGGAGAGATCGGTGCCAAACGAGTAACCGCCCAGATAGCCCGCCGACATGCGCGGCAGGAGAAAAAATACTGCAGCTGCGCCCGCTAATATCAGCAAAACCAGCGCCGGAGTAATTCGGGCCAACGAGAAAGCCAGGCGGCGATGTTCATAAGCGTCGCGCGAATGTCGTGCCTGAAAGCGCGCGGTTCGGCTGGATCTCTTCATCTCCATTAGAACGAAGGTAATGACGGCCATCAGCGTGAATGCCGCAAAGAAAAACAAGAACACACTGTCGACCGTCAATACGGCCGATGCCAGCACCATGAGAAATGCAAGAATTGCCAGCGTGGTGTAATCGCGATCGCGGCGCAGCGAAAAAGTCCGCACCACCACGGCAAACAGCACCAAGTGGACCGTCGCCGTTAAAAAGCTGCGAGAGAACAGAAAATAATCGGCGGCATAAAAAAGGAAATATGCAATGGTGAGAGGAGTTGTCCAGCGTTCAGAAAAAACGATCCGCCTGCGTTCGGCCAACAGGTAGCCGCGAACCGCCAATCCCGTGCCGACTAGGAGAATCGCGGGCCAGTCGAGGACTCCTGTACTGGCGAGCGTTCCAAAACCCATTAATACAAGAAAATAGATGGAAAGCTCGAAGTATTTGTTAATCACCTGCGACAGCGGGATGACGTCGAATTGTGGAGTGAGCTGCGGCATCGACTTGCGGCGGGGCTCTCCGCCGCGAACTTGGTGTTGATCTTCTATTGTTCGACAACTTCCATCAGGAAGGGAAGACCTTCCTGCACTTTTCTTGCACCGAAAGTCACTTGTCTTTTGCGCAGTGTTGTCAGACGAGGCGCTCGCAATGGGTCCGAGCTCAGGTTTGCTAGAATGATTCAGGTCAGGCATCGGTCTCACGCGACGTACTCTCGCCAACCCCGCCAGGTCCGGAAGGAAGCAACGGTAACGGGCTCTTGCGTGTGCAGTGGGTTCCCGGTGCCTGGCTTAAATATTTTTCCTTAGTCGGCCCCGCCGCCCTGTTTGCGAAGCAAGCGCTCCGGACACCCCTTATAAATCTTTACATCTCCTTTACCACTCTTTGCGCAAGAGACCGCATCGTGAGCGTTATTTATTCATATGCAGGGGCGAGAATTCATTTGCTCCGCCAATGGAGGTGAAATGCGAAAAGCTTCATCGATCTCGAATACTCCTGAGGTTACGATTCGCGTCGCTGGAAAATTATTTCAAGGCCATCTTTCTTATCTTGATCAACTGGTGCAAACAGCAAGTGCATGCGAGTTGTGGGTATTGCTCGACCTCGCAAATCTGGAGGAAATGGATCGCGCCGGCCTGCTTTATCTCATGCGTGGAGAAGGCTACGTATTTGACCTGATTTCGTGTCCTAATTTTATTCGGGAGTGGATGTCCCATGAATCTCTTCGCATTGCCTGAGTGCGGCGGGCAAAAGCGAAGGAAGCGAACTCCATATCCGTCTTTTCGACTTCTTTCAGAAGCTCTTGCTGATCAGCATAGAGAAGCCGGTTAGACATTCTGCCCTCCAATCCTGCAAAATACTGAGTCTCATACTCAGGAGCTTTCATTGACGAAACCTATCCGCGCAAAGATCAGCGCTCTCGGGACTTATGTGCCACCTCGTCTACTGACCAACGCCGATCTGGAAAAAATGGTCGATACCACCAATGATTGGATTCTTAGCCGCGTCGGTATCCGCGAAAGGCATGTGGTCGATAAAGGTGTCGCCACCAGTGATTTAGCGGTCGAAGCCGCCAAGAAAGCGCTGGCTAAGCGCGGCTTGGCGGCAAGCGATCTGGATGCCATTATTGTCGGCACCGTCACCCCTGACATGTTGTTTCCTTCGACCGCCTGCCTGGTTCAGCAGAAACTCGGCGCGACGGGAGTTTGGGGCTTCGATCTTTCCGCCGCCTGCTCCGCATTTCTCTACGCGGTGCAAACGGGCGCACAATTTATTGGCACGGGCGCGCATAAGCGTGTGCTTGTGATCGGCGCCGATGTAATGTCCTCGATTATCGATTACACCGACCGGGCTACCTGCGTTATCTTCGGCGACGGCGCGGGCGCAGTGATTCTTGAGCCGGCCGAGGACGAATCTGTCGGTCTGATTGACTTCATCCATGAAGTCGATGGCTCAGGCGGATGCTTCCTGCAAATGCCCGCCGGGGGTAGCCTCAATCCGTCATCTCATGAGACGGTTGATAAAAAAATGCATTACGTTCATCAGGACGGCCAACAGGTCTTCAAGTTCGCCGTGCGCAAGCAGACTGAAACCTGCCTGAAATTGCTTGAACGCAATGGCCTGAAGGGTTCCGACATCGATGCTTTTATCCCGCATCAAGCTAACCTTCGCATCATCAACGCCACGGCGGATCGTCTTGGACTGCGTCCGGAAAGTGTTGTCGTGAACATCGAGCGCTATGGCAACACTACCGCGGGCACGATCCCGCTGGCCATGAACACGGCGGTCGAAGATGGCAAGTTGAAGAAGGGAAGCCTGGTGCTGATGGCCTCGGTGGGCGCGGGCTTCACCGTAGGCGCCGCGCTGCTGCGCTGGGCCTACTAGCGGTAGCCGCTTTTACGCCGGCACGTTCTGCGTGGCCTTTCAATTTTGGCGGCGCAGCGCTTCCAGCGCTGCGATGAGCAACCCTTCATGATCCAGCCCCCGAGGTACTTAAGCGGGTGGCCGGACTCCCTTCATGACGTTCGTAACGCTTCTCTCCGAAATTTCAGTAGCGCCAACCCATACTCCACTGCTACGTTCTCGCAGCGTCCGCCTCACGTGGGGATGAGCGGACGAACCAAAGCCATGCCTCGTGCCACATGCTGCTGTCTTCTGCTGGCTCTCGCTTTCATGGGGCAGGCGGCGGCCCAGAAGTCGAAAGACGATTCTCAGCAAGCCAAACTCCTGGTGATGGAGCACCTGTGGAATGAAGCCCAGGTAAATCGCGACGCCCGCGCCCTCGATGCCATGATCGGCAGCGAATTCGTCAATACTGAGTACGACGGCGAAGTCAGCGACAAGGCCAAGTTCCTCGCCGATATCAGAGATCCCCAATTCAATCTCAGCAGCCTGAGCATTCAGGACCTAAAAGTCAGCATGTATGCCGACTCCGCTGTGGTGGTGGGCACTTATCGTACCAAGGGCTCCTATCAGCTCAAGCCTTACGAGCACTTCGGCCGCTTCACCGATACCTGGGTATACACCGAAGGCCGCTGGCAATGCGTCGCCAGCCATACCAGCCTGCTGAAGAAATAAGTTTTCACGCCGAGAACCTCTGCGACCTCTCATGATTAAAAATTGCCTCCGCGGTGCATCGCCGTTGATCTAAGGAAAATCGGTCTCTAAAGAAAAGCGTTCTCAACTTTCACGGACCCCCTCGATGCCAATGGAAGCAACTCCCCGCCCTCACCTCTGGAAGGTTCTGCTGGCTTTCGCCATCATTTATTTCGTCTGGGGGTCGACGTTCCTGGCGATTCGCGTTGGAGTGCACGAGGTCCCGCCGTTCGTGTTCGCGGCAATGCGGTTCTTCACGGCGGGAATTGTGCTTTATGCCTGGCTGCGCGCGCGCGGGACGCCCTCACCCACTCGTCGCGAATGGGCATCCGCCTCGTTGCTGGGGCTGCTGATCTTTGTGCTGGATTACGGCCTGCTCTTCTGGGCCGAGCAGCGTGTGCCCTCAGGCATTGCTGCAGTCATGATGGCGACCATCCCAGCCTTCATGGCGCTGGCGGAGATTCTCATCCTGCGTACGCAGAAACTCACCCTCCGTCTGGGAGTCGCGCTGCTGGTCGGCCTTGCCGGAGTAGCCGTGCTGGTAAGCCATTCCGTAAATCTTGGTGACGCCCCAATTGACACGCATGGAGCCCTTGCCCTGGTTGTGGCGTCAATCTCCTGGTCTCTGGCCGCGGTGCTAACCCGCAAGATCCCTCTGCCCGCATCGAAGGTCATGAGTTCGGGATCGCAGATGCTTGCCGGAGGAATTCTTTTGGCTGTGGCCGCCGCCCTGCTGGGCGAGTTCAGAGGTTTCCACGCGCAGGCCGTCTCGTCTCACGCGTGGCTCGCCCTCGTGTACCTCATAGTCGCCGGCTCGATCATCGGTTTCACTGCCTATGTCTGGCTTCTACACCATGAGTCTCCCACCAAAGTTGGAACCTACGCGTACGTGAATCCTGCGGTGGCTGTTCTGGTCGGATATTTTCTCGGCGGGGAAGCGATAGGAGCGCGCACAGTCCTGGGAACATTCCTAGTGCTAGTAAGTGTAGTGGTCATCACGACTACGCCAAAGCAGGCGAATTCCGCCCAGCTGACTTCGGAAACCGAACTGGTTGAGCCGTCGTAGGGGGGTGTGGGCCGCGTTAGCGAATATGCAGTAAAACTCCAATGTAACTACGGACTCGATTCAGCAACGCCGGATCCGCGCGCGAGTGAAACTTCACGTCCCGCGCTTCTAAGTCCACACTCTTGATGTGATCAACGAGAACCGCTCCTTCAACTTTGTCAACCACCACCGGAAGTGCGAAGGCATAAGGCTTCCTGCGGCTCGTAAGCGGACAAACCACAGCCAGGCCGCTGGCGCGATTGTAGGCGAGATCGGTCAACACGAGGGCGGGACGGCGTCTACCTTGTTCACGGCCTGCCTGGGGATCGAAGTTCAGCCACACAATATCGCCAGCATCTGGCGCGTACGGCCTTACCATTCCACGATTTCCTTCCCGACGTCAGGTCCCCAGTCGGTCTCCTTGTGACGGTTCTCTGGAGTGATCTGCGCCACGAGTTCTTCCAGGGTCGGAATCCGCTCGGCAGGGCGCAATACGATGTGCCCTTTCAAAGCTTCGATCACAATCGCATCACCTTCTTGCAGACGAGCTTGTTCGGCCACGGCCTTAGGAATACGGACCGCCAGACTGTTCCCCCACCTCGCTACTTGTGCCTTTGGCATGTAAATCTCCAACCCGGGATCGTGTAGACACATAGTATACATCTAATGATCTACCATGTATATACGCCCGTACGTCGCCCACCTCACGGCCGCGTCATCCTCTCCGGCTTTACCAACTGATCAAATTCCTCGCCCGTAAGGTAGCCCAGCTTCAGGGCCGCCTCGCGCAGGCTGCTGTGTTCAACGTGCGCAGTGTGGGCGATCTGCGCGGCCTTGTCATAACCAAGTTTCGGCGCCAACGCCGTCACCAGCATCAGCGAGTTTTTCACGTACCAATCAACTTTGGCGCGATCAACCTCGATCCCCTCGATCATGTATTCCACATAGCCGTGGCAAGCATCTGCGATCAGAGTGACCGAGTGCAGAAAGTTATAAATGATTACCGGCTTGTAAACGTTGAGTTCGAAGTTGCCCTGCGAACCAGCCATCCCCACCGCGGCGGTGGCGCCGTGAACCTGCACGCACACCATCGTCATCGCCTCAGCCTGCGTCGGATTCACTTTGCCCGGCATGATCGAAGATCCGGGTTCGTTTTCTGGAATGGAAATCTCACCCAATCCGCAACGCGGACCCGAAGCGAGCCAGCGGATGTCGTTCGAAATCTTCATGAGAGAAGCGGCCAGCGTCTCCATCGCGCCTTGCGCAAATACAATCTCGTCGTGCGCCGACAACGCCGCAAACTTGTTGCCATGCGAGCGGAAGGGAAGTCCGGTGAGTTCGGCAATCTTTTTTGCGGCGCGCTCCGCGAACTCGGGATGCGTGTTCAGACCGGTCCCGACTGCGGTTCCGCCTATGGCTAAATCGTAAAGTCCTTCCAACACTTGTTCCAGGCGCTTGATGTCGCGCTCCAGCAGTGCAGCCCAACCACCAAACTCCTGCCCAAAGGTCAAAGGGACAGCATCCTGCAAATGGGTACGGCCGATCTTGACTACATCATGAAATTCCTTCGCCTTGGCCGCAATCGCGTCGTGTACGCTTTTGATCGCCGGAATCAGCGTGTTCTTCACCCGATCCGCCGCCGCGATGTGCATCGCCGCAGGAAACGTGTCGTTCGACGATTGCGACATGTTCACGTCGTCATTAGGATGAACCGGCTTCTTCGATCCCATCTCGCCGCCCGCAATCTCAATCGCGCGATTCGAGATGACTTCGTTCACGTTCATGTTGGTCTGCGTGCCGCTTCCGGTTTGCCAGACGCGCAACGGAAACTGATCGTCCAGCTTGCCAGCAATCACCTCGTCGGCTGCCTGTGCTATGAGCTTCGCCTTATCCGCCGGCAGCTTACCCAAATCCTGATTCACCAGCGCACAAGCTTTCTTGAGGATGCCGAACGCGTGAATCAATTCCGGGGGCATGGTGTCGCGCCCAATGTTGAAATGCAGAAGCGAGCGCTGCGTCTGCGCGCCCCAGTAGACGTTGGCCGGGACCTCGATCTTTCCCATGCTGTCGGATTCGGTGCGGGTGTGCGCGGAATATTCTGTAGAGGCAGCCATAGTATCTCCGACCTGATCCAAAGGGACTGAAGAACCAAGAATTATAGCAAGCGTGAATAAGGCCCCAGGGAAAGCTCTTTACCGTTTTACGTTAAACGCTAGACAGAATATACTGAACGAGTGATTAAGTCGTTCCGCGGCGCCGAAACCGAACGGCTTCACAATAGGCACTCGGTCCGACGGTTTCAAGCCATCGAGCGAATCGGACGCAGAAAGCTGAGACAGTTGGACAGTGCAACCGAGTTGCGCGATTTAGCTGCGCCCCCGGGGAACCGCTTGGAAGCACTACACGGCGGCCGGAAAGGGCAACATAGCATCCCTATCAACGACCAATGGAGCCTTTGCTTCGTCTGGCGCGATGGAAATGCGCACAATGTTGAGATTGTCGATTAATCACTAGGGAGTTGTAGCCAGCATCGTGGTACAGCGTCGCAAAATAGGTTCAACAGGAGCATTATTCATGGCCAAATCTCAAAAACTTCTCCCCCCCATCCATCCCGGCGAGATTCTCCGCGTCGAGTTCATGGAGCCGCTCCGGCTCAGCATGAACCGGTTGGCGCTCGATCTTCGCGTTCCGGTAACGCGTGTGGCAGAGATAGTCCATGAACGCCGTGGCGT
>Ga0206996_1229_pt1 | contig 9386 bp, 8 predicted proteins | sample Alteio_BWMinCont_2_FD_153467 | JGI IMG/M metagenome (GOLD analysis project Ga0206996, IMG submission 153467) | Enriched cells from forest soil in Barre Woods Harvard Forest LTER site, Petersham, Massachusetts, United States -... | ecosystem: Environmental > Terrestrial > Soil > Temperate forest >...
AAATTTAGCGCCGGCCCTTAACGGCCAAGGGGTGAAGGTGGGCGTTCTTGATTCAGGGGTAGATGTCTCCCACCCTGATTTAACGGATCGAGTGATCGCTTTTAAGGACTTCGTTAATGGACGCTCAACACCTTACGATGATTTTGACCATGGAACTCATGTGTCGGGAACAATAGTCGGCGGCAATGCATCTGGCACCTACATTGGTGTAGCGCCCGGAGCCAAGCTTGTTGTTGGAAAGATTCTTGATAGTCGCGGAATGGGTTCTCAAGCTGGTATATTAAGTGCCATGCAGTGGATTGCAGATCCTGACGGAAACCCTCAAACTGATGATGCTCCTGCCTTAGTGAGTAATTCTTGGGTACTGATTGCCTCCTTTCGATCCAGGGACCCCATGGACGAGCCCCTGTGCAAGGCCGTTTCTGGATGGGTGAAAGTTGGGATTCTTCCTGTTTTTGCTGCTGGAAATAGTGGACCCAATCCCGGTTCAGTTAGCTCTCCCGGTGCCTGCCCACAATCTTTAACCGCCGGGGCAACCGACGAAAACGACAAAATTGCAAAATTTAGTTCTAGAGGTCCAGCCCACTGGAAAAGTGGTGACGTCATAAAACCTACGGTCGCAGCTCCCGGCGTGAACGTTATTTCAGCAGTACCCGGTGGAAAGTATGCTGAATTCTCAGGGACTTCCATGGCTACTCCCCATGTTGCGGGACTGGCGGCACTTGTAATACAAGCCCATCCTGGTATCACTGTAGAGGATATTCAGAAAATGATCGTGGCCGGGGCCACTCCTCTGGCTGAAGAAGGCCCAAATAATGCTTATGGTGCGGGTCGAATCGATGCAGTAAAAACTCTTAGAGGCAACTAAGGTGCCCCTAGCCTTTAACGGAAAAGCCAAGTTTTGAGAGAATGTCGCGAATGCGGGAGCGGTGGTCACCTTGAATTTCGATGGTGTAACTTTCGTTTTTAAAGGTGCCTCCCGTTCCCAATTGGTTTTTTAGATTTTTGGTCAGATCTTTTAAGTATTCTGAATCGTGAGGAAGGTCGTAGACGACGGTAACAGATTTTCCCCCACGACCGGCTTTTTCAATTCTCAGTTTTGCAATAACTCCTTTGGTGGAGGTTATCTTCTCCTCTGAGATACAGGCGCATCCAGGAGTGTATTCACCACACCGGGGACATTTCATCTTAGTTTGGTCTGTACTATAGACTAATCTTGTATTTGAATTTGACATGGCTGAAGTATGTGAAAAAAGGTTGGCGGGGTCAAGGCCGTCTGTTAGAAAGCCAATCAAAAAGGGGGCGGTGTGTCTGTAGCTACAGTTAAGAAAAATAAAACGATTTTGGGTCACCCTGCAGGTCTTTTCTTTTTATTTTTCACAGAGATGTGGGAGCGTTTTTCTTATTATGGAATGAGAGCCCTTCTTGTTTTGTATATGACCAAATATCTTATCGACCATATCAATTCTGGGACCTACGTTCTCGGGTTTGGTCTTATGCGCCATCTCTATGGGGGCGAAGCCACTCAGCCCCTCTCGTCTCACATTTATGGTCTATATACGGGCTTGGTTTACTTCACCTGTTTTTTCGGTGGGATGCTTGCCGACCGAGTTTTAGGTCAGAGAAAGACGGTGTATGTTGGAGGAATACTCATGGCTCTGGGCCATTTTTTAATGGCAGTGGAATCTTTGTTTCTTCTTGCCTTACTCTTTATCATTCTGGGCAATGGCTGCTTCAAACCCAATATCTCGACTCAAGTGGGAAGCCTCTATCCACCGGGGGATTCCCGACGTGACGGAGCTTTTACAATTTTTTATATGGGCGTTAATCTTGGGGCGTTTATTGCTCCTCTTGTCTGCGGAACTCTTGGGCAACGCTATGGTTGGCACTATGGGTTCACGGCGGCGGGAGTGGGAATGTGCCTGGGTTTAGTGATTTACTGGTTCGGCCAAGCCTATCTTGCCGATGATCAACTGACTCAAGCCAAAACCCAAAAAATAGAGAAAACACCCCTGACGTCAAAAGAGTGGAAGGCTATTCTCGGCCTTATTGCTTTGATGGTTCTAAATATTATTTTCTGGGCGGTCTACGAACAACAGGGAAACACCATTCAACTCTTTGCCGACGCCCAAACGGACTGGCATATTTTCGGCTGGGAAATGCCTTCGACTTGGTTTCAATCGGTCAACGCTTTTTTTATAATTTTACTGGGGCCGGTTCTCATTTCGTTTTGGAACTGGCAAGACAAGCGAAATTCGCAACCCTCAAGTGTTGTAAAATTGGCCATTGGATGCGTTGCTTTAGGAGTTTCTTTTCTTTTCCTTATGATGATCACCAGGGGGATTTTACCCACTCAGCGAATTCATTTTATGTGGCTTGTGGCCTGCACTTTTGTCTACACGATTGGAGAGCTCTATCTCTCGCCTATTGGACTTTCTTTGGTGACCAAGGTTGCTCCCCCCCGCTTCGTAAGTATGCTTATGGGGATGTGGTTTTTGGCCATGTTTTTCGGCAACTATCTTTCAGGATACCTGGGGACTTTTTATGAAAAAATGCCGAGAGATTCTTTTTTCTTGATGTTGGCCATATTGGGCATAGGTTCTGGAATCGCCATTTTCTTGCTGCGTACACCACTTAAAAATGCCGTAGGGCATAATACTTAAAAAGGGGATAGGGGATGAGCTTTTTTATACCAATTCTGAGTTTCTTTTTTTCAATAGGGGTTTACGCTCAAGGGGATGTCTTCAGCCAATGCGTCGACTTTGTTTTTTCAAGCTCGACAATTCATTCAAAGGTCGAAGCAGCCCAGCATTGCAAAGGAGTGAGATCCATGGAGTGTTTGCAATGGGTGAATCAAAGCCAGAAGGTTGAAAATGAAGCAGAAGCCGCTGATTCTTGCCAACATGTCAACATAGAGTGTGCGAAGTGGGTCCACGAAGGCCCTAATGACTTAGATGAGCCCTCTGCGGCAAGGGTCTGTAAGGGTGTGGATCTTCTTGAATGCGCGCAGTGGGTTTATGGCAGCCCGACGATTCTAAACAGGGAGGACGCCGCGGCTGCGTGTCGCTTCGTAAAGTCTATGGATTGCCTTATTGCTGTTGATTCAGACCCATCGACCACACGAGAAGACGCCGCAGCCCAGTGTCAAGAGCACTAGAACTTATTTCTCGGCGGTTTTCTCTTTTTCCAGAACGCCCTCGATATTAAGATCTAATTTAACGTCGTTACTGATCATCACGGCGCCAACTTTTTCCATGGGTTTATTCCAGGTCAAACCAAATTTGGTTCGATCGAGAGTGCCGGTGGCGGAAAAAGCAACCCTTGGATTGCCTTGCGGATCCTTCGTTTCTCCGCCAAATTCTCCTTTAAGCGAAACGGGTTTTTCTACCCCGTGCATGGTCAGAAGACCTTCAATGGTGTAGTTCTTCCCAGTTTTTGTAATTTTAGTAGTTTTAAATTTCATTTCGGGGAACTTACCTGTATCAAAAAAATCCGGACTCTTGAGATGTTCGTCGCGCTTTTCAGTTCCTGTGTCGATACTGGCCGTTTTAATTGTGACTTCGGCGCTGTCCGTGGCGGGTTTTTTCTCATCAAAAATGACCTTCCCTTCGAAGTCCTTAAAGGAGCCTTTCACATTGGAGATCCCCATATGCTTGACGGTAAAGTCAATGCTTGAATGGCTTTTATCGATGGAGTAGCTGCTGGCCACTGCTGGCAGGGCTCCCAGGGCAAAAAAAGTAAAAGCTAAAGCGAGTTTGAAGTGTTGCATTTTGAATCTTCTCCTTAGGGTTAGGGTTCAATTTTAAAATGATGGTCGTATTTGTTGAAATTGTCAATGAGCGAGGAGCCCAAGTGTTTTTCCAAATTCCGTAAATTTTTTCTCAAGCTGTTCGAAACTTTCGATGACGAAGAGTTCTTCTTGCATATGCCAGATGTCATATTCTTGCTTTGTAACTTTGGTGATGTCAAACTCATGAACTTTGACTTTGTCACTCAGGCAATAGATGACTTCGCCCGGAGAGGAGAGAATACCCGAACCATATATCCTCTTACTTCCGTGATTTCTTATAAGTCCAAACTCCACTGTAAACCAATAGACGCGTTGGAGCTCCGTAAGGGTATTTCCCTGAGCCTTGATTCCTGCTTGACCCATAAGGTGAAAGAAATTAGCGAAGTGGGAGTTGGTGATTAAACTCATGTGCCCAAAGAGGTCATGGAACATATCCGGTGCAGGTGTGTAATTAAGATCATTTCTAGTTCTAATAAAATCTGTTGACGGAAATTTTTTCTGACTCAAAAACTCAAAAAACTCCCTTTCTGGAACCAATCCGTCGACTCGGACCACATTCCATCCCGTGGTTTTATTCAAAATTGAATCGATATCTTTAAGGGCTGGAATTTTTGTCTCGCTAAAATCTAGTTTTTCAAGTCCTTCAAGAAACTCCGAGCAAGCCCGACCCGGGAGAAGCTCCTTTTGCTTTTTATAGAGGAGCCCCCAAGTTTCGTGCTCTTCGTCAGTGTAGTTGGGGTATTTAAACTGAACCATTTCTTAACAATATGGAGAAATCACGAAAAAGGTCAAACATCAGTTTTAAATTCTTTTTATCTTCAGTGGATTCTCTGGTATAGACTTAAGACGTGAGTTCAGACATAGCGTCCACATCTGCCGAGCCGACAGCGCCCCTGACTACTCAAGGGGGAGTCTCACCAGTTTCCCTGGCCGCTCAAGCTTCTAATGTGGCCTCAATAACTCCTCCGGCGTCATGGACCCCAGAGCAGGCCATCGAACACTACAATATTGATAATTGGGGAGCGGGGTTTTTTTCCGTTAACGAAAAGGGAAACATGTGTGTTTACCCCAGCGGGAGACCTGGCCCAACCATCGATATAATGGACGTGGTTGAAGACATCAAAGAAAAGGGACTTAAATTTCCGTGTGTCATTCGTTTTCAAGACGTTCTCCGTGCTCGGGTTAAGATGCTCAATGAGGCCTTTGGAAAGGCGATCCAAGAAAATTCTTATACAGGCCGATATTTTGGTGTGTACCCAATCAAAGTAAACCAGTTGGCAGAGGTTGTTGAAGAAATTGTGGATGCGGGTCAGCCCTATCACTACGGCCTTGAGGCGGGAAGTAAGGGCGAACTCCTTATCGTTTTGGCCATGAACACAGATCCTGAAGCCATAACAATATGTAATGGTTATAAAGACGAAGAGTTTATGCGCTTAGCTCTTATGGGACGTAAACTTGGGCGCAAAGTCGTTGTGGTTATAGAAAAGCTCTCAGAGCTCCCGTTGCTTCTTCGCATTGCTAATGAAATGCAAGTTGAACCCATGATTGGCTTGAGGGCTAAGCTGACCACTAAAGGAGTGGGGAAGTGGGAAGGTTCGAGCGGCGACTTTGCTAAATTTGGATTGACCATTCCGGAACTGATCAAGGCCGTTGAAATGGCCAAGGCCGCAGGGGTGGAAAAATCGATCCAGCTCTTTCACTTTCATGTTGGAAGTCAGCTCACCAATATTCGTACGATAAAAGATGCCGTGGGCGAAGGGGCTAGAATTTATTGTCACCTCAAGAAGATGGGGTTGAATATCAATTATTTTGATGTCGGAGGAGGCCTTGGTGTGGATTACATCGGCTCCCGATCATCTATCCTAAACTCCATGAATTACACCGTCGAAGAGTATGCGTCGGATATTTGTTATAATTTAAAGCAAATCTGTGCCCAAGAAGGGGTCTCTGAACCTCATATCGTAAGTGAGTCGGGTCGTGCAGTGACCGCCCATCATTCCTGCATTATTATGAACGTCTTTGGTAAAATCGAAATCGGTGCCGATTATAATCCGCCAGTGGGAGCTAATGACGCCGATATCGTTAAAGAGCTTCGAGAAATAGTAAATAACTTGAATGGCAAAAACGCCCGCGAAAGTTTTCATGATGCGGTGGCAAAAAAAGAAGAGGCTCTTTCTATGTTTAAGTTCGGTATTTTGAACTTAGAGGAGAGAGCCAAAGTAGAAAGTCTTTATTGGCAACTTTGCCGAGGCCTTGTTCAGCTTAATAAGCGTTTGAAAAATCCTGCCAAAGATACCCGCGGCCTTGGTGATAAGCTAGCCGATCAATATATGGCCAATTTTAGTTTATTCCAGTCGGCTCCCGATCATTGGGCCTTTGATCAATTGTTTCCTATAGTCCCAGTCCATCGCTTAACCGAGATGCCCAATCGAAGTGCAACCTTGGTTGATATCACTTGTGATAGCGATGGCAAGGTGGATCGATTTATTGAAAAACAAGACGTGGGAGACACCATTTCGTTACATACATTGCGTACGGGAGAACCCTATTATGTCGGCATGTTCATGACCGGCGCCTATCAAGATATTATGGGTGATATGCATAACCTTTTTGGCCGCGTCCATGAGGTCCACGTCTTTGTGGACGACGAGGATCCTGAAGACTTCTATGTTGAAGAGGTTATTCCCGGCGACACTATCGAGAACGTTCTGGTCCAAGTTCAATACGAACCCAAAGAACTCGCCCGTCGAGTGAAAAACGCCCTAGACCAAAGAGTTCGAGAAGGGATCCTTAAGCCCAAAGAGGGCGTGGCTTTGACTGATTTCTACGAAGCTATAATGCGCGATTATACTTACCTGACCCATTCGTCTGCGTTGGAGTAGCAGGTCCCGGCGGGCAGCAAACTTTCGGGATAGGCATATCAAGCGCCACGCACCTTGTCTTAACATCAGCTAAGCCCGCCAAACTCAGGGTCCGCTAGATGGGTAGGTAGGATAAAGAAGGTAGACACAAGAGGGCTATGCCCAGAAAATATTAAAATTGAAGCTTGTTTGGTCACTTGTAAGTTTACTCTTAATTCTCTGCGGCTGTATCAAATACTCGGTACAAGGCACGGTACCTCCTTTTTTTCTGACCACTGATTATTCTAATAACAGGGTTTTAATTTGGAATGGCTTTCCAATGGGTTTTGGGCAAGCTTCAAATATTGTTCTGGGTCAACCCGATATGGTTTCTACGGCGGTTAATAATACCCCTGGAAACCCTGGGGCAGTGAGCGCTCGGAGCCTGAATCAACCTCTTGCCATGACAAGTGACAGCGGAAGACTATTTCTAGTAGATGTTTCTAATAATCGTGTTCTCATTTGGAACGCTATACCGTCGACAAATCAGCAGCCTGCGGATCTTGTGTTAGGTCAACCCGACATGGTTTCAAGTCTCGCTAATAATGGTGGCCTCAGTGCGAGTTCAATGAACGCCCCCCATGGAGTTTCAGTTTGCGGTCCAAAACTCTTTGTGGCAGATGATTCCAATAATCGGATACTTGTTTGGAATTCTATTCCAACAACAAATGATCAGCCGGCCGACTTTGTTTTAGGTCAGCCTACTATGACCTCTAACACCATTAATAACGGAGGCTTAAGTGCCCATAGCCTAAATGCTCCTTCAGGAGTTTTTTGTGATGGGACAAGGTTATATGTTGCCGATTACAGCAACAATCGAGTTTTGGTATGGAATAGTTTGCCGAATGCGAACAACCAATCGGCTCAAATAGTGCTGGGTCAGCCCGATTTCGCCCATAACGGCTTTAATACAGGTGGAATCAGTGCTGCCACATTTCACGCTCCCATTAGGATGTATGTCAAGGGCCAAACTCTCATTGTTGCTGATATTGGGAACAATAGAGTCTCAATTTGGAATTCCATCCCCACCACCACAGGCAAGGCTGCTGATATTGTTTTGGGGCAACCCAATTCCACAACAAGCACCACAAACACTGGCGGAGAATCGGCATCTACAATGAGCGCTCCCCAAGATGTTTTTTATGACGGTCAGTCCCTTTACGTTACCGATTGGCTCAATATTCGTATTCTTATTTGGATCAATTTTCCTACTATTACCGGCCAAGCAGCGGATTACGTTTTAGGTCAGCCCAATATGACATCAAGTACTAATAACTACGGAGGCATTTCTGCAAACTCCCTTTCTGGTCCCATTAGTATTTACACAGACAGGGGCACTCCAGGCCTGATCCAAAACGGAGGTTATTAAAAACTTCGATTAAGGATGGTGCCTGCGGATTGCGGGGATTTGCTTGTAAGTCCAGCTGCGAGTGCTCGGATATGACGGTCGTCGGTGCCGCAGCAGCCAGAAATAACCTTTAGATTATACTCGCGGTAGATAGCAAGAAGTTCCTTAGCGAAAACCTCTGGATCCTCGGAATGGAGTTCAACGGCTCCGTCTAACTCCTCCGGTGAGAGGGCGCAAGTATTGGCTTTAAATCCTAGCACTCTATTGAGTGCCTTGTTTTTTTTGAATCGAAGTTGGGTCATAGCTTTTTGGAAAATCGAGGGGTGCACACAATTCACCATATAGAATAACGGCTTATTCACAGTCGATGAATCTATTGTTGCAATAGCCTTATCCAAAGGAGATCCGTCTAACAAATTCCCGTTGGGGCGGATGACAAAGCTGAGGACATAAGGCAAACCATATTTTCCCATCGCTCTTGCAATGCCCGTGGCTTCGGATAAAGCGGGAAGAGTCGATCCGTACAGAAAATCAACACCAGCCTCGGTCAGAGATTTTGCTTGGAAGTCATGAACTTCTTCGGCTTCTACTGCAGTCAGAGCTTCTTTTGCCTTGTAGGCGTCGCCGACACATCCCATTAGCCCTCCAACAACAACTTTAGAAAAAGGAGATGCCAATTTTTTTAAAAAAGTGACGCAATCAAAATTAATATTCTCGTTTTTGAATTTTGTTTCTTGAAGACGAGGCTTATTGGTCCTCCAGGTATTTGTGAAGGTGAGCATTGGAATCTGAAAGTCTTTAGAGATTTTATAGTATTGAAGATATCTTTGCTCCAAGATTCTCCGCTGAACCTCGTCATATATAAGCGGCCCATGGGCGAGGACAGGATGTAACTTGACCTGAGGGTCTCTTCTAAGACCCTCAAACATAGAGCCTTCCGTAATTATGGGTTTATTTTCCTTTAGGAGAGTTAAGAGGTTCATATTGAAAGTCAATCACGAGACGGTGGGTATGGTCAATGTTCCCGAACACCAAAAATGAATGGGGTCATCTTTGTTCCTACTAAATAAAAATAGAGAAATTATTTGCGACGAACGTTGCGGCTATAAAGCCTCTGCCTTTCAAATTAGTACACTATTTTACGTTCTGGATGAAAAGTGAAGGTTGGTTGATTAAGTGGGTGAGATACTTTTGTTGGGGAGCCGGGTGGGTGTTGGAGCTTTGCGTTTGGACGGGTGGCGATTTGGGGTTTGTTCGGAGTGAGAAGGTGTTAAACCTCTAACAAAGACCAAATCAGAAGTTCGGATTGTTGTTGAAAATGAAACTCTGGAAAAGCTTGAGAAGCTCA
>Ga0206996_1230_pt1 | contig 9331 bp, 11 predicted proteins | sample Alteio_BWMinCont_2_FD_153467 | JGI IMG/M metagenome (GOLD analysis project Ga0206996, IMG submission 153467) | Enriched cells from forest soil in Barre Woods Harvard Forest LTER site, Petersham, Massachusetts, United States -... | ecosystem: Environmental > Terrestrial > Soil > Temperate forest >...
CATATTGCTTCGCCATGCTGATGTTATCCGCATAAACAACCCGCGGTTCCACCTGGCTCCAGATCCCCACCTTCTGAAGCGTCTCCCGCGCGGCCAGTCCATAGGGGGCTAACTCGGGTTTCGCCAAAGCAATCACCTTCACCGCGGGCTGAACCAGATCCCCGGGCCGATTGACGGATCCACTGCCGAGCGGCATCCAGAGAGCCAGAATCCCCGTCGCATAAACCGCGCGTGAACCCGCCACGATCATCCCCTTCCGCTCCAGTTCCTCCACATGCTCAACGTCAGCCGCCGCGAACAGATCAAAAGGAGCGCCATTTTCGATCTGCATCGCAAGCTGAGCCGTCGAAGCATAGCTGAAGACCGGATGAATCCCCAACGCAGCTTCAAACTCCGGGCCGATTTCCTGAAATACGGTGCTCAGATTGGCCGCCGCCGCAATGGTGACCTCGCGCTTGGCAGTCTGACCGAACGCGCCGGCCGCTCCCAGTAGTGCAAGGATTATCGCCAGACTTCTCATGCCCCCATTATCCCAGCCGATAAGTGAATAGTGGAGGAAGAAAGAAAAGCCCGTTTCTACCGGCCTGAACTCGATGCAGGGCGCTTCTTCGCGTTCCTCGCTGTGCTCTTACATCACGGCCCGGCAGCACCCGGTCTCGCAGGATGGGTCAGAGACATCGGCGGTTTCGGCCTCTCCATGTTCTTCGTCCTGAGCGCTTATCTGATTACCGAATTGCTCCTGATCGAACGTGAACAAACGGGAACCATCGCCTGGAAGAAGTTCTACATTCGCCGCTCGCTGCGAATCTGGCCGCTTTACCTGGTGGCGCAGTCGCTGAGACTGTGGCCCATAGACGCCGAGCGCCTCCTCGCTCCCCTATGGAGCATTCTGATCGAAGAACAGTTCTACCTGATCTGGCCAGCGGTTATCCGGTTCCGTATCGAGCAGATTTCTGCCCTCCTCATAGCCGTAGCTGGCGCATGGATCTGGATCTTCGCCGCAAAGGGCTGGATGTTGTGGTACGACACACCAGTCGCATTCCTCTTTTTCGCAACGGGCGCCCTCATCTCAATCGCGAAGCCCGGGCGAGTGAAATCCGGCGATCGCGTCTTCCTCATCGCAGCCGGTCTGCTCCTGTTGACGGTAGCGGCAAAGCTGGGTATTGGCAGTGCGGAGACCACCGGCATGACCCGAACCACGCTTCTCATTGGTTACGGTGCCGCAGCGCTCGGGTGCGCGGCAATCTTCATCGCCCTTCTCGGAATCGAGCGAGTCCCGAAGCCATTGATCTACGGCGGCAAGATCTCCTACGGCCTCTATGTCTTCCATTCCGGCATGCTCGAAGTCGCTGGATGGCTCAAACTCCCGCACTTTACGGCAGTCCGAATGTTCGGCGTCGATGGCGTCGCGCTGCTCCTCTCAATCGCCGCCGCCCATCTTTCTTATCAATATTTTGAGAAGCCATTCCTCCGGTTCAAAGAACGCTTTGAAGTCGTCAAATCCCGCCCCGTCTGAACTTTCTCCGATTCCTTTTGGCAGTTCGCGGTAATACTGTCTTGAGAGCCGGTTTAGAAGACCGATTTACACGACATGGATCTGGATTCATTGCTGCCGCCGCTGTTTCGTTTCGCCTATCGGATGACCGGTTCGGTCGCCGACGCCGAAGACATCGTTCAGGAGTGCTTCCTCGAAGTGCTGAAGCCCGGTTCGTCATACGATGCGAGGCGCACGCCCCTGCTCACTTATCTTTTCGGAGTGGCCCGGAATCAATCGCTCAAGCGCCGGCCAAAACCTGAGTTGGCGGTTGAGACCTCGCACCGCAGTACTCCCGAGAGTCTCGCTTTGCAAGGCGAACTGGAACAAGTCGTTGCCCGTGCCGTCACGCAACTTCCGGAGGGGCAGCGGGAAGTGCTGATCCTCGCTCACTACGAACAGTTGCCATTAGCGGAGATCGCGCACGCACTGGATATCGAAGTGACCGCGGTCAAATCGCGCCTGCAACGGGCGCGGGCAGGTCTGAAGGAAACGCTGGGCGCCTATGCGCTCAGCTCGGAGAAAAGATCATGAACGATACCGAACTCGACGACATGCTCAACAAATGGGACGCGCCACCTGTTCCCAGAGGCCTGCGAGAACGCATCAGCCAGGAGCCGCCCCGTAAGAAATGGAAGTTTCGCCTGCCGTCAGGACTGTTCTTCGGCCTCGCTGCAGGCGCCGCGATGTGCTTCATCGGCATGACCGCGGCCTTTCCCCAGGCGATGGGGCCGACGCCCCGCTTCAATCTGCTCTCGGAAGTTCTCGAATACAAGGATGACGGCTCGTCCACCATCAGAGAGTATCGGGCATCCACCGCCCGTGACGGCGCGGAGATTATGCTCCAACAGACGTTTCCGGATAGCTTTTTCATGACGATCCATCAGGGCTTTTTCAACACAGTTCATCGAATACTTGGTTTGGAACATGGCCCCGCGCCAATGGCGAGCGATTGCTCCTATCCCGGTCACGCCGTGCTCGGACAGGAAACTCTTGTGGGCTACCAGACGACAAAGCTTCGTTACACCGACGACAGTACCGGCAGATACACGGAGTGGCGCGCGCCGCAGCTCGATTGCATCGCAATGAAATATACGTGGGAAAAACTGGTCAAGGGCGAATTTCAACTCGCCGAGATGAAGAAGCCGATGACAGTCAGGATCAATCAAGCACAATAGGAGGCCACAATAGAGGGATGGACTCTCTTTCCGGAACAACGGCCCTTGTCACTGGCGGTTCACGAGGCATCGGACGGGCGATCTGCCAGGCGCTGGCGAAACAGGGCGCGAACATTATCCTGCACTACAACAGCAATCTCAAAGCCGCTGAAGAAACCGCAGCAACAATCAAAGGTGAAGTAAGACTGGTGCAGGCGGACATGGGTTCGATCCCAGCGATCGATGCCATGTTCGCTGAACTGACCGGCGTCCGCCTCGATTTCCTCATCAACAACGCAGGCATCTGGCGAAACACCCCAGTGGGATCCACGCCCGCCGCCGCAGTCGATGAGATGCTCAACACCAACCTCCGCGGCCCCTTCTGGGTAACGCAATGCGCCCTCCCGCTAATGAATGACGGCGGCCGCATCGTGAACCTCTCCTCCGTAGCAGGCCGCATCGGAGTCGTTGGAGGCCGCAGCCTCTACGGCGCCACCAAAGCCGCCATCGACAACCTCACAAAGAACTGGGCGCTCGAACTAGCCCCCCGCAGAATCCTGGTCAACTCCGTCGCCCCGGGCTACATCACAACCGACATGACCGAGGGTTATTTCTCCGATCCCGCCATGCTCGAAGGCGCAATCCGCCGCCAGCCGATGGGCAAGATCGGAACGCCCGAAGAAGTCGCCGACGTTGTCGCCTTTCTGTGCTCGGATGCCGCAAGATTCGTCACGGGCCAGAGCATCAACGTGAGCGGCGGATCTATCATCTAAAGCGCGGTAGAATTCCAACTGGAGATACCCCCACATGACACCGACCGAAGCCCTGCAGCTTGCCAGGGATAATGGCGCGAAACAGGTAGATATCCGCTTTGCCGATATCCCTGGCCTGCAGCACCACATCTCGTATCCGATCGGCGAACTGAGCGAGAGTTCCTTCACCGATGGCTTCGGCATCGATGGTTCCAGCATCCGCGGCTGGGCCGCAATCAACGAAAGCGACATGCTGCTGATCCCCGATGCCACCACGGCGTTCATGGATCCCTTCATGGAAACTCCGACGCTCGTCATGATCGGCGACGTACGCGATCCCCTCACGCGCCAGAACTACGAGCGCGATCCGCGCTGGATCGCCAAAAAAGCCGAACTCTACCTGCAGAACACGGGCGCGGGCGATATCGCTTACTTCGGCGCCGAAGCCGAGTTCTTCATTTTCGATAACGTGCGTTTCGATCAGAACGCGCACTCGGGTTTTTATTTCATCGATGCCGAAGAAGGCCGCTGGAATTCCGGCCGCGAGACCAACAACCTCGGCTATCGTCCGCGCTACAAAGAAGGCTACTTCCCGGTCCCGCCGACCGATCACTATCAGGATCTGCGCTCCGAAATGGTGAACGTGATGGAGCGTTGCGGCCTGGTGATCGAGTGCCACCACCACGAAGTCGCGACAGCGGGCCAGAGCGAGATCGATCAGCGCTTCAACACGCTGGTCAAATCGGCGGACAATATGATGACTTACAAGTACATCGTCCGCAACGTCGCGAATCAGTACGGCAAGACCGTGACCTTCATGCCCAAACCGCTGTTCGGCGATAACGGCAGTGGCATGCACGTGCACCAATCGATCTGGAAAGATTCCAAACCGCTCTTCGCGGGCGATGAATACGCTGGCCTGAGTCGCATGGCGCTGCACTACATCGGAGGCCTCCTCAAACACGCCCGCGCGCTCTCCGCAATCATCGCGCCGACGACGAATAGCTACAAACGCCTGGTCCCCGGATATGAGGCACCGGTGAACCTGGCCTATTCGCGGCGCAACCGTTCGGCCGCGTGCCGGATTCCCATGTACTCAGCAAGTCCCAAGGCGAAGCGCGTTGAGTTCCGGCCGCCGGACCCGTCCGCCAATCCCTATCTCGCCTTTGCCGCGCTCCTCATGGCGGGCCTGGATGGCGTACTGAATAAAATCGAACCGGGTGAGCCTCTCGATAAAGACATCTACGATCTCACCCCGGAAGAAATGAAATCCGTAGCCTCCATGCCGGGCTCGCTCGAAGAGGCGCTCGGCTGCCTCGAAGACGATCACAATTTCCTGCTAAAAGGCGATGTCTTTACCGAAGAGTTAATCGAGACGTTCATCGATTATAAGCGGCGGCACGAAGCGGATGCGATCCGTCTACGGCCACATCCGTATGAGTTTTCCTTATACTACGACATCTAAAGAATTCTTAATCCTGATAGTGAAATTCGGTTAAGTCTATTCTTTCCAGCGTTAACATCTTCATGCGCTGGTCATATCTGTCTGATTCAATAAATCTATTTCATTTGCGGGTTCATGCGACCGTAAACTAGCTTCTTGAGAGGACGTGGTAACGCTTTTGGCGCGTCCGCCTCATGCCAAACCAAAGGGAGAATTCACATGAGAATACCAATTTGCTTGCTGGCAATCGTGTCCTTAACAGGGCTGGCCTATGCGGAAGATCCGGACGATCAGGCAACGGCAACACCACCCGCCGCCGGAACTGCCACGGCCGCACCGGCGACCCCGGCGCCTGCGCCACCCAAGTACGGCGGATTTGTGTTCAGCGGCCTGATTGATGGCTATGTCAACGAAAATACGAACCATCCCTGTCTGACGAGTTCCACCTGTCTGCCGGGAAATGCCATCGGAACCTACAATCAGCTTCAGAACTTTGACATCCTCAACGGCACGCCCGAACTCAGCATGATCAAGTTCACCCTGGATAAGTCGGACTCGGTTTTCGGGTTCCACTTCGACGTGGGCACCGGCGAGACCATGCGCCTGATTCACTCCTCCGACCCCGCCGCCCTGGACCATAAGGCGCTCCGCTATTTCGAGCAGATGTACGTCATCCTCAAGCCGAAGAATACACATGGCACCGAAATTGATTTCGGTACCTTCGTGACATCGGCGGGCGCGGAAGTCATCGAAAGCAATGCCAACTGGAACTACTCCCGTTCGATCCTCTTTGCCTGGGCCATCCCCTATTACCACTTCGGTCTGAAGGTCACGACCCCGGTTAACAAGGTGCTCACCCTCGGTTTCCAGGTTGTCAATCCGTGGAATGAAACGGATGGCGGTCATCGCTTCACCAACATCGGCCTCACTTCGGCGGTGGTGAAGGGAATTTATACCTGGAACGTGAACTACTATGTCGGTCCGAATAATCCGGTTGCCGTTGGCTTGCCTTCCAGCGGAATTCGCAACCTGTTCGATACCACGCTGCTCGTTGCCCCCAACGACAAGACGAGCTTCTACCTGAACGGTGACTACGGCCGTAACAATGATCCGTTTGGCGGCCACGCCACCTGGGGCGGTGTCGCCGCTGCGGGGAGGTATCAGGTGACCAAGGCGATTGCGGTTGCGGGCCGCGGCGAGTACTTCAAAGACGCGCAGGGTTACTCGACCGGCGTGAAACAGAACCTCGGCGAATTCACTGTCACGGGCGAATATAAACTGAGCGACATGTTCATCGTGCGCGCGGAAGGGCGGCACGATATCTCGAGCGTGCAGTTCTTCAACAAGGGCGCGAAGCCGAACAGCGCATATGGCGAGACGACTCTCACGCTCGGCGTCATGGCCGTATTCGGACCCTACAAATAGACACTGTTTCCCCAGGGATCAGTTCTCAGGCGCCGGGTGAATTTCCGCCCGGCGCTTTTTTTTGTCTTTGCTAAACTGAGGTTGCAATGGACAAGCTGCGCAAATGCGTCGCCCTGCTGTCGGTGCTGCTGTTACTCACGGCGGTTCGTTGCATGGCCAACTGCGTCGCGGCCGACGCTCACGTTCCACCCTGCCATCGGCATCATGCTCCTGCTCCTTGTCAGAATCACCCAGGGGCCTCGGCGTATTCTTTTCAGCCCGCCGTTCATTTGGATCAGCCCGTGATTTTCACTGTGGTTCTCTTTGAAGCGGTGCCGGTTTCGCACAGGCTTTGCGGGTTTGTCCGTTCCAATTACGCTCCGCTCCTGCGGCGTCCTCCCGGATTATCCTCCCTCGTTCTCCGCGTTTGATCCTTCGTTTTTTGGTGGCTGCTGCCTGTTGCATCCGACAAAGATCGAAGGAGATCGCTTTTGTGTTGAAGAGATACCTATATGCCGCAGTGCTGTTATCATCGGCCGGGCTGCGCGCACAAACCCAGATGCCCGGCATGGATATGTCAGGAACGGGGATGGCGGATATGAACCCCTCGGGAATGCATTTGATGAATCTCGCGTCCGGCAGCAGCCAGAATCCGTTGTCGTGGCCGATGCCGATGTCGATGCTTCATTCCCGCGGCTGGAACCTCATGTTCATGGCGAATGCCTTTTTAGTCGATACGTAACAATCCGGTCCCCGCGGCGGCGACAAACTGTATTCGGCGAACGGCTTCATGGCTTCCGCATCCCACAAAGCCGGAGCGAAGGGAACCTTCAATATCGAAGCAATGCTGAGCCTGGAACCCGCTACCGTCACAGACCGGCGGTATCCGCTGCTGTTCCAGACAGGCGAGACGGCTTATGGCAAACCGATCGTCGATGGGCAACACCCGCACAATTTCGTAATGGGTCTTGGCGTCCGTTACACGCGCGAAATTGCCGACGAGACTTTTCTGGATTTATACGCCGCACCCGTTGGCGATCCCGCTCTGGGACCGGTAGCGTTTCCGCATCGGGCATCCGCCGCGGAATTGCCGCAGGCCACGCTCTCTCACCACCTGCAGGATTCAACCCACATCGCCGACGAAGTTCTGACGCTCGGAATCTCGCGCCGTCAGTTCAAACTCGAAGCCAGCGGCTTTCACGGCGCGGAACCCGGCGAAAACAGGTGGATCATTCAAACCGGCAGCATGGATTCCTGGTCAGCCAGGCTCTGGTATCTTCCCTCGAAGAACTGGGCAGCGCAGTTTTCCGGCGGAAGGATTGCGCATCCCGAGGCGCTCGAGCCAGGCGATCAGATCCGGCTGACATCGTCGCTCGCATACACAAGGCCGATCGGAGACTCGGCGTGGTCAACGAGCCTGATCTGGGGCCGCAACCACGACACGGGTTCCGGTCACAATCTGAATTCGTATCTGGTGGAATCGGTAGCGCCCGTCGGCTCCCGAAATCTGATAACAGGGCGAGCCGAGCTTGTAGACCGCGACGAACTCCTCAGTTCGGGGAACACATTCCGCATTGGAAGTTATACGGCCGGTTACACACGCGACATTCCGTTATGGGGCGCGCTGCAGACAGGCATCGGCTTCAACTTCACGTCGTACTCGCTGCCGTCGGCCATCAAACCGTATTATGGAGATCATCCGGTTGCCGGCAGCATGTTTATCCGTGTTCGCCTAAAGGGGCATACATGATCAGAAATACTTGTTTAGCCTGTACTGTTCTCGCTGCCATGCTCTTCGGAGCGGAAGCGCCGAGGACGTTCATCGGAGTAGTCACCGACACAATGTGCGGCGCAAAACCGCACACCAGCATGATGAAAGACAAAACCGACGCGGAGTGCACGAAGATATGCGCGCGCGGAGCCAATCAATATGCCTTGTACGACGGCACGGCAGTCATGAAACTCAGCGACCAAAAAACCTCAGAGAAATTCGCCGGACAGAAGGTCCGGGTAACCGGCACCTACGACGAAAAAAGCAAAGTTCTAAAGGTAGTTTCAATCTCTGTAGAGTAAGCCGTTTAGCCTGTGCCGTTGTGAACCTCACAGAGAGGGTGGCGTAGACGGTCTTGCCGTCTGCGTTCTTCCCGAATATTATTCGAATATCTCTGCCGGCCCGAGCTCAATTCCCAGTTCAGGAATCACGAGAGACTGCACTTCTGTCAATCCGGTATCGCACGTATAAAGACGCCGCGAATGAGGATCGACCAGCCAGACATGCCCAACACCCCATGCCCGATACTCCTGAAGTTTTTCCCGGACTGCGGTAAGCCGATCGTCCGGCGATAGAATCTCAATGGCGATAAGCGGGGGTGCATCGGGCACCGACAGCGTGGGCGCTGAGGGCCAGAAAACGGCAACGTCCGGAACCAGATAACGGCCCTCACGTAATTTCACGCGCAGCTCAGGGCAAGCGTAAACCGGGAGGCGCTGGCGAAGAGTCTCGAAAAAAAACGCCAGCAAGCTCTGCGTTCGTGAGTGAAGGTAATCAGGCAGGGTCCGCTCCACAATTTCGCCGTCCTGATATTCGCAATCAAGACCAGGGAAGCTGGTGTGCAGGTACTCCTCGACAGAAATTGCCGCCTTCGTTCCCATAGTCAAAGAATACCGCAGATTGAGATGAGCGCAGATTAAGACAAATCCATAGCCTGAGTTTTCAATCGGCGTCCATCGGCGTTCATCGGCGGCCGTCCAGCTTTGGCTTTTTTCAGCAGCCTGCATGCCGGAGAAAGTGCGTACCGATTTATGCCGTAGCGTACAATGGTTCTTACCCAATCCCCGATCTAAAAACCTGGAGGAAATTGTTGGATTCTGCAATCCTGGCTCTGGAAGACGGTACGGTCTTCGAGGGCAGGAGTTTTGGTGCGCCCGCCGAACGCTCCGGCGAAGTAGTCTTCAATACGTCTCTCACCGGTTATCAGGAAATCTTCACGGATCCTTCCTATACCGGGCAAATTGTCATTCTCACCAACCCGCAAATCGG
>Ga0206996_1231_pt1 | contig 9307 bp, 5 predicted proteins | sample Alteio_BWMinCont_2_FD_153467 | JGI IMG/M metagenome (GOLD analysis project Ga0206996, IMG submission 153467) | Enriched cells from forest soil in Barre Woods Harvard Forest LTER site, Petersham, Massachusetts, United States -... | ecosystem: Environmental > Terrestrial > Soil > Temperate forest >...
TGGCGGGCGAGCAGCAGGCGAATGATGAATGACTGGTGCGGCGGGGGCCGATTGGTTTGATGTTGCGGCTTTGCTTCAGTGAATCTTCAGAGTTGCGGTTCATACTTTACGCGGGGAAGAGGATCAAACCACTATGAATCGAACATGGATCGGATTATCTGTCATGATCACCGCGCTTGCCATGCCTTACGCCGGCAGCGCTCAGAATTTCAAAGTCGAAAAGTACGATATCAAGGGCGACGGCGGCACGGACTATGTCGCCGTGGAAGCCGCTACGGGGCATGTGTTTGTTTCGCGTGCCACTCACATGATGGTGGTCGATGGCGCTACCGGCAAGGTGCTTGGGGACATTCCGAACACTCCGGGCGTCCATGGCGCGGGCATCGCGACGAAATCCGGCCATGGATTCACGACGGACGGCGGCGACCAGAATGTCACGATGTTCGATCTGAAGACATTCGCTCCGATCAAGCAGATCAAGGTAGGACCCGGTCTCGACGGCATTATGTATGACGAGCCCGACGATAAGATCGTTCTGACCAATCACAGCAACCCCGGCACGCTGACGGCGATCGATCCGAAAAGCGGCGACATTGTGGCTACGGTGGAACTCGAAGACAATGCGCCCGAGGGAGCGGCGGCTGACGGTAACGGGCACATCTTCGTTAACAACGAAGGTAAGAACACGATCCAGGTGATCGACGTGAAGACGTGGAAGGCGACCGCCTCATGGCCGCTGGCGCCGTGCGCGGGACCGACGGGTATTGCGTATGACAAGGCGTCGAACCGGATTTTCTCGGGATGCAGCAATACATCGGTTGTGGTGGATGCCTCGTCAGGCAAGATTGTGGCGAGCATTAAGAATGGCACGCGCGTGGATGCGCTGGGATGGGACCCGGGGAAGAAACTGATTTTCATTCCGAACGGGGGCGAGGGCAATGTCACGGTGGTTCACCAGGATTCCGCTGACAAGTACACGGTAGTGGATACGGTTGCTACGTTTGCGGGGGCGAAGACGATTTGCGTCGATCCCGCGACGCATACCGCTTATTTGTTCCAGCCTGAGCGCGGTCCGGCTCCGGCTCCGCCCGCCGGAACGCCAGCACCGGCTCCGGGTGGACGCGGGCGCGGTCCGCAGGGGCCGATTGTGGCTGCCTGGTTTATTGCGGTCCGACCGTAATCAGCTTTTCAAAGAATTCGGCGTATTTCTTTGCCATGTTTTCGGCGGAGCATTCTATCGCGGCGTCGCGCACTTTTGCGACGGCGCCCGCGTAGAATTCCGGATCGAAGGCGAGTTTTCGAATTACTTCCACCCATGGCTCCACCGCCTCCGCTGTGGGAGGTTTTCTTGTGGCGAGAGTCAGATCGGCCGGCAGTGGCAGGACGAAACCGGCTCCGCGGCACATTTCGGCCAGGCCGCCGCGATCACTGACGATCGGCACGACTCCGTTGACGAGCGCTTCCGACACTACGCGGCCGGAAGCTTCTTCGATTACAGACGGCGCGAGCAGCACTCGTGTGTTGGTGTAAATATCGCGCGGTTTCGGCACTGAGCCCGCGATCATGATGCTGGCGTGCCGCCGCAGATCGAAGCCGCCCGCTGCTCCCGCACCGACCACCATGCCGGCTGTGCCGCGCGACTCGATTGCGAGCACCGCGATCTTTGGCTCGCGCTTCCCTAACTCCTCTGCTAAACGCGCGAAGAAAAACAGGCCCTTCTCGATGGACGGATTCACCATGGTGACGAAGATGGGATCGCGTTCGGGTGCGATGACATCTTCGGGGTCGATGGGATCGGGCAGGGGTGTCGAGTTCAGGCCGATCGCATCGCGATACTTCTTTGCGAGAAACTCGCTCGGCGTGATGACTGCGTCCAGTTCACCGAGAAGATGTCCGCTGCTGAAATAACCGAGGTTGTAAAGGCAGAATGCGATCCGGCAATGCTTCATGCGCGCCCGGCGGATGCGTGCGACGTCTCCCGGGAGGCCTCCATAGGTCAGGACAATGTGCGGCTCGAAGGTTTGCAGTTCGTAATCGAACATCTTGTCGAACTGGCGGCCGTGGGTCTTCTGCCAGTTATGCGCCTGCAGGGTTCCGGTATCGAGAACAGAGTAGTGAATGCCGTTGTGGGTGTAGTCGAGGGTACGGAAGATGCTGCCGGGAACACGGGAGGAACGCGGGTCGAGCCCCATGGATTTCAGGTAAGGTGCTGCGCCGGTTTTTTGCCCCCGCTCTGTGGCAGTAGTCGCGATGCTGCGGACGTCGAAGCCGGACTGCCGGGCAAATTCGGCGGCTGTCCGCGCACTGCGTGCCGCGCCGCTCGAAGGATCCTGTGGCAACTGAGGAAGCGCCAACAGGAGACGAGGCTTCATGTTTCGGGCGAGGCGACTTTATGCGGGGCGGCGGAACCAGCGCCGGGCGAAGCCTGCGGCCATGGCAATCAAGCCGAGGAGGATTAACCCGATGCTACCCGGCTCGGGCGTTGCGGCCGTCTGTTCTGACGCCACACCCGTGAGTGAAGCATTGACCGCTGAGACAAAACCCGTCTGGTCGGTGCAGAAACCGTGGTCACACGAGGATCCGGCCACGGCCCAGTTCGTGTTGAAAAGCAACGAAAAGTCCACGTTGGCCCCGGAGCCGCTTGCCGCGAGGGCAGCGATCTTCGCATTGAGGTCGTCGGGGGCCGCGAAATCCACCACGCCCGAAACAAACCTACTCAGCCCGCCCTGGTCCAGAGAGGTGTCCGTTACGCTGAACAGGGAGACGCCGTCTGCCTGCAGCGAGATGGTGTAGCCCGGCAGTATCTGGAGGTAAGTTCCCAGAGGCTGGCCTTGTTGTCCGCTGTTAAGGGTGCCGTTGCCGGCAGAAAACTGATAAGCGAATTCCAGTTCCGGCACAATACACGGCGCGCCCACGCCCGCGCAGTTTGTACCGGCGGAATTCAGCTGGAGAGGGCCCTGCCACTCATAACGGTAACCCAGGCTGCCCTCGTCCCCGCCGGATAAGAAGATTTGTCCGGAAGTGGAGGCGCCGACGGAAAAGCCAATCAAGCCGCCTGCCTCTCCCGTCTGGGAGACTCCGCAGGAGGGTCCGGCGCAATCAGCCGGGCTAATCGGCAAAATGACTGCCGCGCTGGCGTGATTGGCGCTCACTGCCGCGGCGAGGGGAACAATCACGAGTGCGCCGGTGCGGGCGGCCTTTTTCATCAGGGCCGCGGCCCGGGCGACGTAATCGACGTTGGAATCGGGGTTGTGATCCATGATGCGTTTTGAATTTTCAATATTAGCAGGATGCTGAAAAGAGAGGCAAGTGCCGATCGGAGTGGCTAGTCAGTTACGCTCTGCCAGCATTGCCTGGGTGCAGTTGGCCGGTTTGAGGACCGGGTTGCATCTGGCGTTGGGATGGGTTTGTCCTTCGGGGCGGACGGTTACGAAGAAGCCGGATTGCGCTGGTTCGCCTGCGGGGTAATCGGTGCTTAGGATTTGGGCTCCGCTGTTGATGGAGGCATCGCGTTTTGCGGGGGTGGGGTCGGTCATGGTGCGAACGAGGTAGCCTTTGCGGATGAGGCCGGGGACCAGATCGGGATTGGTGGCGGAGTCGTTGCATTCCGTGAAAGCGGCGTCGGGTTCGCCTGGGGTGGCGTTGGTGAAGAAGATGCGGCCTTCGAGTGCGGGATGTCCTTTGGTGTAGAGCGGCTCTACGCGTCGCTGATCCAGGAGGAAGATTACTTTATCGCGGGCCTTGTCTAAGGTCGGCCAGCCGTCCGCAAGGATAGCGTCATTCAGAGTTTTGTGAGTGCCGCGTACGTTGTCTGGTGTGATTAATTCCGCGGGCTGGAAGACGGAACGGACTTCCGCGTCGAGCGCATCGAAGGTTTCGGCGGTGATTGGTTCGGGCTCCGCCATGCCTTCCATTCTGGGTTTGCCGTCTTTGTTTTCGACGAGGATGAAGATCGGGAGATGACCTGGGTGCGCTTTCGACCAGTTGCGAATTGTGGTGAGGCAGTTGATGAACGGCTCGCAGTTGCTGCGGTAGTCGATATCCTGCACGTGGAGAACTTTGAAGCCGGGCTTCAACATGATTCCGGCGGTGTCGAATGGGGGATCGGCGGGCAGCCCTGCTTTCGCGGCGAGAACCGGACCCTGCGGGTGGGCGAAGAGGCCGCCTTTGGTGTCGGCGTAGACATCGATTTCGAGCTGGCGGACACCGTCGTTGAGTTGGGTTTCGAGCGCGGGATGACGGTAGTCGAGCGAGGCGGCTGAGGTGGGGCTGAGTTTGCGGAGGTTCTCCATCTCATTCGGGCTGATGCCGGAATGGTAGCTGTTGTGGGTGCCGACGAGCTGGATCTCGTTGATCTTTATTTGTTGCGCGTTGGCTACCGCCGCCAGCGCCAGGAGAAAGAGAAGTCCTTCGAGCTTCGCTCGAACGGCAGACGGCGCGACCGTCCACCCTACCCTTGCTGAGAAAGAGAGTCTCATTTAGAAGACCAGTTTGAGCGCCAACTGAAGCTGACGCGCGGGGAAGGTGGAGTTGAAAACACCGAAGCCGCCGCTGTTGGAATTGGTGCCGCCGACCGTGGCGAAGTTGGTCTTGTTGAGCAGATTGAACGCTTCGGCCCGGAACTGCAAGTAGCGGGCTTCGTCAATGGGGAAGTTCTTGTGGAGGCCGAAGTCGGTGGAGTACACGGCGGGGCCGCGCGCGACGTTGCGGGGCGCGGTTCCGAAGGGCTGAGTGTAGACGGGCACCGAGAACGCTGCGGGGTTGAGATAGTAAATCGGATTTCCCGTGCTCAGATAGAGCGGCTGTCCGGCAACGATATTGGGACGTTCGGAGACGAGACCGCTGACCTGCTGCTGGGTCGATGCGGAGTAACCGACGTTGATGGGAAGCCCGGAGCTCATGGTGTTGATCATGTTGGCCGACCAGCCGCCGACAGCAAAATCGAGAGCCCGGTTGGCGACGTTGAAGTGGCGGCCGCGGCCTACGGGTAATTCATAAAGGACCGAGAGAGTATCGTTGAGCGGCTGGTTGTAACCGGAGAGACCGCGCTCGATGCCGGGATTGTAATAGTTAATGCGCGAGTTATCGCCGTCGTAGTTTTCGAGGTGGCCGGGCGCGTTGTCGATGGCCTTCGACCAGGTGAAGGAATTCAGAAGATAGAGGCCGTTGCCGCTGCGCTTTTCCAGCTTGACCTGCAGGGCGTCATAGCTGCCGAAGCCGCCGTTGTATGCCACTTCGATATCGGTGAAGCCCTGAATGGGGCGGCGGGAAATGAGACTGTTGTTCTGGTTCAGCTGGTTGGGCAGAGCCTGGTTGGCATCCGACAGAACGTTGAGGCCTACGCTGTGATTGCCGACGTAGGCGACATCGAGCAGCAGATCTTTCATCACTTCCTGCTGCACGGTGAAGTGCCAGCTCTGAACGTAACCGTTGCGGGTGCTGCCAGGAATATAGCGGACCTCTGAGATCGCGGTGCTGAAGTTCGAGGGGTCGATGATGCCGTTGGGGAAGCCCTGGGCGACAGAGCGGAAGCAGGTTCCGGCGGCCGCGGCGGCACTGGCACAGAAGCCCAGGCTCGGCAGCTGGTTGATCGACGAGTTGATAATGTACGGACCGTTGTAGGCCAGAAGATTTTCGCCGCCCGCGCGATTGAAGAGGACGTAGCTGATGCCGTAGGCGGAGCGGATTACGGTTTTCGGGAGGATCTGATAAGCGAGGCCCACGCGCGGCGCCCAGTCGTTCGGATCGGGATGGACGAGTGCGCGGTTGTAGAGGCTGCCATCGCTGGCGAAGATCAGGGAGTTCGTCTGCGGGTTAAAGTTGGCCAGCTTGTTGTCACTGGTGTATTGCGGGGTGGCGAACTCGTAGCGCAGGCCGAGATTGAGGGTCAGTTTATTGTTGAATTTGAAATCGTCCTGCAGGTAGCCGAAGTACATGCGCTGACGGTAATGCGCGACAGGGTTGTTGTTCAGCGTGTAATTGGTGGGCGCGCCATAGAAGTAATCAGCAAGGCCGTAGACGGCTTTCGCGGTGTTGCTGAGGCTGTTGACGCACGAAGGATTCGACGCGTAGCAGGGATCGCTGAAGTAGCCACCGAAGGAGAGCTGGCCGTACTTGGGGTTGAAGTCGCTGACATCGGTATCGATGTTCTGGTATTCAAAACCCATTTTCAGGCTGTGGCGGCCGAGGATTCGGGTGTAGTTGATTTTGGGGTCATAGACGAGCGGGTATTGATATTGCGGATTGCTGCTCTGCCGTCCGAATTGCGAGAAGCCGCTGACGGAGGAACTGATGAGACCGCCTGCGAATGCGGGATCGAGCGGCTGGTTAGGGATGGTGAAACCCGCAGTCGGCTGGCCGACCGTGGAGGGAAGCTTGCCGTTGTGGCTGTAGTCGCCGCCGAAGCGGAATTCGAGAATGGAAGTCGGGCTGAGCGTGTAGGTGAAGCCGCCGACACCCTGATAGGTCTGCACGTAGACGTTGCCATTGGCGTTGCCGCCGGCTGGCCCGGGAATATTTGGGGGACTGAAGATTCTTGTATCGAGCTGGCTGTAGCGTGCGAAGGCGGTGAGTTTGGAGCTGACGTAATAGTCGACGCGGATATCGCCTTTGTCGTTATAAATGGTGTCTACGGGGGCGGACTCGTAGTTGTTGGAGAGGCCGGGAAGATTGGGCGCGGGGAGAGTTGTGAGAGCGCCTGCAATCGGGCTGAATTGCGAAGCCGGGATGATGCCGTTGGGCGCGACGACGCCGGTGAACGGATTCGCGATCGGTAAGCCGTAGGCGCTGAAGTCACCCTGATCCATGGCGGTGGTGGGAACAGACGCGAACTGGAGAGGATGGTAGGCGCGGCGGAAACCTTCGTAGTCGCCGAAGACGAAGAGTTTGTTGCGAACGATGGGCCCGCCTGCAGCTGCGCCGAACTGATTCTGATTGAACGGGAGAGTGCCGTTGACCGGCTTGAAAAAACCGACGGCGTTAAGAACTGTGTTTCGGTTGTATTCCCAGAGCGAGCCGTGCAGTTGATTGGTACCGCTCTTGATCGTGGCGTTGATGACTGCGCCGGCGGCGTGATCGTATTCCGCACTGAAGTTGTTCGTTTCGACTTTGAACTGCTGGATAGCGTCGGGGCTCGGCTGCATGACCTGGTTGGAGAAGCCCTGGTTGCTGGTGCCGTAGGCATTGTTATCGACACCATCGAGCATGAAGTTGTTGAGCTCGCTGCGCTGACCGTTGACATTATAAGAAGCGTCGCGGCTGGAATCGGTGCCATTTTCGAGGGCCGATTTGGCTGCACCGGGGACGAGCAGCGTGAGGTCGGCGTAGGAGCGGCCGTTGAGAGGAAGCTCGGCAATTTCGCCGGGGTTAATGACCTGTCCGCGAGAACTGTTGTCGACTTCAAGAACGCCGGCGGCGTCGGTTACGGTGACGGATTCGGAGACTGTGCCAATTTCGAGTTTGAGGTCGACGCGCTGACGGGCATCGACGGCAAGTTCGAAGGGGCTGGTTTCGGAGACTTTGAAGCCGGTCATTTCGACGCGGACGCGATAGGCGCCGAGGCGCTGATTGACGAAGAGGAAGCTGCCTGCGGTATCGGTTTCCGCTTTGAGCGACGTGCCGGTTCGCACGTTTGTGAGTATTACGGTTGCTCCGGAGACGATGTGGTCCGAAGGATCGGTGATGGTACCGAGCACGGAGCCGGATTCGAACTGCGCGAAACTCAGCAATGCGGAGAAAAGGAAAAGTGCGGAGACACGTGTGGCCTGGTGAATGTTTAACATGTTTGTGAAAATTTCCCCCCGGATCAAAGCAACAAGACTATGTTGCCAAGCCGGATTTACAGCTTGATTACGGGACGAAAACAGTGCTGTAACGGAGAGAGCCTGCCCTGGCGGCGGACTCGGGGGGCTTCAGATCCAGTGGCTATACTTTGCAGCCGGAACGGTAAAGAAAAACGTCGAGCCGCATCCAGACTCAGATTCGACCCAGATTCGGCCGCCGCGGCTTTGGACAATTCGCTCGCAAATGGCGAGGCCCATACCGGTTCCGGGATAGTCGGCACTGGAGTGAAGGCGCTTGAAGATTCCAAATATCTGTTCCCGGTACTGCGGATCGATACCAATACCGTTATCCCGGACGGAGAGGGTCCAGAAATCACCGTTGCATTCCGCGGAAACGTGGATTACGGGCGGAGCTTCGCTGCGATAGCGGATGGCGTTTCCAATGAGATTTTGCAGTAACTGCTCCATCTGAAACTCGTGCATGTTTACGACAGGGAGAGCAGCGTGGGTTACGGTAACACTGTTCGCATCGATCGTCGTTTTCAGATTGGCGAGCGCCCGGGCAAAAGACTCGTTGACGTCGATATCCTTATCCGGCTCCTGAGACATGGTTGAAGCGCGGGTGAAGGCGCGCAGGTCGCTGAGCAACTGCTCCATGCGCGCGGCGCCTTCGACGAGGTAGCCGAGGTACAGGTCGCCGTCTCCGGACAGCTGTTCACCGAATTTCCGACGAAGCATTTCGCTATAGGTGGAAACCATGCGGAGCGGTTCCTGGAGATCGTGCGATGCAGAATACGCAAAGTGTTCCAGATCCGCGTTCGATCGGCTCAGGGCTTCATTGGCGACACGGAGCGCCTCATCGCTCCTGATCTGCGCCGAGATATCACGGGCGACTTTCGATGCGCCAACGATCATGCCCGACGAGTCGCGAATCGGGGAGACTGTCAGGGAAATGGAGAGGATGCGGCCATCTTTCGCTTTGCGGTAAGTCCGGTAGTGATCGATGCGCTCACCCCGGGTGATGCGCTCGAGGATATTGGGGATTTCGTCCACCCGGTCGGGAGCGGCGAGCATGGATACCGGCTGCCCGATTGCCTCGGTTTCGGTGTAACCGAAGATTCGTTCCGCGCCTCTGTTCCAGCTGCGAATAATGCCGTGGAGATCTTTGCTGATCACGGCGTCGTCAGAGGACTCGACGATTGCCGCCAGGCGCTCGTGGACGGCTGCGGCGTCCTCTGACGCGAGAAGATCGCGCGTGAAACACCGGGTATGGACGAACTTTCCATTCTTGCGATAGACGCTCGAATTGATCGCGACCACGCGCAGCGAACCATCCCTGCAGCGCAGACGGGCCCTGTAGTTGTGGAGATCCTGGTTTTCTGTCAGGCGCTTCAGGATATCGGCAATGACGGGCTGATCAGCATGAAATTCCGCGATATTGTGCCCGATGTATTCTTCGGCGGCATAGCCGAGGAAACGCAATTCGGTATTATTTGCCCAAAGAATGGCGCCGTCGGCTCCGACCC
>Ga0206996_1232_pt1 | contig 9300 bp, 4 predicted proteins | sample Alteio_BWMinCont_2_FD_153467 | JGI IMG/M metagenome (GOLD analysis project Ga0206996, IMG submission 153467) | Enriched cells from forest soil in Barre Woods Harvard Forest LTER site, Petersham, Massachusetts, United States -... | ecosystem: Environmental > Terrestrial > Soil > Temperate forest >...
TGACGCGCACCGTCAGCCCCTTGACATCGGCGATGCGCTGGATGTTGTTGATGATAATCGATTCCTGCTCGGTGTAGGAATCGCTGGTGTCGACTTCCTGGCCCAGCGTGGCCTTGACGATCACGTAATCGGTGAACTGCTTGACGATGCGGACGGCGTCATCGAGTTCTTCCTGCGTGGGTACCGTGCCACCGATGGTCGCCTGGTCCTTGTCGAACGTGATGGTCAGGCCGCGATACCCCTTGGCCGAGAAGGAATTTTGAATCTCCAGGACGTCGGCGCCACGATTTTCAAACGTGGAGATGAAGTAACGGTAGATTTCCTTGTTGCTGTAGACGGTCAAGGTCGTCTTGCCCGCAGTGGTCGCTTCGATCAGGAGAACCTTGTTGGTGGTGTCGGGTTGGACGACACGAACAATTCCCGACTGGGAGAGGCTCGTATCGTCGATATCGTTGGGGAAGCTCAGCCGCTTCGATTCGTTCAGGTTGATGTAGAGGCGTTCTGGCGCCGGGCTGACGGCGATGGCGTAGAGGAGGGTGCGTCCGTCGCTTTTAACCGTCAGGGTGGCGTTGCCGCCGGCCATTCCGACGATGGAAAGCTGGTTGGGAGCGCCATCAGACTTGTCGACTTTGACGATGCCTTCCGGCACAACGTTGAAGCTGTCGATGGGCCGGTCGATCGGCAGCAGTTTGGTTTCGCCAAAGAAGACGTCGAGTTGCTGCGCAACCGGCGCTTGGGCCCGGCCCAACCCGCAGGTGAGCGCAAGCAACAAGCACGCCAGAAGGGCGAGACTAAGGGGCGGGCGGTGGTGGTGTAGTTGCATTCGTTGTTCCCTGGTTTTTCGCTTCTTCCGCTTCGATTTGCTTTTGGAGATCCTGTACGCGTTGAATGGAAGTATCCGTCATCTTCTGGAGCTTCTTGGGGTTCTCGTCATAGTCGTATCCCACATAAGGCTTGACCTTGACTTCGGTGTTGTCCCTGCGGGAACGGAGAATCATGCTTAGTCTCAAGTCTTTGGAGTGAGACATATTGACGAGGGCCTGGGCCTGTTCAGGCGTGACCTCAAACATAACGGCCATGGTACCTGCCGCCCCCGCAACCGGGGTGAGACCGCTGGTCTTGTCGGTCCTCATGGTGGGACCAGGAACGTAAAGGACCTGCAGGTTCTGCATGAACATCTGGGTATCATACTGCCAAGCGCCATCAGGGCTGATTCGAGTTGCCAGGATATCGACCTTGTCACCATCAACCACGAAACCACCCGTGGCATTCGGTTCGCCGCCGGTGAAAATATTCAACGCCACGGCCCTCATGCCGGGCGGGATACGCCCTTCCATGAAAGGAAGGGTCTTGCCGACGTTACGGTTGTTCAGCGGATCGCCCTTTTCGATGTGGCGGACGGCGTATGACCCAATCACGTCATCATTGTTCTTGTCCGTGTAGGCATCGGGCAGGATGCCTTCAGGGGTCTGTTTCACCTCGAAGAAACTGGGGCTGATGCGGACGCCGGGATCGATCGGCTGCGTGGCGTAAAGAACCCCGCGCATATGGGTGTTGGTTTCCTGCACGGTCGTCGTCGGCTTGGAGGCGTTGGCGGCATTGGCCTTGTCGAGCGCGTCCTGAGCATCCTGCCTGATTTTAGCCATCGCAGCGTCCGCGTCAGCTTTCACAGCCTTTTCGTGCTGGACATAAAAGATGACAGCAAAGAGGCCGAGAACGACCGCGCCAATGATCGCGTAAGGGGGAGATTTCTTTTTCACAGTGTTATTTCTGGCCCTTAACAGTTATTTTCACGCATTCTTGTATAAAAAGAAAGTAGGAGTCAAACCTTTTCATTACAATTTTGTTGCATACTCGCCTTTTGCCTCTGGGAAGAGAAGTTCCCCAAACGGCATTCTCTTCTCTTGGGAACTCCCGATTAGCAGGGGCCATTCCATTTTGCGGCAGCTCCGGTCAGCGCGTCCCGAATAGACGCGTACCATTGCTTGGGTAAAGAACCTCATCGTAAGCAGCGGGGTATTGTGGGAAGAATCTGCTCGGCCTGTAGCGGCGCGTCTATGACCGCCGAGGATGTGCCCAAGTGTGTTGCTCATGCGTTCGGCGGTCATAGACGCGCCGCTACATACTGCACGCCGCAAGCGACGGGGAATTAACCCAACGAGATTAAACTAACGGGCCACTTACTCGTTGATCGCGGCCATGGTCGCGGCCATGCCCTTTTCTTCCCGTTCACGAGCAGATTCGACGTCGTACGCGAAGTTGTCGCGATGCTCCGGATTAAGAGGGGACATGGCGCGCAGCTCTTCGATCATCGGAGGAATGACCTTGAGGGCGTGGTCGATATCGGCCTCGGTGTTGTAGTGGCTGAAGGAGAAGCGGACGCAACTGCGCGCGCGCGCGGGGGTCATGCCCATAGCGCTGAGGACGTGGGAAGGATCGAGCGAGCCCGTGGTGCAGGCGGAGCCGGAGGAGGCGCAGATGCCGGCGCGATCGAGACGCATGAGGATGGCTTCGGCCTCGACGAAATCGAACGCGATGTTGCTGGTGTTGGGAAGACGCTGGTCGCGTTTGCCGTTGATATAGAGGTGAGGCAGTTTCTCCATGAGCGCTTCTTCAAAGAGATCGCGCATGGCGCGGATGCGGGTCTGTTCGTCGCCGAGTTTTTCCAACGCGAGTTCCGCCGCACGGCCGAGCCCGACGATGGAGGCGACGTTTTCCGTGCCGCCGCGTTTGCCGCGTTCCTGTCCGCCACCGATGACGTAGGGGACGATCTTGGTGCGACGTTTGACGTAGAGGACGCCGACGCCTTTCGGAGCGTGGAGCTTGTGACCGGACATGGAGAGGAAATCGATGTCGCTCTTGGCGACGTGGCTGAGATCGATTTTTCCGGGAGTCTGCACGGCATCGGTATGGAAAAGGACGCCCTTCTTTTTGCAGAGGGACGCAATTTCCTCGACGGGGAAAATAACACCGGTCTCATTATTGGCCCACATGATCGAGACAATGCCGGTGTCGTCGCGGATGGCGTTCTCGACATCGGACACTGAGAGAGTGCCGTCGGCGGCGACAGGCAGGCGGGTGACGCCGAAGCCCATGCGCTCGAGGACATCGGTCTGGTTCATGATGGCCGAGTGCTCGACCTGGGTGGTGACGATGTGCTTCTTGCCGCTGGTTTGCAGGGCGGACCAGATGGCGGCGTTGTCGCTTTCGGTCCCGCAGCTCGTGAAGATGATTTCCTTGGGCGTGCAGCCGAGGAGAGAGGCGACCTTGGCGCGGGCCTCGATGAGGTGGCCTTCCACGAGCTTGCCGAAGCTGTAAGCGCTGGAGGGGTTGCCGTAATATTCGGTGAGGAACGGCACCATGGCCTCGAACACCTCCGGCGCGACGCGCGTGGTGGCGTTATTATCAAGGTAAATGACTTCGGGGCGGGAGGCGTGCATAAGATAAACGGGAACAGGCTAGATTACCTTCCCTGCGAGAGGATGCAAGTCTGATTGCGGGGGAAGACAGGGGAGTTTTAGATAGGATTAATATGATTAATGGGATTAGGGGAAGGAAGCAGAACTTTCTCTTTCTGTTTTCCCACTCCTATTAATCATATTAATCCTATCTAAACTCCCCCCTCAGTAGAGAGGTTTGCGGAGTTGAGCGAGACCGATGGCGAGGACGAAGATGAGGTAGCTGGCGAGCAGGCTGAGGATGAAAAAGGGGAGGGACAGCGAGGCGGCAAAGACGGTTGCGCCCGCGACAAGGCCGCTGATGATCTGCATGCCGAGGAGCGGGATCATCATGATGGGATCAGCGAGCAGCTTGGGCCGAACGCCGGGCTTGACCGGGTTGGCGAAGGTCTCACCGACGAGGCTGGTGGCGATGCCGAGCGGGATGCCTCCAAACAGGACCGCACAAGCGAGGAGTTTTTCTTCGGTGAATAAAAGCCCGATGCCGGTCAGCAGTGCGGCACCCAGCGGCCAGAGGCCTCCGGCGAGCATCTTGCCCACGCGGAAGAGCCGCACGTCGTGCGGCGACATATTAAGCAGGTCGTCGCATTCCTCGACCGTTCCGGCGGCAATGGTGAACATGCCGGAGAGCACCCCGGCCACGAAAATGATAAAGAATGCAATGGCCCAGAGGAAGTCCTGTCGGCCGAGGACGCAGGCGATACCGATGGGCATGAGCGACTGGGCGAGACATTGAACGAGCATCATCGGCGTGCGGACGATGAGGCGCAGGTTTTTTCGGACATCCAGAAAAAGAAGGCCGGAGCGGAAAGCGGCATCGGCCACACCGGGACGTGCGGCGCCGTTATTTTCGGTGAGATGCTGGGTGCCCTCTACGAACGCGCGCTCGGTCAGGAGCAGCGTGATGAAGGAGAAAATGGCAGCAGTGGAAAAAATACCGCCGAGATAAACCGGGTTACCCGCCGCGGCCTTGGCCATCCAGACGAGCGGGGTGTGGCTCAGGGCGATGAAGTGGGCCTGCAACTCCGGCGGCATGCGAGTCTGGTCGGCGGTGAGGTTCATCTGGGCGACGGAAACGCTGAGTGAGCCCGCGAAAAAGGTGACGCCGAAGACGAGCAGAAAGGGAACGGCCTGGGAAAAAAAGCGGGCGCGTTTCAAACCCAACATTGCAATGAGGCCAAACGAAAAGAGTCCGTCAAGGCAGGTGACGATGATGGCGATGGCCAGCCAAACAGGATAGCCCCAGAGGAAGTTAAGATGCACGCCGAGGGTGATGACTCGGATATTGATATACGGAATGATGATGAAGCCGTCGACGAGGCACGACTGGAGAGCGTTGCCGAAAAGCCGTGCGGCGAGCACGGCCCGGGGTGAGACGGGGGAACTGAGGAGCAGATCGCTGTCGTCCTGTTCATGGAGGACGACGAGGGCGCGGACGAGGCCGCCGCTGAGCATGACGAAAAGCAGGAAGGACCAGACGGAGGTGCTCAGCCCGGCGATGAGATGAGGCTTGTCGGTGGAAGGAGAGTTCCAGACGTAGCTGAACAGGGCAAAGGCTCCGACATGAAGCCCAATCATGAAGACGACACCGAAAAGCATGCCGCTGGAACGGAGGACGCGGTCGCGCCAGGTCTTGCCCGCGAGGTGCTTGCGGACACCCTGTTTGATATCGACCCAGACGAGGCCCGCGCCGACCCGGAAGGAGTGGGCCAGCGAGCCGGCGGGGGAGAGGGCGCTGATCATTTTGACAGGATTAACAAGATTAATGGGATTGGGGAAGGCGGGGGATTTTACCAGCGCAAGGATGATTCCCTCGGGTGGCCCGGACAACTTGTTGTCCGGGTGGCCGAAGGCCACAGGAGGTCGCCCTAGATCGACGGCGTTAGGTCAACCCCAACCGATTCACCAAGCTCATAAAACCGCGCTGAACTCCAGGTCCATACCCGAGCATTCTCCGTCAAACCAGCCACCACAGGATTATTGTGCATATACTCAAGCTTCTCGCGGAGCTTTAAATCCGTATCGATATTGAAGTCATAAAAGCCCGCCTGCCAAATGGCGCAACCGTCCGGGCACAGTTGATTATAACGCGATAACTCCCGAGCAAAGAATCGTTTAATCCTATAAGAACTGGTCTTTTTCCAGACTTGAACAAAAGCGCTGATATTAAATTGATCATCGCCTGAAATGATGGCGTGACCGTGATTGGGCATAACAACGAATCCCGCGCATTTAGTCTGCCGTGCTTGAAGGCACTGCTGAAGTACCTCCAAGACGATATCTCGTGTCTCGCCTGAATCGAGAAACCGGCGCCTTTGATAAGTGGAAAAAGTCAGGAAATGAGGCTGACCTGAGACATTGAAAATGCGGCGTTGCGGCATATTTAAATATTCTTGGGTGACCTCCTGTCCCGCATTCGCGGGACCCGGACAACAAGTTGTCCGGGCCACCCGAGCTTTTTTAAAGCGGCGCTTCCACTTTTTGTTCCTGGATCAATTGCAGGAAGATGTCTTCGAGCGAACCGGCGGCCTGGCCGGAATGGGAACGGAGTTGCGCCATGGTGCCCTCGGCGATGATGCGGCCGCCGCTCATGATGGCGATGCGTTCGGCGAGGCGCTCGGCGACTTCGAGGATGTGCGTGGTGAGAATGACGGTGCCGCCTTGCTTGAGAAATTGTTGGAGGATGTCCTTCACCAAGCGCGCGGCGGAGGCGTCGAGGCCGGTGAGCGGTTCGTCGAGGAGGATTAATTTCGGCTCGTGGATGAGCGCGCTGGCGAGGGCGATCTTCTGCTTCATGCCGCGCGAGTAGGACTCGATCCATTCGTGGCGACGGTCCCAGAGCTGGAGCTGTTCGAGAAGTTCCTGCGCGCGCTGGCGGGCGAAAGCGGCGTCGATGTTCCAGAGCGCGGCGACGAATTCGAGGTGCTCCATGGGGTTGAGTTTGCCGTAGAGGACGGGGTCGTCGGGGATGTAGGCGAGCGGCTGCTTGGCGCGTTGCGGCTCGGCGATGGCGTCGATGCCGCAGATGCGGATTTCACCGGCGTCCGGACGGATGAGACCGGAGATCATGCGCAGCGTGGTGGTCTTGCCCGCGCCGTTGACGCCGAGAAAGCCGTAGAGCATGCCGGTGGGAATCGACAGGCTGATCTGGTCAACCGCGACCTTGGGCCCAAAGCGCTTGAGCAGGCCGGTGACTTCGCATGCGTTCTCCATGGCTCCCAAGGGACAGGAAATCGGGAGGATTGTCAAAGCTCGATGGAGCTTATTCGTCGATGGCCGGGCAACGGGCAGTCTGTAGCGGCGCGTCTATGACCGCCGAACACAAGCGACACGTGCCGGCACAACCTCGGCGGTCATAGACGCGCCGCTACAGAAACCCCCGAAGCCGTGTTTCGGCAATTAGACCCAACAAGATCAGGGAGTGAAATTCAGGTCGTCCGTGATGAGCACTTGATCCAGCTCGGTGGCTCCGATCCCATCCCAGAGCCAGACGGAATGCTTGGTCCCGGTAGCCAGGGAAACTTGTCCCCATTTGACCCACGCCCAGCTTGGTGTGTTCGGAATGTTAAAGATCGGGTAGGCGGTCGGCCCGTCGATCCCAACCCAAAAGGCACCGCCCGTACTGGGAGTCTTGACGCGCATCCAGACGTTAACCGTACCGACCGCTTCCGTGTCGATCCGCAGGAAGCCCGAGTCGGCGTGGGTGATGTCTCCACTGCCTGCAGGGGACGTGACGCAGCCGGTGTCGTAGGCTTGCGGGTCGTAGCTTTGCTCGAACGGACTATAAATTACGCCCCGGGTGGCTTCGTGCAGCCAAACATGGCTCGTTCCGGCGGTACCTTTGAGTTCGACGTTCAACGTGACGCCAGCAGGGATGGGCAAGTCGGCGTAATAGGTCTTGGTAATGGAGCCGCTCGTCGCGGTCACGGAATAACGGCCCAGATAGCCGTTGACCGTCCCCGCGCCGGAAGCACTTGTCGTCACATTCGCATTCGTCCACCACTGGCCATAGACGAGGCCTTTCCATGCTTCACCGGACGGCTTAATCGACCAGTCCGAATTATAGATCGGCGCATTGCCGATCCAGCTATCGCCATCCCAAAAACCCCACATGACAAAGGCGTCCATGTTCGGCTCGCTAAAGGCCATCGTCATGTAGTCGGAAAGATAATCGGCCTGCAAAATTTGGTTCGGCATCGTGTGGTCCGAGGTTGCCTGGTCAAATTCGGTCACCTCCTCGAGAAGCGGCGCACCCGAGACGGTGGTCAATGCCGCATACTGGTCGAAGAGCGCCTTGACCGTAAGAGGCGGCGTCGGTATGCCCGCACCAAAATGGCTTTCAAATCCAAAGCCATCGACAGGGGCGTGATCCGCGATCAATTGCTGGAGGAGACTGTAGTTGTAGTCTCCCCTTCCGGTACTGATCTGAGTCGCATTATCTGTGACGCCATTGTCATTCAGGAAGGCATAGGGATAGGGGTCGTCCGCGACCGCCTCGTTGTACCAGGCCGTGAGGACCGTGGCGTCCTGGGCGATCGTGCCATGGGGGTTGGCCGGGATGCCATTAAGCGCATTCATGAGGCTGTAGTTGACGTAGGGCTCATTCACCACATCCCAATCGGTGATGTAATTTTTGATATTGAAGTAAGTGGTCTCGTTGTCGATGTGGCCGATCACCCGGGCTTCCATCGGCGAGGTCAGCCCGCCCGTGGCGGAGAGAGATTGGACGTCGGTGGGGACATAGACCGGGTTCGTTAAGGCAGGCCAGATCAGGTTCTGTCCACGAACATCAAAAATACCATTGGTGCGAAGCCACTTTATGGCGGTTGTCACCACCTTCGGATCTGAACCGGTGGGTGTCGTTTCCCACGGCACCCATTTCATCTCCGACTCAAAAACGGCCTTATTAAAAAGTGCCGCTCCGACAGGCGAACCGGTCGAGAGCGTGCTCTGATAGGTTGAGGGGCCACCGCCCGCATTGATCAGGCTGGCCTTCACTTCTGTGCCAAAACCAAACAGATGCTTTTGCATGGCTACGGCAACAGGAACGCTGACGCCGGTGCCGCTGGAGTTGGTCACATTGAAGTTGAAATTGCCCATGCGATAGGTCGCAATCCGGGTGGCCGCAGCCGCCCGCCAGGAATCGGTGATCAGTCGCCCCGGGTAGTCCAACAACGTGCTGGTCGTCCCCAAATCCACCAGCTGAAGCCCGCCGTACTCGACCGTCTGTAATTGCGCGGAGCATTTGAGCTGAAAGGCCATGGCGTTGGCAGCGTAGGTGGCGGCAGCGGTGAAGGGAACGATGTGCTCTTTCCAACCGCCGTCGACAATGAGGGAACCCTGTTGGTAGGAGACCGACTTGGTGCCGGTCGCGTTTTGCGTGGCGAAGCCCACCACCGCATTTTTAGTGGTGGTGTCCGCATCATGGACCCAGAAGATCGCTATCATCGTATCGCCCGTCGTGACCGCCTGCGGAACCGTGGCGCTCAGATTGACAAAGGAATCGTCGTGGGGGTTCGCGGTGACGGCAATGTGTGTCGCCGTCGTGAAAAAGGGATTGCCGCTCACGGCAACAGTGGATTTGGTCGCATCGGCTCCACCATTGAAGGTAAAGGACCCGGTCGCATCGATAATCCCCGTGCCAAAGACCGATTTCTGCCCGTAATCGGTCAGGGTGACCCCACTGAGAAGAACCTCCTGCCGTTGGGTGCTGATTTGGAAATAAAATTTGGCCGCGCCCGCTGCGTACGCCGCATTGGCAATGAAGGGAACGGAAATTTGCCGCCATTGTTCGCGACCTCGCAACGGAATCACGATCGAATCGGCATTCGGGCTCGCCACC
>Ga0206996_1234_pt1 | contig 9262 bp, 8 predicted proteins | sample Alteio_BWMinCont_2_FD_153467 | JGI IMG/M metagenome (GOLD analysis project Ga0206996, IMG submission 153467) | Enriched cells from forest soil in Barre Woods Harvard Forest LTER site, Petersham, Massachusetts, United States -... | ecosystem: Environmental > Terrestrial > Soil > Temperate forest >...
TGATAAAATGATGATCTTGTTTTCCGGAATGCCAAAGCGCTTGCGCAAAGCCTGCGAATCTCGAGGAGCGGTGAATGAAGCGGAATGAAAGCCGTACGGAATCTCAAAAACCTGTTCGGGTTTAAAGCCGTAGGCAAGCGCTTCGCGGGAATAAAGGGGGGTGAGTTGATGCAGCACATCGGCACGGGTGCAATATTCGGGGGAAAGGCCGATGCCGTTTGAGAATAAGAGTTTCGCCTTGAATCCACTTACTTTTTCCCGCAGGCGCGCAAGAATATTGCCAAGGGCCGGCTCGCTGTAATGAATCACGTCATAGCGGTTCTTCAAAAGACGCGGGAGCCAAAATGCGGTGTAACTCATCAAAGAAGCAAAGTAAGGATCAAGTCCAATCTTTTTCCCAAGCTTCAACAAAAAATTTCCGGGAGGGAGATGAAACGATTTCTGTTCGCGCGGCGAAATTTCGCCGCCCCCTTTGAACAAGGTGATGTCGAGATCGTTTTGTACCAAGTCGAAAAGATCGCGCGTGTAGCGCTCATATCCGCGGAAAACCCTTCCAAGGCCGGTACACACCAGCGCAATTTTCATCCGCGCCTATACCAGATCGGAAATCGTCCCTTCCATTTTTTGAAAATAAAAGAGTCCGCCGATAAAAATCAAAAGCACTGCGGCAACAGATGCGAAAATCATCGGTCCAGGGGGCTGCCCCTGGCCGGTGAGCGACCAGCGAAATCCGTCAATCACACCCACCATCGGGTTGAGCCCGTAAAGCGTGCGCCATTTTTCAGGGACCAAACTGCTAGGATAGGCAACCGGTGACGCAAACATCCAAAACTGAATGAGAAACGGAATCACGTAACGGACGTCCCGGTAAATCGCATTGATGGCTGAAAGCCACAATCCGGTCCCAAGCGCGGTGAGCACTGCGAGCAGCAAGAAGAGCGGAAGGAGCAGTGCGGCGGGGGTGAGGGGGATGTGATAGTAAATCATCATACAGGCCAACAAAACAAAGGCAATCGCAAAGTCAAGAAGGCCGGGAAGAACCGCTGAAATCGGGAGAATGATTCTCGGGAAATAAACCTTGGTGATGATGCGCTGATTTTCCACAATCGTTCCGGTGACTGTGGTGAGCGCATTCGCAAAATAAGTCCATGGAAGAAGCGCCGTGTAGAAGAAGATCGGATAAGGGAGATTTTCCGAAGGCATTTTTGCCAACCGTCCAAAGAAAAGGCTGAACACAATCATCGTGAAAAAAGGTTGAATGAGAGCCCAGCCCGCCCCGATTGCCGTTTGTTTGTAGCGCACTTTGATATCGCGCCAAAAAAAGAAATAAAGCAATTCACGATAGCCCCAAAGCTCTTTTAAATCGACCATTCCTCCATGCGGAGGAACAATCGCATGGGCTTGGACGTGTTTGGGTTCTTGCGAAACGGCAAGAAGGGGAACAGTCACAAAAGGCTCGGGATCTTTCAGTTGGGAATTCATGGGATGAGCGCTTCATTTTTTCGCATGGGCCGCCGTCAAATCCTGCCTGGGAGGAGTTTTCCGAATGAAACGTAAATTTAAGATTTCAAGCCAATCGGAACGTTTGAAAGGGGAAGTTTTTTGAAGCAGACCAAGGTATTGGTGACAGGGGCTGGGGGATTTATCGGACATCACTTAACGCAAGCCCTGGTTCGTCAAGGATTTTGGGTGCGCGGTGTGGATCTCAAATACCCTGAATACGAACCCTCTCCCGCGCAAGAATTCGAGATTTTGGATTTACGGCGCTGGCCCGATGCGCTCCTTGCAGTCCGTGGAATCGACGAAGTTTACAACCTTGCCGCCAACATGGGTGGCATTGGTTTCATTGAAGCCAACAAAGCGGTCATTGTTCACGACAACACCCTCATCAACACGCACATGCTTGAAGCGGCAAGAGCCAACGGCGTCAAGCGTTATCTCTACACCTCTTCAGCCTGCATTTATCCCGGTTACAAGCAAAATGTGACCGATCTCGCGCCATTAAAGGAAGAAGACGCTTATCCTGCGGATCCGGAAGACGGATACGGCTGGGAAAAACTTTACACTGAACGCCTCTGCCGCCATTATCGGGAAGATTATGGATTGGAAACACGGGTTGTGCGATTTCACAACATTTTTGGGCCCCTTGGCACCTATGACGGCGGCCGGGAAAAGTCCCCGGCTGCGATTTGCCGAAAAGTGGCGCTCGCCAAACCGGCCGACACAATCGAAGTGTGGGGAGACGGCGAACAAACGAGATCTTATTGCTATATAGATGATTGTGTGGAAGGGATTCTCCGGCTCATGCGCTCCGATTGGCCTATGCCGATCAATTTGGGGCAAGACAGAATGATCACCATCAATGAACTCGTTGACATGGTAGCCGGAATTGCGGGAAAGAAAATTTCAAAACAGCACGACACCACAAAACCGCAAGGGGTCCGCGGGCGCAACAGTGACAACACCTTGCTGCGTGAAAAGCTTGGATTCGAACCGAAAATTTCTCTTGAGGAAGGACTTCGGCGCACGTATGATTGGATTCACGAACAACTCGTGAAAGCAGGCAGGATTCCGCAGGTATCGCAAGAAGCAAAATTGGTAAAGGTGCATGCATGATGAAATCGATTTCAGTCATTGGATTGGGAAAATTAGGAGCTTGCATGGCAGCCACCATGGCTTCCAAAGGGATGCAAGTCATTGGTGTTGATGTCAACGAAAAAAGTGTCAACCTGATTAATCAAGGCCTCGCTCCTGTTGTTGAGCCGCATTTGTCCGATCTCATCACCGCCAATCGCAAGCGCCTGCGCGCCACGACGAACTGCAAAGCGGCGGTCCTTGAATCGGAAGCAACATTCATCATTGTCCCAACCCCTTCGGATGAAACGGGGGGCTTTACACTGAAATATGTGGCCGAAGCGGTCCGGGAAATCGGCGCTGCTTTGCGGGAAAAGCCCGGTTATCATTTGGTGGTCCTCACAAGCACCGTGCTTCCCGGAGCCATGGAATCTGGCGTTTTGCCGATTTTGGAGCAGGTTTCCGGCAAGAAAAGAGGACGCGATTTCGGACTTTGTTATAATCCTGAATTCATCGCATTGGGAAGTGTGATTCACGATCTCTTGAACCCGGATTTTATTCTGATCGGTGAATCGGATGAAAAAGCGGGAGAGATGCTTGCAAATTGGTATCATGATTACTGCGACAACAAACCGCAGATGGCCCGGATGAATTTTGTGAATGCCGAGCTTTCCAAAATCTCGGTCAATTCTTTTGTCACCATGAAAATCACCTTTGCGAACATGCTGGCTAATCTATGCGAAGGGCTGCCTGGCGCTGATGTGGATCAAGTGAGCGGCGCGCTTGGTATGGATTCCCGGATTGGGCGCAAGTATTTGACCGGCGCGCTCGGATACGGCGGCCCTTGTTTCCCGCGCGACAACAAAGCCTTGCTGTGCGTGGCTGAACGGGCCGGCATCAAAGCCGCGCTTCCTGAAAGCACCGACCGGATGAATCGGTTGCAGGTGACTCGTCTTTCGGAAAAAATCCGCAGCATGATTCATCCCGGAATGACGATTTCGATTTTAGGCCTTGCTTACAAACCGGACACGAATGTGGTGGAAGAAGCTCCCGGAGTTGCGCTTGCTGCTTCACTGGCAGGTCCGGGACATCAGGTGACGGTCTTTGATCCGCTTGCCATGGAGAATGCGCGCGCGATTTTAAAAGACAAGGTGACTTATGCAGACACTTTATCTGAAAGTTTAAAACAAGCCGATTTGGTCGTCATTGTGAATCCTTGTAATGAATTCAAAGCATTATCCGCCAAAGATTTCGTCCGGAAAAATGCAACCGTGATTGTGTTTGATTGCTGGAGAATTTTGCAGCAAAAACTGGACGGCGCAAGCGGCATCGATTACATCGGTATCGGCGTCGGCAACTCCGCGGAACTTGCAAGCAAAGCCTTGACCGAGGCCGCCGTTTAAAACAATAAGCCAATCGGGGTATCCCACTTGCACCCGGTGAAACCACTGCGCATTGTCTTCAGCTACCAAGGCGGGCTGTCGGTGACAGCGCGAAATCACCCGCTTTTTCTCCTCTCCAAAGAATTGGCCGCCGTTGGCGCGGAGATTTTCATTTTGATTTCGCCGCAGCCCGATCGGAAATCCCCGGTTTGGGAGGATGTTTCTCTCAATAAAAATATTACCGTTCGTGAAATTCCACGGTGGATCGAAAAAATCGGAAAGCTTTGGCATCCGGCTGCCAAAGCGCTTCATATCGCACGACACGCATTCAAAGAGCGCATTTCATGGTCGGAGTCACGCGCCTATCTTGCATGCGATGATCATTTTTATGCGTCTTACCGTTTATGGAAAAGAGAGATGGACAAGATCTGCAAGGAGTTTCATCCCGATGCAATCGTTTCTTTTACCGCATCGGGGAGTTCGGCGGCTTTGGTCGATTGGGCCAAAGCCCGGGATCTTCCTTACTGGTACGCGGAGAACAGTTGTGGTCCGGGCGCGGATGGAATCCCGACACGCGCATACCGGAAATGGAAACCCCTTTGGAAAAAATTGGACGGCATCATCGGCCACACCCAAAGTTTGGAAACGCTGTATCGCAATCACGGATTTGCAGGGACTTATTATTACCTACCACACTGGACTTCGTTCACGTACGAGCGCGCCACACCGGTGTGGCGCGAAAATGCTTCAAAACCTTTTGTGATTGCCTCGCTTGGCCGGATGGACCCGTTTAAGGGGTATGACACCCTTTGTGATGCCGTTTTCTTATGCCGCAAGCGGGGTCTGGATGTGCGTGTCCGTTTGGTGGGAGATGCCGAACCGGCAAGTGAATTCCAAAAACAATTCGAAGGAAAAGATTGGATTGAACTGCGCCCACCGTTTTTTAGAGAGAAAGATCTGATCGATTTTTTTCAAGGAGTTGATCTGTTTGTGATGGCAAGTCTTTTTGAAGGGCCGTGTCTTGCCTTGCTGGAAGCAATGGCCTTGGGGCTCCCATGCGCGGTGAGCGAGGTGGGCGGAATGCCCGAAATTTTGCAAGGGCAAGGGCGCTTGTTTCCACCCGCCGATCCGGTCGCATTGTCCAACTTGATTTCCGAGCTTGCCATGAATCGTGCTGCATTAAAAGCAATGTCGACGGGGAGCTTGCGAAGATTTGAGGAATTGACCAACCTTGGAACCATTCGGGGAAAAGTGGAGGGACTCGCGAAATCCCTTCAAGGAAAATGATGAATCTTGATCTTTCCATTGTGATTGTCACCTACAACTGCAAACCGTATATTTTGGAATGCATGAAATCGATTTTGGAAAAATCAGGCTCCATTTCAAAAGAAATCATCATCGTGGACAATGCTTCCAAAGACGGGACGGTAGAAGCGATTCTATCCGCATACCCGGAAGTCAAAGTGATTCGCAATGAGACCAACCGGTTTTTGCGCCCGGCAGTCAATCAAGGCATTCGCGAAAGCCACGGGCGCTATGTGCTTTGGCTGAATCCCGATACCGCGCTTTTGACCCCCGGCGGTTTTGCAAAAATGGTAGCTTACATGGACGCGCATCCACGGGTCGGCATTCTTGGCGCCAAGCTCATGGATCAAGACGGCGCCATTCAGCTTGACTGCGAGCGCTTTCCCGGACTTCTTTGGGCATTTTGCCATGCTTTCTTGATTCACCACTTTTTTCCGAACAATCCGGTCTTTCGCTGCTGGCGTTATTCGGACTGGGATAGAAAAGACACGCGCGCGGTCGATTCCGTTTCAGGAGCCTGCATGCTGATTCGCCGCGAAGTAATCGAAAAAATCGGGCTTTTGGAAGAAAGCTGTTTGATGTATTGGGAAGAGCCTGAACTTTGCAGAGGGGCGCGCAAAGCAGGTTGGGAGGTTGTTCATTTCGCGGAGGTTGAGGTGCTGCATCACTGGATGAAAGGGGGAATTGGACTTGTCCCCTCCAAGCAAGTGGGGGAGATGATGGAAAAAAGCACGCTTTACTATTATCAGAAATTTTATGGAAATTTTGTGGCGGGTGCAATTGACTTTTTGTTTTCGGTCCGCAAATTCGCTTCCAGGTTATTAAAACCCCGCGCGCTTAACACCAATCATTGAATATCCGACACCGGGGCGTCTGTTTTTCAGCCATTGTCCCAAGCGGGATTGAAAAAAGCGAACCTTTCCCAAGTTGATCGATTCCGTAAGGTGTCTCCCCCTTCTTTTTTGAGCGGTTTTGCCCAAAGCGAGAACTGCGCTTAATACAGCGTTGGTGCGATCCTCATAAGTATGCGCTTCCAAGACTTTTTTCTGCCCGGAAGCCCCGATTTTTTCCCGCTGTGCATCATGCTTTAAGTAATAATCGGCCAGTTCTTCGACAGTATCATCGTCATAAATCACAAGATCCGAGCGATCGATAAACAATTCCTCAAGTCCATTTCCAACGGTCCGATCGGTCAAAAGCATGGAACCTGATGCAAGCCCTTCGAACACGCGCATGTTGAGATCATTGCCGACACTTTTGTTGAAGACGATTTTGCTTGCAGCGTAAATTTTGGACATTTCGGTGTGTGGTACAAAATCGACATAAAGGTTGAAGCGTTTGGAAAGCCTGTTAATGAGCCCAATCCGTTCATGGGTTTGGTGCCCACCGAGAAAGGCAATGTCGTGAATTTTGTCGGTTTTAGGGGCCACATGAATTTCAGGATCACAAGCAAGCGGGAGCCAATAAACCTGGCTCTTGTTCAGTTTTTTTCTGAATGATCCAACATATTGCTTTTGCGCGAGAAACACAAGATCAAACAAAGCTCCCATTGCAAGATGGGACGGATATGCAGTGTGGGAGTCAATCGCATAAAAAGCGGTTGGAATTGGCAGTGATGTGATCCCATGCGGATAAAGTGAGCAAGGTCCGTCAACCATGAAGAAAAGTTCAGGTTTAAAATCGCGCAGCTTTTCTTGATAAAGCCGGGCGAGATCGACACTGCCGTTGGGGAGTGGAATGTCATGCGGCATCGCGTCGGATGATTGTGGCCCAAGTGTCATGACCTCGTGCTCTTTCCGCAGCGCTTTGGCAAGATACCCTGCAGTCGTGGCCGGCGTGCTGTAATAAAACATCAAAATCCGCATCCTGCATGTTTGGCTTTCATCGGGGAGACTTCCTAGTGCAGGCATTCCCTAGCAGGGGGAAACCCCAAAATCCGAGAAAAAACAGGGATGAAAATATTGGTGACCGGCTCGACCGGCTTTATGGGGTACTGGATTGCCAAGGAATTGGTGCAAAGAGAGCATGAGGTTTTCGGATTTGACGACATGTCCGGGGGGACCAACATGGCTCCCCATCGATTCCAAAAAATAGACATTCGCAATGTTGCAGAAGTGCGCGATGCCGTTTCTAAAATCAAGCCCGATATTTTGGTGCATTTGGCCGCCAATGCGCGTGAAGGGGCCTCCGCATTTCAGCCGTATGAGGTGACCACCCGCAACTCGACCGGGTATGCTGCGGTGTTGGAATCATGCCTCCAATACGGACTCAAAAAAGTGGTCATGTTCAGTTCCATGGCGGTTTATGGCGAACAACCGACTCCGTTTGATGAAACCTTGCTGCGCAAACCTGTTGATGTGTACGGCGGCAACAAAGCGCTGATGGAAGAAACCACCGAACTCCTCTCGGAAGTTTACGGTTACAAGTATCTCATTTTTAGACCCCACAATGTGTTTGGAGAATTTCAAAGTTTAAAAGACAAATACAGAAACGTGATTGGCATTTTCATGAATCGCCTGATGCGCAAAGAACCGCTCTACATTTACGGCGACGGTGAGCAAAAACGGGCGTTCAGCTATGTTCTGAATTCTTTGCCTTGCTACATTCGAGCCATTGAGGATGATTCGCTCAAAAACCAAATCATCAACATCGGCGGTATGAAAGAGTACACCGTGAACGAAATTGCGCGCCTGGTCATGAAATATATGGGGATGGAAGCGGAGCTCGTTTATCTTGCAGAACGCCCCGGCGAAGTGAAAAACGCCTGGTGCACCTATGCAAAATCGGTGGAACAGTTGGGTTACAACGAGACCTATTCTGTGGAAGAGGGGATTCGCAGAATGGCCGGATGGGCGTTAAAGCAAGGCCCGCAAGATTGGACAACCGAGGAGTTGACGTTGATGAATGACAAAGTTCCGCTGACGTGGAGACCCGGATTTAAAGGGGTCGCACCGGAGCCTTTGGCCAGAAGTTAGAAAAATCTTTTTCGATTAAAGCTGGAAATAGAGCGACGGAACCCGCGCCGAAATTGCCTGAATTATCATTTTTGCCGCTCGCTCGTAAGCGCATTTTTGATATCTCAAGGGATCAAAAATGCGCGCTTCCGTTCAAGAGCGGAGAGTTCCCTGTCCCAAATCCGGCTTCAGAAACGTTATCGGTCACAGTCGGTTAGAAAAACTTTCAGCCTCTCGTATTAATCATGGGCGTTTCGTTGGAGTACTTTGCCATACAAACAATTCACCGCTGTCAAAATGACTGGCGAATTATTTGTACGCGTTACACGCCGAATCACGCAAACCTCATCGAACTAAAGTCTCCCTAGGCGAAAATAATTTCCGCAAAATTGCTTTAAAAGCGAAAAAGTATTTTTTGGCGCGGAGGGATACCTCCAAATTTTTCTTCGTGGCGCAGAGTTCATAAAATCGTTACAAATGGCTCTGTGAATGGGTTATATGCACTTGTTAATTTCCTGAAATCCGTTTGATTTTTCAGGAGTTATCGGTTATAATTAAGATAGGCGAACACATGGGAGGTACACATGGAGCTCATGACAGCGGCGCAACTACTTTCCAAAGAAGCGGTCAAAATTCGAACACTTCCCCGCCGAGATGATGAACTGTCCACAAGTGTTGCAGGTTACGTTATAGGCAACTCGCTCAGGTATGGTTAAAGTATGGCGTCAAGATTGCATAAGGGACAGATTGTTAAGTGAACTCCGCGTCCGTCAGTAGGCATGCGAAGAACATTCTTGAACCGGAGACTCGTTCCTTGGCAATCAAACAATCTAAAATCAGGATAAAAATAGATCTAGAGGCAAATAAAGAAAATAGAGCGGCACAACCGTATCTTACCCGGATTATTCATACATCCGTATCAGGCTTGGAAGCAAATGCAGATTGTTTTTCATCTTGGCGAGCAAGATAAGCTTGTCCATCCGCTTTAAGACAGGATCCACCTTCGGATTCATCCCCATTGCCTTTCGAATCTCTCGTTTAATCTTG